>ERZ777011.3103-NODE-3103-length-11323-cov-4.174210_pt1 | contig 11323 bp, 12 predicted proteins | sample MGYA00374964_ERZ777011 | MGnify/ENA primary metagenome ERZ777011 (study PRJEB29310, sample SAMD00008975) | mouse gut metagenome | study: EMG produced TPA metagenomics assembly of the Metagenome analysis of fecal microbiota from mouse which was promoted...
CGATGCGAGAGTCAATGTGGTGGTTGAGAAATTATATGAGAAATATCCGGATGTGGAGGCGCTGGCGGCGGCTCCGGTGGAGGAGATCGAGAAGATCGTGCATCCGTGTGGTCTGGGTAACAGTAAGGCACGGGATATCAGTGCCTGCATGAAGATGCTGCAGACGGAGTACGGCGGACGGGTGCCGGATGACTTCGATGCCCTGCTTGGGCTGCCGGGGGTGGGCCGGAAAAGCGCCAATCTCATCATGGGGGACGTATTCGGCAAGCCGGCTATCGTGACGGACACACATTGTATCCGTCTCTGCAACCGAATCGGGCTGGTAGATAATCTTAAAGAACCGAAGAAGGTGGAGATGGCATTGTGGAAGATCATTCCGCCGGAAGAGGGAAGCGATTTCTGCCACAGGCTGGTCTGGCACGGCAGAGAAGTCTGCACTGCGAGAACAAAACCCTACTGTGACCGATGCTGCCTGCAGGATATCTGCAAGAAACGAATCACAAGTCCGGCACGTTGAAGGAACCGGTGTTTTTGACCTCGCCGGCCAAAACCTTATGTGTCCGGTAATAGGTGGGCGTACAGCCTAAGAATTTTTTGAATAATTTATTAAAATAGCTTGTGTTATTAAAACCGACAGACAGAGCCAGATCCGCCATTGAAATAGGCGCATCGGGATATTCTGCCATCTTTTTCGTCGCCTCGAGAATACGGTATCTCATCAGGTATTCAAAGGGCGTCATCTGTAATGTGCGTGCAAAACAGCGGCAGCACTCACTCTTACTGATATGTACGCTGTCGGCGATCTCATTTAGAGTGATCGGTTCGGCGTGGTGCATCCTGATATAGAGCATCGCCTGTTTGACCCGCTGCTCGTCTAAGGAGACATGGGGAGGCGGCGCTGTTTTCATATTCGGAAGCTGTCCGATCAGCTCTGACCAGAAACGGCATAAATGCCCTTTGGCAGCAATCTCATAGCCAAAGGGTTTTGCTATGTTAACAGCGATCGCGTCATTGACGGCATCTAACATTCGTTCATGCCATGCGTTATTTTCATCCAGAACAAACATTTTAAACAGCCGGAAATTCTGAAGCGGGAGCAGAAACTGTGTATGCAGATAGCTGCTCTTGTGTCCGAACAGGAAATCCGGGTGGAATATGATTGAATAGAAAGTACAATTATTGTGGTCCATAGACTGAATGGCATGCAGGACGCTCTGATTGATGATGATGCCCTGTCCCGGTTTCAGTGTGTAGACGGCGTCGTCGGTGGACACTTCGGCGAGACCGTTATTAATAATCAGAATCTCCATTTCCTCATGCCAGTGCCAGCGGATTCTGTTCATATAGGATTTACTCAGGTCCAGATAATGAACAGCAACAGGATAATCCAAGGTCCCGAAATCTTTCTTTTCATAGAGATTGTCATAGGTCTTGACCGGATCGTCCGCGTAGGGTGACCGGGCAGTGTTGTCAGGGGAAGCTGCACCGTCAGCCAATGTCTTCTGTTTGACAGTATGCGCTACATGGATGTCAGGTGTCGCGGGTGTCTGCATATTGTGCCTCCTTCTCCTACGTAATTTCACAGCCAGCCGGTATGCCGCTTATAAGCTATCATAGCATGAACGGATAAGAGAGTCAAAGCAATTAGAATGTGTATATAATAACAGTAGTAATTATAAAAGATGCGGGAGGAGCGTTATGGACTCTCAGAAGAATGAAAACCTGTTGAATCTGGCACTGGATACACCGGAAGCAGAGAGGGAACGTTCGCTGGAATTAAACGTAGGATTTGACACGGCGCTAAAGTCATGGGAGGTGATTGTGAAGTATCATGGATCGCTTCAGGAACTGATATTAAGAGGTATAGGTGTAGAGGAACTGATTGCGGGATACGCGATCCTGACAGTGCCGGAATCGGAGATGGATATATTGGCTGAGACGGAACAGATCGAGTATGCGGAGAAGCCGAAACGACTCTTTTTCTCTGATCTGGCAGGAAATACGGCCTCCTGTTATATACCGAACAGCAGGTTGTTCGGGGAATTGACCGGTGCGGGCGTCCTGGTGGCGGTCATTGACTCCGGCATCAGCTACTGGAATGAGGATTTTCGCAATGCAGACGGTACTACAAGAATACGGTATCTGTGGGATCAGGTACTGAACCGGGAGTTTGACCGGGAACAGATTAATGAAGCGCTTGCTGCAGGCAGCCGGGCGCAGGCACAACAGATCGTGCCCAGTGTGGACACGACCGGTCATGGAACGGCAGTGGCGGGAATCGCCGCAGGTGGTGGCGGCACGGGCGGTACAGCCTATGCAGGCGTGGCGAGAGACAGTGATCTGCTGGTGGTGCGGCTGGGGACGCCGCGGGCGGAGTCTTTTCCGAGAACAACGGAACTGATGCGGGCTCTGACTTATACAGTCAATAAGGCGATAGAGCTGCAGATGCCGGTGGCGGTCAATCTGAGTTTTGGCAATACCTACGGAGCGCATAACGGAACCTCTTTGCTGGAAAGGTTTCTCGACAACGTGTCTGAAATCGGCCGTTGTGTGATCTGTGTGGGCAGCGGAAACGAGGGCGCGTCCGGCGGGCACGTGGGCGGCAGTGCGGCGGTGACGGGACGCGGCGGCAGGGCGGCAGGTACAGGCGGCTTTGCGGGGCAGTCTGCGGACGGGCGGAACGCGGGAATGCGCGTCAGTCAGTTTATAAATGGGTTGACTGGAAGAGTCACCAGTATTGACGAAAGTGTCACTGAGAATATGACACGTGTGGAACTGGTGGTGGGAAACTATGAAACAGGCCTGAATATACAGCTTTGGAAGGAATACACAGACCGGTATGCGGTCATCCTGGTTTCTCCGGCAGGAGCATATCTGGTCGTGGATACTGACCGGCCCGGTAAACAGACTTACCGGCTCGAGCAGACAGAGATTCTGTTGTATAACGGAGAACCGGCGCCGTACCTGACCAGTCAGGAGGTGTATTTTGACCTGTTGCCGGCCGGAGACAGCAGATATCTGGACAGCGGTGTGTGGACCTTCCTGCTGGAGCCGATCGAGACGGTTACCGGTAACTATACTTTCTATCTGCCTTCCGGTACAGTACGGAGCGCGCAGACACGCTTCGTCCGTCCGACGCCGGATGTGACACTGACGATTCCCTCCACGGCATCTAAAGTGATTACGGTTGGGGCATATGATCCGGTTTATGAGTCCTATGCGGACTTTTCCGGCAGAGGATACTTATATCAGGAACAGGTCAACAGCCGCACGTCGGATTCTTTTGTAAAGCCGGATCTGGTGGCGCCGGGGGTGGGCGTCATTGCACCAAACCGGGACGGGGGGTACGGTCCGGTAACGGGGACGTCCTTTGCCACGCCCTTTGTGACGGGAGCGGCTGCGCTTCTCATGCAGTGGGGAATTGTTAAGGGGAATGATCCGTATCTGTACGGGGAGAAGGTGAAGGCGTACTTAAGAAGAGGGGCGAAGCCGATCCGGGGGGAGACGGAATATCCGAATGCGCGGGTGGGGGATTATGATATTATAGTGTCAAGTCAGCAGGGAGCCAGTAAAATCAAGGTGTTCCGCTGGTTTAGTCCAAATATTTTTTCACTGCAAAAGCAGTAAAAAAGGATTGGGACAGGCCTGTTTTTAATCTTGAAACTGAAAATCATACTACTTGACACTAAATTACCATAAAGCTGTCAGGAACGGGACAAGTACGCATTAAGGAGGTGCAGGGGAAGCGATCTGCCCGGAAAAGTGTTCGGAGAGAAGTGGAATGATATTGAGGACTAAGTTTGTTAATTTATTAGCTGCTTGGTCCTCTTTTCTGTTCAGAAATAGAAAAAGGAGAATCTATATGAGTAACCAGATTACCAGGGAAAGCATGGAATTTATTGCAGGGGAAATTATGGACGCAATCCATGATTCCGACAGGCTGGAAGATGGCATAAACAGGATTCAGGAAATTCTTGAATGTAATGGGATCGTTGAGGTTATCCCGGATTAAATAGGAGGAGAACATATGAAGCAGAGAGAAATGACGGTTTACAGGGCAAGGGGAACCAGCATAGAGATAAACAATCCATTGATCATGCTGCAGGGAAAATGGCTGCGGGATTTAGGATTTTCCACAGGCGACAGAATATCAGTAACCTGTGAGGGCGGCAGGCTTATTGTGGAAAGGACAGGCAGGATATGGTCTGATCCCAAAGGGGCGGGGATGATAGCGGAAGGAACTGAAGAATATCAGGGGAAGGCGGTGTGACAATGGATATGAATAGAGGAAATAAACGTACAATTACCTTTAAGGATCAGGAACACGAAATATTTTACAGAAACTGTCTGCAAAAGTGCAGGCAGCAGGACGTATACCATAAAGCATTAGTTTACTGTCTTGGGATCAGCGGCGATACAAGGCGGAATGTAGAGAGAATTTTTGATTTCAAAAAAGGGAGCGTAAAGCCAAAGTGTCTGGAAGAGGGTTGGATCACCAGCGGCAGCGCAAGGGTGGTGCGTATGGCGTTCAATCTTTTCTGTAACGGTACGCCCAGCGCGTATGCCTTTGAGGGGGATGAAAAAGTAAAGGAGTGTCAGCGGTATACAGTGGAAGACCTGTTCTGCTGTGAATACGCAATATATTTCTGGGAAGCGGTCAAGGTGCGCTATCCGGAATACTGTTTCCCGATAGATTTATCGGAGTTTGGAATTTAAAGCAGGATAGTGTGTTAAGGCGCGGTGGAACCATGTGTAGAAGGAGGGCAATATGGCAGAACTAAGTATGGCTTTAGTACAGATGAAAGGGCTGAAATGCCGGATTGATGATATTTTAAGTGTCACCACTTATGATGAACATGCAGACCTGCGGGGGCTGCATGTGGACCATAGGGACAGTGACCAGATGTTCCAGTTAAGGGAAATACGGAGAATCATGGGGAAGTTGGCTGACATAGGTGGCAGCATAGAGTACCTTTTCCGACCGGTTCAGGAGATCAGTACTCTTCATAAAGATGAAAACGGGGAATATAGGACGGAGAAAGGATATTGTTACCGCAGTGGAAGTCTGATTGAAGCTTTCCTGCAGGAAGATACCCATGAAGCGCCCTGCTGGGTGCAGACAAAAGTGGAGTATGACGGGGAAGATTATTATCTTATGGGATATGAGGATATCCCCATGAAAGGGCTGAATGTCCGTGTGAGATAGAAAGGAGAACAGGATATATGGAAAGGACAGGAAGAAAATGCAAGGTCATTGCCATCGCAAACCAGAAGGGCGGTGTGTCAAAGACAACAACCACGGTAAATTTAGGGATCGGGCTTGCAAGGGCAGGGAACAGGGTTTTACTCATAGATTCCGATCCGCAGGCAAGTCTTACCGCAAGCATGGGAAGCAGGGAGCCGGACAGGCTGGATAAAACGCTTGCTTCGGTGATAACTTCCATCATGGAAGGGCAGGAAATAGAAGCGGAATATGGGCTGCTTTCCCATGAGGAAGGGGTGTGGTTCCTTCCGGCAAACATTGACCTTGCGGCGGTGGAAGTGTCGCTGATCAGCGCCATGAGCAGGGAGTATATGCTGAAAGAGTACATAGAGGCGGTAGCGCCATATTATGACTACATTATCGTGGACTGTATGCCATCCCTTGGAATGCTGACGATTAATGCGCTTGCGGCAGCGGATACGGTGCTTATACCTCTGCAGGCACAATATCTGTCATTAAAAGGGCTGGAACAGCTGATTGCAACGATCATGAGGATAAAGAAGCGAATCAACCCGGCACTTGCTTTTGAGGGAATCCTGCTGACTATGGTGGACGCCCGGACAAATTATGCAAGGGAAATCATGGAGATGGTGCGCGGAAACTACGGGCAGAGGATACCGGTATTTGAGAACTATATCCCTTTGTCGGTGCGTGTGTCGGAAGCAAGCGCGGAGGGGAAGAGCATATTTGCACATGATCCGAAGGGACGGGCTTCGGCAGCTTATGAAGCGCTTACAAAGGAGGTGCTGGCACATGGCAGGTAGGAAAAGCAGCGCTTCTAATATTAAAATGCCGAATGTGAACGCTTTATTCGGGCTGGAAGAGGGGACAGGAGGAGCAGCGGAAAAGATAGAAGAAATAGCCATTGACCAGCTGCATTCATTCAATTCCCACCCATTTCGTGTACTTGACGATGAAAAAATGCAGGAAACTGTGGAAAGCGTCAGGGAGCATGGAATTATTAGCCCCTTGATTGTCCGACCGGGGAAAGAAGGTGGGTATGAGATCATATCAGGGCACAGGCGGAAGAGAGCCTGTGAGCTGTTGGGGCTTAAAACGATTCCCTGCTTTATCCGCAGCATGGCAGATGAAGAAGCCACCGTGATCATGGTGGATTCCAATATCCAGAGGGAAGAGCTCTTATATAGTGAAAAAGCCTATGCCTACAAGATGAAACTGGACGCGATAGACAGGGTAAAGGGCAGACCTAAAAAAGAGGGACAAGTTGTCCCTGATTATCTGGGAAAGAAATCTACGGAAATGGTGGCGGAGGGAAGCGGAGAAAGCTATAAACAGATTGAGCGTTATATCCGCCTGACTTTCCTTATAAAGCCTATGCTTGACTATGTAGATGAAAAGCGTATCGTCTTTGGTGCCGGCGTGGAATTATCCTATCTGGAGCTGGAAGGGCAGGAGCAGCTTTATCAGATCATGCAGCGGTTATGCGTATTCCCTAATCTGGCACAGGCAAAGAAGCTTAAGGAGTTAAGCAGGGAAGGGAAACTGGACGAAAACGGAATGGAGATTATCCTTTCTGATGAAAAACCGGCAGCCCAGGCAGTCAGACTGCAGAGAAAGAAGCTGAATGAATATTTCCCGGCAGACTATTCAGCGGAGCAAATGGAAGAAGTAATCTATGATCTCCTAAAAAAATGGAGATTTGAGCAGGGGGATATACAGGCAGAATAGCATTGGCGGATAGATATTGTCGGCAGGGAAAAGCAGAATATTGTTTTACATAAGAGCAGAGGAAAAACCGACCTCTGTTTTTATGTGGATAAAACCATAAAAAGATTGTGAGGAATGGAGAATGCAGGGAATCCAGTTTGATTATTTTCATGGAATGGAAGCAGGGCAGTACAGCTTTTATCGTATACCGAAAATGCTGTTCACAGCGGAATGTTTCAGAAGCCTTTCCTGTGAAGCAAAGGTCTTATACGGGCTGATGTTGGACCGCATGGGGCTTAGTATTAAAAACAGGTGGATTGATGAAGAGGACAGGGTTTACATTGTCTTTACGGTGGAAGAGACAGCAGAGCTGATGAACTGCGGTATGCAGAAAGCGGTAAAGCTGATAAAGGAACTGGATGCGGACAAAGGTATCGGTCTGATAGAGAAAAAGCGTCTGGGATTGGGCAAACCAAACGTGATTTATGTAAAGAATTTCATGATACGGGAAGAGCCGATATTGCCGGAAGAAGAGGAAACAGCAGGAAAAAACAGGACAGACAATAATCATAATGGAGGAGTTGTGAAAATCACAGATCAGGAATCATTAAAATCACAATTCAAGAATGATGAAAATCACAATTCAGGAATAGTGAAATCCACAATTCAAGAATTTCCAAAATCACAACCTAATAAGACTGAATTTAATAAAACTGATTTTAATGAGACTAATCTTATCAATCCTTGTCCATCTGATACGATAAGACAGATGGAGCGTTACCGTGCCGCCATACGAAACAATATCTCTTATGAGTGTTTTTTGGGTGACAGGGGCTGCCGGAAGGAGGAACTGGACGAGCTGGTAGAGCTTATGGTGGACGTGATGATAATGCCCGATCATGCAGTTTTGCGGATAGCAGGAGCGGAAAGGTCTGCGGCGTTGGTAAAAGAGCGGTTCCTGAAGCTGGACGATTCGCATATATCCTATGTGCTTGCCTGCCTGCAGGGAAATACAGGCAAGGTAGGGAATATCAAGGCATATCTGTTGGCATCGCTTTACAATGCATCACTGACTATAGACAATTATTACCGTGCGGAGGTCAGTCATGACTTGTATGGGAGCGGATAGCGTTCCTGCCGGTATAAATGCAGATACATAATCCATAGAGGCAGCCGGGTATAACATCAGGCTGTCTTTTGCTGACAAAGCAAATGGAAATCTGTGAGGAAAGGGGGAGACCGTGTTGGGCAGACGTGCAGCATCCCAAGAGCTTGTGGCACTTGGGGAACGCATACGGGAGCGGAGAACAGAACTGTGCCTGTCACAGGAAGCACTTGCAGAGAAAGCAGAGATCAGCGCCAACACGGTGAGCCGGATTGAGGGAGGACAGATGTCTATGGGCATAGGGACTTTCATAAAGCTGGTAAAGGCGCTGGATACGGATGCGGGCAGCCTGCTGGGGCTTCCATCGGTATCGGAAGAAAAGTGTTACCGGGATATGTGTTACCGCGTCAGCCATTTACGGGCGGCGGAACAGGAGATTGTGCTGAGGACGGTTGAGGTGCTGGTGGAAAATCTGCGGCGGGAAAGGGAAAAGGATTCTACGGATATGGTGGAAAAATAAAAGAATTTCTACCTTCACGGTGCGGAAAGCAGCCGCTGGTTCCGTTAAAATATATCCATAAGATAAAGGCAGGCAGTAAAGAAAAGTTTCCAGCCCCGTCAAAAAAAACGGGTGCGCCGGAAGCTGTTTTTTACTGCCTGTCCTGCAATGGAGGGCAGCACATACAGCCAGCAACTGGTGTCGCCCGTTAGAAAGGCGGTCAGAATTGACATTGCAGGAACTGAAACAAATTACTGAAATTCCAGAAGAAGGGAGGAAAATACCTACTGCTAAAAATTTAAGGGAAACAGGCAGGGCAGTGGCGGAAAAACAGCTGATAAATGATATATGGATTGTAGCCTATCAGAATGGTTATGCACTGTACCATGCTTATGGTCATTATACCGTATTCCCGATTCATATATGCGGGGATTATCTGTATGTATCAGGCGGAGTAAGCAGCTACCTATCGGAACATTTCTTTGCGAAAGAGTCATGGCATATCCGGCTTGTTCTTGAAGGGGAGGACAGGCTGGAACGCAACCAGAGGACAAAAGAGCAGGGTAGGACTATTTCCTATAGTGCCATATCAGAAGAGTGGGAGGCTTTGGAGGATACACATGTGGATCTGCTCGAAGATTTGACAGAAAGGGAAAACATGAACGAACTGTTAGACTGCCTGACGGAGCGGCAGAAAATGGCAGCCAGTCTTTGTTTTTTTCAGCAGAAAAGCAGGAAAGAAGCGGCAAAAGAACTTGGCATTACTAATTCGGCAGTGTCAATTATACTTTCACAGGCGGTCCGGAGATTACGGAAGAAATACTTGTCAAAAGACCAGACAGAAAAGGCGGTGGCGGCTATATGAGGGGAAAAAAGCCAAAAGACAGGGAAAAATATTTTATCCGGCTGGACGGTGATACGCTGGTGGAAGTGAACCGGGAAATTTATCTGGAATGGCACCAGTCCAGGCGGAAGGAGCGATACCAGAAGGAACGCGATCGGGAATACGGGGTATTCAGTATCGAAAAGTTGCATGAAAAAGGATATTTTCCTGAACAATCCTTAAACGGGGATACAACACTGGAAGCAGTTTTAAGGAACGAATGCCGGAACAGGCTGGAAAACGCTCTTAGAAAACTGCCGGAACAAGATATTCGTTTGGTAAGGTTTTTGTATTTTGATGAAATGACAGTAAAGAAAACGGCGGAAATTTGTGGGTGCAGCCGGAAAACAATCCAGAACAGACGGAGAAGGATATTAGAGAAAATGAAGAATTTGATGTCAGAAATATCTCCATGAAAAGATATAATGTTTATGTCAGCAACGGAGCGGAACCGTTGTCAAGAGGACCGTGGAATACCGGAGCGCGAAGCGTGAGGATATGCCGCGAAAGCCTCTTGACATAAGGTTCACGGATTATCCTTATGCAGTAGAAAAGGGGCTACTGCTCCTTTTCCTGCTTCCGGCGAGGACAGGTCCGGGCAGAGCCCGGTAATAAGGCAAGGAAAGGTTCTTTGTGGATTCTTAGAGTAGCGTTCTAAGCTCTTGAAGTGTGTATTTATAAGGCAAAGTATGGTAGATAATCGAATTAGTAGATAGGAAAAGACATTTAAGTATTGTAATTTTTAATGCAATGATAGTATGCTTGTCATATAATAAATATATAGTTTGCTAGAAATTATCTTTTACGAGTTGTTTTAGCAATATTTTGAGATGATATATTGAGGTATTAAATGCTATAAATTATAAAAAAAATTTGATAATTTTGATTGAGGCTAAAGGCGCGTATATGAATTTGACAAAAGAAGGGAGAGGTTATGGAAAATAATATAATATTTCAGAAGCTGACACCGACAGATACTGTTAAAATGGAAGTTTATGAAGAGGCGTTCAAATATATATTTGAAAATGCTGATATAAAAAATGTAGCCATTGCAGGTCCATATAGTGCCGGGAAAAGTAGTTTGCTTGAATCCTATAAAAAGAAACATAATAATAAAAAGTTTTTGCATATTTCATTGGCGCATTTTGAAGATACATCAGGGCAAAATGATAGAGATAATGTTAAAGATACAGAAACTGTTTTAGAAGGAAAGATTCTAAATCAGTTGATACAGCAGATAAAAGTGGAAAATATTCCGCAGACGAATTTTCGTGTAAAGAGAACAGTAAACAATGTAAAATGTGTAACATTTTCACTTGGAACTGTGATATTTCTTATTTCTATTTTGCATTTAAAATATTTTAAAGCATGGTCTGGCTGGATTGCTTCATTGACAGACTCATGTTTTAAGACTTTGTTGCAGAAATCTGCCAATCCATATTCTTTAATATTTAGTGGAATTTTGGCAACAGTAATTCTAGGATTAGGGGTATATCAGATAATCAAAACGCAGAAAAATAAGAATATTTTCCGTAAACTAAGTGTGCAGGGAAATGAGATAGAGATTTTTGGGGAAGAGGATAATTCTTATTTCGATAAGTACTTAAATGAGGTTTTATATCTTTTTGAGAACGCTGGAGTAGATGTTATTGTTTTTGAGGATTTGGATCGCTTTGATAATAATAAAATATTCGAAAGGCTTAGGGAGATTAATATTCTTTCAAATATAAGGCTTCAAAATCGGAAGGAAAAGATGACGGTTGAACCTTTGCGCTTTTTTTACCTTCTTCGAGATGATATTTTTGTAAATAAAGACAGAACAAAATTTTTTGATTTTATTCTTCCGGTAGTTAGTGTATTTGACAAGGGCATAATAACACGACACCTAAAGAATGGAGCCAACCT
>ERZ777011.3104-NODE-3104-length-11318-cov-2.944952_pt1 | contig 11318 bp, 14 predicted proteins | sample MGYA00374964_ERZ777011 | MGnify/ENA primary metagenome ERZ777011 (study PRJEB29310, sample SAMD00008975) | mouse gut metagenome | study: EMG produced TPA metagenomics assembly of the Metagenome analysis of fecal microbiota from mouse which was promoted...
TATTTTCATTTTATACGTCCTTTTGCCTTGAATCTGTTTTTTCTGTTTTTTTATATTTTAGATAATCTTCTATTTTTCCTGTTTTTTTAAATTTTTCCCAGTTTCTTTTTTGTTCGTTCATAATATCAACCTTCCTTATATAATATTATGAACTTTAGCTTTAGTTTGTATACTTAAATTTTTTCAAAATGTTTGTGTTTTCGTCCCACTTGTTATCTACTTTGACCCATAATTTAAGGTTTATTTTGGTTTGAAAAATTTTTTCTAAATCTTTTCTTGCATATTGTCCTATTCTTTTTAGCATTTGTCCATCTTTTCCTATTATTATTCCTTTATGTGAATCTCTTTTGCAGTATATTGTTGCTTCTATATCGTATATTTCTTCACCTTTGCTCGTTTTTCTATCTTTAAATTTTGTTACTTCTACATATAGTCCATGTGGTACTTCATCATTTAAAAATCTTAATGCTTTTTCTCTTATTTTTTCTTCCGCCATTTGTCTTGATGTTTGATCTGTATATTCATCTTCTTCATAAAATCTTGGTCCTGGCTTTAATAGTTTTTCTATTTCAGCTAAAACAATATCAGCATATTTATCTTTAGTTGCCTCTACTGGTATTACGCTTGAAAAATCATAACATTCCTTATACAAATTAATTAAATTTAATAGACTTTCTTTTTTTACTAAGTCTATCTTGTTTATTATTAATATTACTTTTTTATTTATCTCTTTTAATTTTTCTAGAATGTATGTATCGCCTTTTCCAACTTCATTACTTGTTGCTTCTATCAAAAATAAAATCACATCAACATCTTTTAGACTTGACATAGCTGTATCTACCATTGTTTCACTTAATTTACTTTTTGGTTTATGTATTCCTGGTGTATCAATAAAAATTATTTGTGAATTTTCTCTATTGACTATTGCTCTTATGGCTAATCTTGTTGTTTGTGGCTTATTTGCTGTTATTGATACATCTTCTTTTATTAATGTATTTAATAATGTTGATTTTCCTACATTTGTTCTTCCTATTAATGATACAAATCCTGACTTAAATTCTTGCATATTTTCTCCTATACCTTTTTAATATTATAATTTTAACATAATATTTTATTTTTAACAACAGAACCTATGTGATGGTATGATTCTCGCATATAAAAAGAAAAGGCTTTAAGCCTTTTCTTTATTGTATTGTTAAGTTTGTATCTAGTGGACAAATTTCAAAGAATGTATTTCCATCGTTTACTTGTATTTCTTCTCCATTTGCATTTTTATATACTGTTTTTGATGACCTATCTGATTTTGTACAAGTTATTGGGATTGCTTTTCCATTTGTTATGTAGTATCCATCTTTTGTTCCTGTATTTCTTAGTCCTTGTCTACCTTTATTTTCGCCATCAGATAAAGTATAATTTTCAGCTTTTGTTATTATTATATTTTTAGTTGTTATGTTTGTTTCATCTACTGCGTCTGTTTGTGTTTTTCCTCTTGCATATCTAGTATATCTTCCTGTCTCTGGATTATATTCAAATGTTACTGATTGTAAGTTAGAGAATGGTATTTTTACTGTTGTAGCTGATATTGCATCAGTATTTTCTGCTAATGTTACATCATCTGTTGTATAATTTAGTACGCTTTTGGCATCTGATGTTGTTCTATATCCTTTAGATGCAGCTGCTGTTTTTAGTGTTGCTAAATCACATATTGAGTTGTGAGGTGCATATCTTGTTGATAGTCTCCAGAATACGTCTCCTTCTTTCCATGCTCTTCCTGTATCATATTCTAGACCATTTACATTGTTTATACCTAATGTTCTTATATCTGATTGAGCTTGTGGACTCCAACCTATATGAGCATATATTGCATCATTTTCTAAAGCATAGTCTAGAAAATAGTGTCTTGAACTTCTCATTGGTCCTACTTTGTCTGCATCTGAACCTTTGAATACTGCCATTAATCTAGTTTCTCCACCTTCAACTATTATTTCATATACTGCATATGCTTTATTTATTGAAAATTGTGGCCATGCATCACTATGATTGTCTATCATACATGCTATTGGTCTTTCTGTTCCCGCATATATTTGTACTGTTTTCTCTGGTTCTGTTACTGGTTCTGTTTCATTTACTGCTGTTGGTGTTGAAACTTCTTTTGTTTTGTTATTTTGTATGTATTTATATCCTAAAAAAGCTCCGACTCCTGCTATTGCTAATAGTAAAATTACTATTAATATTTTAGAACCTTTTTTGCTCTTTTTCTTACTTTTCCCCATAACATACCTTCTTTCTTTTGTTTATATTTCTCGAGTTATTGAAAGTTGATTTAATATATTTTCTTCTTTCTCTCTCATTTCAGTTCTGTCTGTAAGTTCTATATGGTCATATCCCATTAAATGATAAAATCCGTGAACTACCATGTATGCTAGTTCTCTTTCAAAAGAGTGTCCATATTCTTCTGCTTGTTCTCTTACTTTTTCTATTGATATTACTATATCTCCTAGTGGTTCTTCTGTTATTAATGATAGGTTTGAAATTTCGTCTTTTTCGAACATTGGAAATGATAGCACATCTGTTGCTTTGTTTATTTTTCTGTATTCATTATTCATTTCTTGAATTTTATCTGGTGTTGTTAAGATAATACTCATATATAATTTTGTTTTTAAAAGATTTTCTTCTTCAAAACATTTATGTATTACTTTTTCTATTATTTTACTATATTCTTCGTTTTCTTCTATGTCCAAAAATTCAATTTGTACTAGTTCTTTCATCTATTTACCTTTCTAGTTCTTGTATAATTGCTACTTGTTCTACAAATATTTTTAATATTTTTCATTGCTCCATATGAAATTAGTTTTTCTTTGTAGAAGTTTAATATTTCTTTGTTTTCTTTATTATCTTCTATTGTTTTTATTTCTCTTTTTAAGAATAAAATTTCTTTTTCTTTAGCTGTTTCTGTTTTTTCATATTCAGCATAGAATTTTTTATAATTTTCTCTTTCTTCTACTTTTTCCCAATATACTTTTCCAGAAAGTAATTTTATACTGTAAGCTTCCATTAAATCTAAAAATATATTATATGTTTCTAGTTTTGCTTTTTTAGTTTTGTCTGCTACAATTATTTTTCTAATATCTTTTAATAGTTTTTCATAACATTGTTCTGTAGCTACTAATGGTAAGCTATGTGTGAATATTGTTCTACTTATTCCTAGTAATATCATATTTTTTTCTACATAGTCTTTTGGTTCTAAAACTCCTATATCAAATTGATCTAATCTTTGAACTTCGCTTCCAATTTTTTCTTGTATTACTGGACCTTCACTTGATTGAAATTTTATTGTTATTATATTTGATATGTATTCTTGCAATGTATCGAATATTTTATTATATACATCTAATTTTTCATCATTACTTTTTCTGTTACATTCTGCTAGTTTTACAGAATAGCATTTTAGTATTCCTTTATAAAATGAATCCATTTGTGTAACATAAAATTCGTTATATTTTTTTATAATCTTTTCTTTAGCATTTAATTTTAATGATTCATAATCTAGTTCTATTAAATATTTTTGTTTTTGATATTTGTATTCATTATAGTCTTTTTCTTTTAGTTGAGTTATTTTATAGTAATTTCCCATTGCTGTTTTTTCAAATTCTGATGCTGTATTTGTTTTTACTTTTTTGTATACGCTGTCCATTATGTATTTATCGATAGCTTCTAAATATAATGAATAAGCTTCTTGATATTTTTGTTCTAGAGCATGTTTTTTATCGTCATTTATGTTGTCTTTAAAGTTTATATTATTTTCAAAAGTTTTTAGCAAATTATTTCTTTTTAGGTTTATAACTATTCCATTAATTCCTATTTTTGTTGGAATCATTATCTTTGATAGTGTATTACTTAGTTTTCCAAAAAAGGTTGTGTTTGAATCTACTACTTTTAAACTTCTCTCTTCCAATACTTTTTCTCCTTTCATGAAACCAATTTTTCTTCTGTCCCTATTTTTTCAATAACTTCATATAGTAATTTAACCTTTATTTTCTCGCCTTCTTGTTCTGTAGTAAAATGCTCATTTACTATTTCTTTATTTTCGATTTCTGATTTCATTTGTTCTTTTAATTCATTTAGTATTTTTTCTTCTAACTCTTCTTTAGAGTACTCTCTTTTTACTAATTTATATTCATTATTTGTTACTTTTTTTACTTCAACGGGCAAATAAAAATTGTTTAAAATTTTAATTTTATTTTTCGTTTCCATTGTATCATATTTTTCAAATTTTGAAAGTCTTTTATAAAAATTTATTGTTTTTTTATTTAAAATTATTCCATATTTATTTTCTGTTTCATTTGTTGCAACTTTTTCTTCTTGTATTAAATTTTCTTCTTTTTCTAGGTAATACCAAACTTTTGCTTCTACTTCTCCGCTGTGCATGCATGTATCTTACTCCTGTGTATTTTCCTTCCATCCAGCCTCCAATTAATTTTTGTCCCGCTTCTACTACATCACCTTCTTTTACTAACGCTGTTCCGATTTATTGCATTTACTTTTGTTATTATTCCTTCCTTAGTTGATACAATGTCACAGTATTCATTTTCATCTACAATTTCTGGTTTCTCTGTTGCTTCTGATATTGTTATTTTTGCATTTGTTCCTTTTATATCAATTCCTATCCATGATATTTTTTCATTTTCTAATCTTATTTTTTCAATTATTTTTTTACTATCTATTTTCATTTTTAAGCTTCCCTGTTTTAAGCCATTTTTATTTAAAACTTCTATTAGTTCTTTTTCAGAAATTTGTTCATTTCCAGTTATTTCTATATTCCATATAAAATTTGATAATGCAAATATTGATAACACTAGCATAAAAAACAAAAATATAAAAACTTTTCTGTTTTTATATTTTTTTATTTCAAATATAATTCCTCTTTTTTTCTTTATTTTTACTCTACTATTAGTTTCTTTCGCTATTTTTCTTATTTGTCTAAAATCATCTATACTCATTTTAGTTGTTACTGCTATTTTATTTTTTCTTTTTGTTCCCCACAATCTTATTTTTTCTTTTGCACACATGTTAAAAAATCTTTCTATAAAGAAACCTTCTATTTCTATTACAAGGTATCCTAAACAGAAATTTTTTATTCTTTTTAATATCATTTAAAATCACCTGCGTTCGAAATCAAAATTTTCTATCTTTCCTGTTATACTAACAGCTTCATCTGTTATTTGATTTAACTTTAAATCAAATCCGTTTATATTTATATTTCCTATATGTGTACATACTCTTATAAAAAATTCTTCATATTCAAGTATTCCCTTATAGTTCTCTATTACTATTTCTTCAAATCCTGTTAATGTTACTTTAGGTATATTTGTGCCAACTTCTTTTGGCATATCTAATAATTCATTTACTTTATTTAAATCCATAAAAAATTACCTCTCTAAATAATATATATTCTTTAAAGAGGTAATTTATTACTTATTTATTCTATATAATTATTGTTCAAATTCTTCTAATTTTTTAAATTCATATCCTTGTTCTTTTGTCTTTTTTATACATTCGTCTAGAATATTCATATTATCTTTTGAAGTTCCGTGTAAAAGCATGACTTCTCCATTATGAAGATTATTTAATATTTTTTCTTTTCCGTAAGCTTCTCTTCCTTGTTTACTTTCTTCCCAGTCATCATAAGCAAATGACCACATTATTGTTTGGTAATTTAATTCATTGCATATTTGTAATGTTCTTTCGCTATATTCGCCTTTTGGTGGTCTTATATATTTCATTTCGTATCCAAATTCTTCATATATTGCTGTATGTAAGTTCATTACTTCTGATTTTACTTCATCTGCTGATATTTCTGGTAGACTTTTATGGTTTACTGTGTGATTTCCTACATCGTGACCTTCTTCAATCATTCTTCTTACTAGATCAGGTTGTGTATTAAAATAATGTGCTGTTATAAAAAAGCATGCCTTTACATCATTTTCTTTGAGTACATCTAATATTTTTTCTGTATATCCTGCTTCATATCCTAGATCAAATGTTAAGTATATTTTTTTGCTATCTTTATTTCCCATTGCAATTCCGTTATATTTTTTTATTAATTCCGTATTTTCTTTTCCTAAATCTGGTTGTTCGTGATTATCATTTCTCTTTATTCCCCAACAAATTTTTTGGTTTATATCTGTTGCTTTTGTCTTGTTACTCATACTGGCTACCATAAAACTTATTGCAAAAACAACTATACTTAAAATTGTTAAAATTTTTTTATTCATAACTAAACCTCCATTACTTTTATTAATATTTATGAAAAAGTAATAGAGGTTAGAAGTTATTATTTAATTTGTTCTAAATATTCTTCTAAACATAGTCCTGAATCTTTAATTTTTTGAGCTTGTTCTTTTCCTACATATCTTATATGCCATGGTTCATATACGTATCCTGTTATATCTTCTTTTCCTTTCGGATATCTAATTATAAAACCATACTTCCAGCAATTCTCTGCTAACCACTTTGCCTCTCTTGATTCTGCAAAAGCCCATCTAGTGCTGTTTATATCAAAGGCTAATCCTGTTTGATGCTCCGATTGTCCCGGTTTTGCTGAAAAAGTATTTGCTGTTTCTTCTCCATATAAACCTACATTTCTATTAAATATTGATTCTTGTGTTTGATATGATCTGAATCCTGATACAATCCATAATGATATATTACTTTGTATAGCTTCTGATTTCATGTTATTAAATGCTTGCAAAGCTTCCTGATTTGTTCCTGGATTATAGTCACTTGGCAGGTTATATTCTTTATTTACTAATAATATTCCATTTATATAATTTTTTTCTATACTATTTTTAGATAAATTTCCTTCTTGTACGTCTATTTGTTTTTTAGATATATTGTTTTCTTCGCTATTTTGAATTATTTCTTCTTTAGCTTCAATAATAGCACTTATTTTTTTAGTTACTGTATTATTTTCTGCTTTAAAAATTATTTCTGTCTTACCTTCGTTTACCCCTTCAATACTTCCATCTTCTTTTATTTTTAATAGATTATCGTCATATTCTATATTTACTTTTTTATTTGTAGCATTTTCTGGTTCTATTTTAAAATGTATTTTGTATCTTTCGTTTTTATATAATTTTATCTCATTATCATCTGTAATTATTTTTTGTATTGGTGTGTATGTTAATAAATATTTTTCATATTCTTCGTGTGGTTCTAATATTACATTTCCTTCTTTTAGATTTTTACTAGCTATAAATTCACTTTTTTTACTTTCCCTGTGGATAGCATAAATATCTATTGTTTCATATTCTGATAATAATTTATTGTTTTCTATTTCTATTTGGTCTATGTGCTTTGTTGATTCTAGTTTAGATAAATCTATTTCTATATTTTCATCTTTTTTTATTAATATTTCTAAATTATTTTTTTTAGTCAGTTCTTTATTATTTAATGTTATCTTACAATTGTTGTATTGTATTTCAACTTTTATTTGTTCATTTTTTAATTTTGCTAGAGTTTTTTTCCATAATGATAATTCTGTTATGTCATTTAATTCAATTTTATTTGATGATTCTAATATTTTTTTATTTATCTCTATTTCTGGTTTCATTTTTATGTATTTTGCTCTTGCTAAAAGTATTAATATAACTATTATAGCAATAAAAATAATTTTTATAAATTTGTGTCTACTTCGATTTTTTAACATACTCATTTCTCCATAAAATTGATAATTGGTATTATATATTTTTCATAATAGTTTGTCCACCTTATTATATTGTGGTAATCATTTTTTACATTATTTTACAATTTTCTCTTGACTTCGCATTAATTTTATTTTATATTTATTAATGCGTTGCCAAAAAATGGTAATATTCACAAAGGAGGTTTTTATACGTGGAAATTATACTAATGAAAAATGTTTTTTTGACTAAATTTATATCTATCTTTATAGTCTTTTTAGAATTAATAATTTATAAAATATTTTTAGTTCATATTTTTAATTTACAATTTTCAAAATTGAAATCTATTTTATTTTTACTATTTTGTTTTTCTTTAGAAGTCCTAACAATTCTTCTTTTTCCAATTGTTGTTCTTCCTATAATGACCATTCTAATAACTTTTATAGGTATTACTATTTTATTTAAAATTGGTTTTACTCAAAAGATGTTTATTTTAGTTATTCCTTTAACTTTTTTTCAACTTATAACATCAGCATTTATTTTTGTTATATCTTATATATCAAAAATTCATCCTATGACATTAATTAATATTCCTATTGTCAGACCTCTTGTTGTACTTCCTACTTATTTTATAATGTTCGTACTTCTTGATTATTTAAAAAAGATGAATATTTCAAAATCTTTTTCTTTTGATTTAGATCTTTCAAGTAAATTAATTATTAATACATTTGCAATTTGTACTTTTCTTTCTGTTTTAATGAATTATCGTTTTATTTATATGTACTCTGCAAAAAATACTGTAATTGTTTTTATAATTTCAAATTTATTTTTAATCTCTCTACTAGTTACATTAGTTCTTAAAATATTTGATTTAAAGTATGCACAAAGTACAATAGAATATGAAAAGAAATCTTATAATTTTCTTTCTACTTCTTATGATTGTGTCAGAGGTTTTAAACATGATTTTTCTAATATTATGCAGGCTATTGGTGGTTATATTTTAACTGAAGATTTATCTGGTCTTAAAAAATACTACTCTAGTGTTTTCAAAGATTGTTCTGAGCTTCACAAACTTTCTATTTTTAATAAAGATGTTTTAAATAGTCCTCCTGTTCTTTCAATTGTTGCTGAAAAATATTATAAAGCTTCTGAACTTGGTATTGAATTTAATATTGATGTCTTTGTTGATTTGAATGATTTAAAAATGGATATATATGAGTTCACTAGAATTCTTGGTATTTTTCTTGATAATAGTATTGAAGCTGCTGGTCAGTCTTCTAAAAAGGTTATTAATATTATGATTTCTAAAGATTTTCGAAATAATTTTGATTTGATTACTGTAGAAAATTCTTGTAATCCTAATAATATTGATACAAATAAAATCTTTGAAAAAAATTTTTCTACCAAGCCTAAAAATACTGGTCTTGGTTTATGGAAGGTAAAAAATATTTTGAAGAAATATGATAATGTTTCTCTTAATACTTCTGTTGATAATAATTTTTTCAGACATCAATTACGTATTTATTATTAATATTCATATAAAAAAGAAAAGATATTATATAATATCTTTTCTTTTCATAGAATTATTATTAATTTATATCTTCTAAAATTATCCAACTTCCTGTAGCTTCTGGATAATCAGTAAATTCTAGTTTCTCCTTTGTAGTTGGATGTTTAAAAGATAACTTATATGCCCACAAACATAATTGTTTTCCTCTTCCTCTAGTTCCATATTTTTGATCACCATATAAGCTATGACCTATATTGGAAAATTGAACCCTTATTTGATGATGTCTTCCTGTGTATAATTGTACTCTTACTAGTGATAAATCAGTTTCTTCATTATATTTTAAAACTTCATATTCTAACTTAGCTAATTTTGCATTTTTATTTTTAGAATCTGTTACTTTACTTAAATTATTTTTCTCATTTTTAATTAAGTAATCTTCTAATATGCCTTGTTTATTTTCAATTTTTCCATCTACTATGCATATATATTCTTTTTCAAATTCTTTTTCTCTTACTTGTTCGCTTAATCTTGATGCAGCTTTAGAAGTTTTTGCAAAAACCATTACTCCACCTGTTGGTCTATCTAATCTATGTACTAATCCTAGATATGCATCTCCTGGTTTATTATATTTTTCAATTAAATATTTTTTTATAATACTTAGCATATCTTCATCACCAGTTTTATCTCCTTGTGATGGTATATTTATTGGTTTCTCTACTACTATTATGTGATTGTCTTCATATAATATTTTCAAATTTATCATACATTTCCCTCACTTTATTTTGAAATTTTATCACATTTTTCTTTTTTTATCTACTATTACATTAGTTGTTTCTTGTATATGTTGAGTTTTGTGCTTTTTTATAGTATAATGTTAGCGACACTTTTAAGCTATATTTCATATACTAGGAGGTATTACCTATATGAAAGCATTAATCATTGAGGACAACCGGTTCAAATTTCAAGACGCTATAGAGGTATTGAAGCGCCACGATATAACCGAATATGTCCATTTTGACAACTGTGAGGAAGCTTTGGATTTCGTCTATGAGCCTGATAACATTAAGAACATTGATCTGGTCATTCTGGATCTTAATTTCTATATGTCAAGAGAGCTCATTGGTGGAAGATGCCGCATGCCTACTCCGGATGCTGGTGGCAAATTCATTTGGCAGATGTTACAGAATGAAATTACAACTCCAATTATCGTCTTCTCTTCGGAGGATGACTATATGAATGTTGTAAATCACTATTTATTTGTCAGCTTTTCTGAATATGCTCGCATATACGAAAAAGGTCCGCTTCCCATGACATATTCTCAGATTCAAAGGCAGTACGATGAGGACATTGCGGAAAGGCGCCAAAAGTTGTTGGATTTGACGTTTATTGTTGGTCATGCACATGAGGAATTAGAACTGGATTTTTTTATTAGACAGTTTTTACAGTCTGTGAATCCCGAAGATTAAGTGTTTTTGAATTTTCAAAAAAGATACGACACCCTTTTTTATATTGGGTGCCGTATTCTTTTTTATTTTTCCCATCTTCCATATATTCCACATGGTAATACTAATTTTGAATTTTTCATTGGTAATCCTATTTCTCCTGATGTTATTTTTCCTTTATACTTTTTCATATTAAGCTCTAATAAATTTTCTAATACTTTTGATGATATTCCTGTCGTATATGAATTTATTAAGAAAAATAGTGGTTTATCACTTAATACCTGTGTACACAATTCAACTAAGTCTGATATACTATTTTCAAATTGCCATACTTCACCATTTTTTCCTCTACCATAAGATGGTGGATCCATCACTATTGCATCATATTTATTTTCTCTTCTTATTTCTCTTTGCACAAATTTTATTACATCATCAATAATAAATCTTACTGGTCTGTCTCTTAGTCCTGAGCTTTCAACATTTTCTTTTGCCCAAGTTGTCATTCCTTTAGAACTGTCTACATGACATACTGATGCTCCTGCTGAAAGGCATGCAACAGTTGCTCCTCCTGTATATGCAAAAAGGTTCAACACTTTTATTTCTCTTTCTGATTTTTTTATTTTATTTATCATCCAATCCCAATTTACAGCTTGTTCAGGAAATAAGCCTGTATGCTTAAATCCC
>ERZ777011.3105-NODE-3105-length-11315-cov-2.797957_pt1 | contig 11315 bp, 9 predicted proteins | sample MGYA00374964_ERZ777011 | MGnify/ENA primary metagenome ERZ777011 (study PRJEB29310, sample SAMD00008975) | mouse gut metagenome | study: EMG produced TPA metagenomics assembly of the Metagenome analysis of fecal microbiota from mouse which was promoted...
GGGCTGTGCAGGCTGCGGCGGCTGCCCGCACGAGATGGCCGGAAAGTAATGCAGTACTTTATGCATCCTTGCCAAAATCGGCATAATATGCTACTATTTTGGAATAAGAAATAGAATCTGCAGGGGGGCCGACATGAAGTACAAAACTTTGGTAACAGGCAAAAATGCAACGATTATAGACGATTTTTTTATTCAAATGGACGATACGTTTGAGGTGATTTCCACTTCGACGCGTTTCGGGGATATTATGCGGCATGTCAAATACTTTAATCCGGATCTGTTTGTATACTGTTTGAACAATGAACCGCGTGAGAGTATCAGCCAGATGATCAATATCAAGAACAGTCTGCTGCGGTCAGGGACGACGATGGTTCTGATCGGCTCAAAAGAAGAATGTGATGAATTTGAGAAAATTGCCGTCAATGTTGCTTCCTTAACAATTACAAAGCCGTTTACAGCAGTTTCCATTCAGGAAACGATCATGAAATATATACGGGACAGGGAAACATATTTTGAGGCGAAAGCCGCTAAAAAGGCAGACGAGGAAGAAGAATTCCTTAGAAGCATGGAAACAGACATAGAAAGGAAACCGTCTCAGGCAGAAAAAGAAGATACGAAAAAGCCGGATGATATCATAGAATTAGCTGAAAAAATAGAAGAATTAAAGAAAGCGCTGGATGGGGAAAACGCAAACGACAAAGAAAATGTCGTGCCGGCTGATGAACCTGCACAGCGTAAACATATCCTGGTAGTAGATGACGATCCGCTTATGTTAAAGATGTTAAAAGAACATCTGCATGGTGAATATGATGTGGCGACAGCGGTAAGCGGAAAGATCGCGCTGAAGTTTCTGGAACGTAAGAAGACGAATCTGATCCTGCTGGATTACGAGATGCCCGGTGAAAAAGGACCGGGGATTTTGGAAAAAGTACGTGCCAATGAGGCAACCAAAGATATTCCTGTAATTTTTCTGACAGGCGTGTCAGATCGTGAGAAAATTCAGGAAGCGCTTGTTTTACGTCCGCAGAGTTATTTGCTCAAACCGATCGACAGAGAGAAACTGATCGAGGCGATCACGAAAGTCATAGGATAGGTTTGGCGGGAAGGGTCTGATCATAAAAAGGATAGTTGAGGAAGAGAAGAAAGGGCGGTTTTGCGAAAATGGATTACGAATTATATTTGACGGATCTGATCGATAGAAAAGCATTGCAGAATATACAGGACGCCTTTTCTCAGGTAACGGGAGTTGCCGCGCTGACAACGGATACAAACGGTGTGGCGGTTACGAACGGGTCCAATTTTTCCGATTTTTGCATGAAATATACAAGAAATTCTCCGATCGGGTGTATGCGCTGTGCGCAGTGCGACAAAGAAGGCGCTAAGACGGCGCTGGAACAGGGGCATCCGGTCGTTTATACATGTCATGCGGGGCTGCTTGATTTTGCGGCGCCGATTATGGTAGGCGACAAAATGGTGGGATGTTTTGTCGGCGGGCAGATCTTGAAGGAAATGCCCGATATGCAGAAAATAAAAGAAACCGCGGCCGAACTGGGGATCGATCCGGAAAGCTATCTTGAAGCAGTGAAAGAGATAAAGATTGTGGAGCAGGATACGATTGACGTTGCGACGAAATTTTTAGTTGCGATCGCGGAAGTCCTTTCGGATATGGCCCATAATAAATATCTCGTTTATCAGGCCAATGCGGATATTTTGAGGACGTCAAATATGAAATCCGATTTTCTGGCCAATATGAGCCATGAGATCAGGACACCCATGAATGCCGTGATCGGCATGGCGGAAATGGCGCTGCGGGAAGATCTGCCCTTAGCGGCCAAGACTTATATCAATCAGATCAAAGAGGCCGGGAAATCACTGCTTACCATCATCAATGATATTTTGGATTTTTCCAAGATCGAATCCGGCAAAATGGATATTAACGTAGTGGAGTACGAACCGATGTCCGTTGTCAGCGATGTCAGCAACATTGTTATGACAAGACTCAAAGGCAAGGACGTGGAACTGATCTTAAATATTTCTCCGGGACTGCCGGACAGACTGCTTGGCGATAACATCAGGATCAAGCAGGTTCTTTTGAATCTGGCCAGTAATGCGGCGAAGTTTACAAACAAAGGAAAGATCACGCTGACGATGGATTATGTCAGGATAGCGCCTGATAAGATAGAACTGCATATTTGTGTGGAAGATACCGGGATCGGCATCAAAAAAGAAGACAAGGAGAAACTTTTCCAGTCGTTCCAGCAGTTAGACAGCAAAAGAAATCGTAATATCGAAGGAACGGGACTCGGCCTGGCGATATCCAAACAGCTTCTGCATTTGATGAATGGCGAGATCTGGGTGGAAAGCGAATATGAGAAGGGCAGTAAGTTTTTCTTTAAACTGCCGCAGAAAATCATCAATGATACGCCGTGTATCTGCGTAAAAGAGCCGGATGTCCGTATAGCGGCAGGGCTGTTTTCCAACCGCTATGTCAGGGAACGCTTTGCGGAGGATGTACACAGTCTCGGCGTAGAATATAAAGAACTGTTTTCCGAAGAAGAACTGGATACGATTCTTGACGGTGATAAGAAATGCTTTCTGTTTATCGAGCAGCCTGTGTTTACAGCGGCCGTTGAAGCATTTATTAAAGAAAACACACAGATTACGGCAGTTTTACTGATTGATTTTTTTGACAGTGTGAAGCATACGATCCCGAATCTGCATGTGGTGAAAAAGCCGCTCTTTATTCTGACGATCGCCATGATACTCAATGAGGAAAGCATGTATTTTGACGACAGTGATGCAGAAGTGAGCGAGTTTGATTTTATTGCGCCGGATGCGGAAGTTTTGATCGTAGACGATAACGCCGTGAACCTGACGGTGGCGGAAGGACTGCTAGAGCCGCTGAAAATGAATGTCGACACGGCGATCAGCGGAAAAGAAGCGATCGATAAGATCAGCAAATACCATTATGACATTGTTTTTATGGATCATATGATGCCCGAATTAGACGGTGTGGAGACGACTCGTATTATCCGGCGTTTTCATCAGGAATACAATGACGTGCCGATCATTGCGCTTACGGCCAATGCGGTAGATGGAACGAAAGAAATGTTCTGTCAGGAGGGGATGAATGATTTCGTTGCCAAACCGATAGAACTTCGGATCCTTGTGTCGAAAGTCAGACAATGGCTGCCGATCGAAAAGATACAGAAGGTGTATATGCTTGGAACCGCTCCGAAAGAGAATGAGCCGGCCAATATCGTGGTCGGGGATCTGGATGTGTCCTATGCCTTGAAATTCTTGGGGAACGAAGATCTGTTCTGGTCTGTTCTCAAAGTATATTACCGTGCGATAGAGAAGAAGGCAAGGCTGATTAAGACACTGGAAGAAAAGGAAGACTGGACCGGTTTTACGATAGAAGTGCACGCTTTGAAGAGTTCCTCCAAACAGATCGGCGCGATCTCTTTGTCAGATAAGGCGGCTGCGCTGGAGCAGGCGGGTAATGCAAGGAATTCGGCATATATACATAGACATACCGATCCTATGCTGGAGCAGTATCTGGGTTACCGCGCTGTATTGAAACCGTATTATCCGGAAGAAGAGGAGACGGATACGGACAAAGAACAGATTTCAGACGCAGGTCTGCTGCGGTGCTTTGCCGATATGAGAGTAGCGATGGAAGATCTGGACGTAGACCGGATGGAAAGCGTCGTGCAGGAAATGAAACATTATCATTACGAAGACTGGCAGCAGGAAATGTTTGCACAATTAAAGGAAGCTGTGGAAGAAATAGAAGTTGATAACTGTGAAATCATTTTACAGGAGTGGGAAAACAAATTATCTTCCGTGTAAAAGCTGTAATCCTTGACCAAAGCAGATAGACTGCATATTCTGATAGTATAGGAAGCTGACCGCGGATAATTCGTCTCAGAAAGCCGGAGACAGGTTGTCCGCTTTTTCCTTACGGAGAAGTCCGTTGAGGGACGGCTCTTTTTTCTCTTAACTTAGTAAAGGAGCATTAGTAGAATGGGATTTATCAGTTATATACGTGAAGAGATAAAGCTCATAAGAGAACGTGACCCGGCCATACATTCCAATATGGAAGTTTTTCTTTATCCGAGTTTCAGGATCATGCTGTATTACCGCGCTGCGCACAGGCTGTATGTAAAGAAACATTTCTTTTTAGCCAGGTGGGTATCGCAAAGAGGCGCCCGCAGGACGGGTATCGAGATCCATCCGGGAGCGCAGATCGGAAGAGGTTTTTTTATTGATCATGGAAACGGCGTTATTATCGGTGAGACTACGATTATCGGCGATAATGTAACCTTGTATCAGGGTGTTACGCTCGGCGGAACAGGCAAGGAGCAGGGCAAAAGACATCCGACGATCGGCAACAATGTCATGATCAGCACAGGCGCGAAGATACTTGGTTCTTTTACGATCGGCGACAACAGCAAGATCGGCGCCGGAAGCGTCGTGTTAAAAGAAGTGCCGCCCGGCTCAACTGTAGTGGGCGTTCCGGGACGCGTCGTAAAGCGGAACAATGTTTTCCTGCCGCAGGAGGAGATGGATCAGATCAATCTGCCTGACCCGGTTACGGAGGAACTGGCGCTTTTGCAGCGTGAAAACGAGGAACTGACCAACCGTCTGATCGATCTGGAACAGGATGTAAGAGAGCTAAAACGAATGAAACGGACAGAGCAGTAAAAAATATCAGGAGGAGTTTCTATTATGAAAATATTCAATACGTTGTCTAAGACAAAAGAGGAGTTTGAACCGAGAGAAGCAGGTAAGGTCAGCATGTACGTATGCGGGCCTACCGTTTATAATCTGATCCATATCGGAAACGCCAGACCGATGGTCGTTTTCGATACGGTCAGAAGATATATGGAATACAAAGGCTATCAGGTCAATTACGTTACCAATTTTACGGATGTGGACGATAAGATCATCAAAAAGGCGAAGGAAGAAGGCGTAGAGTCTTCCGTGATCGCCGAACGTTATATTGAAGAATGCAGAAAAGATATGAAGGCGCTTAATGTAAAGCCTGCCACGGTTCATCCGAAAGCGACGGAAGAGATCGGCGGAATGCTCGATATGATCCATACGCTGATTGAGAAAGGCCATGCCTATGCGGCGCCGGACGGTACCGTATACTTTAAGACAAGAAGCTTTAAAGAATACGGCAAACTGTCACATAAGAATCTGGACGATCTGCAGGGCGGCAACCGTTCCCTGCTTGTTTCCGGAGAGGATCAGAAAGAAGATCCCCTTGATTTCGTACTCTGGAAACCGAAGAAGGAAGGAGAACCCTACTGGGAGTCTCCGTGGTGTAAAGGACGTCCCGGCTGGCATATCGAATGTTCCGTTATGAGCAAAAAATATCTGGGAGACGAAATTGACATCCATGCCGGCGGAGAAGATTTAATCTTCCCGCATCATGAAAACGAGATCGCACAGTCTGAGGCCGCAAATGATAAGGTATTTGCGAAATACTGGATGCACAATGCCTTTTTAAATATCGATAACCGGAAAATGTCGAAATCAGATGGCAATTTCTTTACGGTCAGGGACATCGGTGAAAAATATGATCTGCAGGTGCTGCGTTTCTTCATATTGTCAGCACATTACAGAAGTCCGTTGAATTTCAGTGCAGATCTTATGAAAGCGGCCGAAAACGGATATGATCGTATTGTGACAAGCGTTGCCAATCTGAATTATCTTCTGCAGACAAATGAAAGCGATGCGCCGGACAGCAGTGAAACACAGATGACTCAGCAAGAAACAGCGGCGGCAGAGGAAGCGAAGCGTTTTGTCGTTAAGTTTGAAGAAGCTATGGAGGATGACTTTAATACGGCGGATGCAATTTCTGCGATTTTTGAGCTTGTGAAATTCACCAATACGAACGTGACGGAACAAAGCAGCAAAGCATTTATCAAAACGTTAAAAGATGAGATCCTCATGCTTTCCGATCTCTGCGGACTGATCGTAGAAAAGGAAGCCGAGATCCTGGATGACGAAGTCGAAGCGTTGATCCAAGAAAGACAAGAGGCAAGAAAAGAGAAGAACTTTGCGAGAGCGGACGAAATCCGCGGACTGCTGCTTGAGCAGGGGATCATTCTGGAGGATACCAGAGAAGGTGTGAAATGGAAGAGAGCATAACGATACTGGAGGCCATTAAGAAGCAGTTTGACTGTAAGGGAAAAGATATCAGAACGTATTCGCCTCTTACACTGGCATATATCGGAGACGCCATATATGATCTGGTCATTCGGACCGTTGTCGTAGAGCGTGCCAACCGTCCGGCCAGCCAGCTCCATAAAATGACGACCCGGTATGTGAATGCGAAGACGCAGGCGCGGATGATAGAATTGCTGGAAGAACAACTTTCCGAAGAGGAACGGGCGGTTTATCACCGCGGCCGGAATGCGAAATCTTATACATCCGCCAAAAACGCCTCCATTGCAGATTACCGGAAGGCCACCGGACTGGAAGCCTTGTTAGGATATCTGTATTTACAGGATAAAACGGACAGGCTTCTTATGCTTGTAGGTTCTGCTCTGGAGAAAATGGATATAAAAATATAAATGATAAGAGGAATGAATATGGGATATACGGAGATGACGATCGAGGGACGAAACGCTGTTATGGAGGCATTCCGTTCCGGGAAAACAATAGACAAGCTCTACGTACTGGATGGCTGCCAGGATGGCCCGGTTCTCAGTATTAAGCGAGAGGCTAAAAAGCAGGACTGTCTGATAAAATACGTAAAAAAAGAGCGTCTGGATCAAATGTCCGAGACAGGCAGACATCAGGGCGTGATCGCGCATGCTTCGGCATATCATTATGCGGAGGTGCAGGAAATACTGGATAATGCAAAAGAGAAGGGGGAAGAACCTTTTCTTTTTCTGTTGGATAACATTGAGGATCCGCATAATTTGGGAGCAATCATCAGGACGGCGAATCTTGCCGGTGCGCACGGGGTGATCATTCCCAAAAACCGTGCGGCAGGACTGACGGCTGCGGTAGCCAGGGCTTCTGCCGGGGCGTTAAATTATACGCCGGTGGCAAAAGTGACGAATCTGCGTCAGACGATGGAAGAATTGAAAAAAGAGGGGATATGGTTCGTCTGTGCCGATATGGGGGGCACCGTAATGTATGATTTGAATTTAAAAGGACCAATCGGTCTGATTATCGGTAATGAAGGGGAAGGTGTGGGAAGACTGATAAAAGAAAACTGCGATATGGCAGCGTCCATTCCCATGAAAGGAAATATAGATTCTTTGAACGCTTCCGTAGCGGCGGGAGTGCTTGCCTACGAAATTGTCAGGCAGAGATCAGGTATAAAAAAATATGAAAAAGGCATCTGAATTTTTATTAATAGGAATTTTCGTTATGACGGCGCTTTTGGCGGCTGCAGTCGGACTCAGGGCATATTCCGGTTACGTGGAGAAAGCGGCCATGGAAGAAGAAATGCAGCAGCAGAATCTGGAAGAATTGATGGCCAGAAATGCCGAGGCACAGCAGCGTGTTATGGAAATGCAGTCTGAGATCGCCAATATGGCGGAAGATCCGGAATCGCTGCAGCTTTTTATTGATGAAACGGTGAACGCGGCCAATGATGTACAGAGCAAAAAAGAACAGGGGGTGTCGGGAAACATCCTGCCGTCTATGCCGGGTTCCGTCTCCGGTAATACAGGTACGGGTGACAGTGCATCTACATCGGGCAATATGTCCGTCTCCGGCAACTGGTCTGTTTCAGGGAATCTGTTTTTCCCCGGTATGGGATCCGTTTCGGGGAATATGTCCGTGTCAGGCAATATGTCCGTCTCCGGTAACGGAACCGTTTCGGGAAATACAACCGTTTCCGGCAATATGGACCCGTTCGGTTTTCTGCTTGGAAGCATATCCGGTAATCAGTCGGATGTCAATTACTATGATGGCAATATGACAGGAAGCAGTATCTTTGACGAATGGCGCTTTATTTACGACCAGCCGGAAATGACGTTGGAAGAGCGAAAGGCTCTTCGGACTTCTTATCAGGAGACGCTGGAAGTCAACCAGGCGGACAGAGAATGGATTGCAGAAAACAGATATGATTTTTCCGGTATGAAGATTGCCTGCCTTGGCGACAGTATAACTGCGGCAGCCAATCTGGAAGAGGAAGAAAATTACGTACAATATTCCTATCCCCAAAAACTGCAGGCGCTTTTGGGTGCGGAAGAAGTGCTTAATTTGGGCATCGGCGGTTCGTCGATCGGCAGATACTGGGCGGACGCATTTGTGGACCGTTACACGGAGATTCCGCAGGATACCGATATCATTATCGTTATGGGCGGTACAAACGATGGATTCTGCGTTTCCGATAAGGAGTTCGGCAGTCTGGAAGAGCGGGCTTTCCGTACTTTCTGCGGGGATCTGAACGAGCTGATGAGCGGACTGCGGACAAATTACCCCGATGCGGTTATTTTCTTCGCAACGCCTCTGCCCAATGTGCTGCAGGATTATCTGATGAGTGAACGGGAATACCTTCTGCCGCAGAAAAAATTTGTGGAAGTGATAAAAACACTGGCGAAAGAATACGGTATTGAGGTAATAGATTTGTATAATTCCAATATTCTTGACTCTCATGATGCCAATGTCATTGCCGAATATATGCCGGATGGCGTACACGGTAATCCGACGGGATATCAGGTTCTTGCAGAGCACTTTGCAGGAGAGATTGTGAAGTACTATAACGAAGACAGTGATATTGCGGACAGCAGTATGGTAAGCAGCAGAAGTGTGAGCGGCAATCAGACGGACAGTGATCGTTTAAGCGGAAACGGAGCGGATGATACGGAGCTGCAGGACAATACAGGCCGCCCGTCCGGAAACCGTTGGGAACCGTGACAGGGAAAGCGGCAATCAGGAAAGCACCGGCCGGGAAAAGAACAGAAAGAATCACAGTGAACATGTAAAATGCATAGTTAAGCGGGGATAAAAACCGGATGAAAGAAGAGTATGAACAATACAGTGATGAAGAACTGATGGTGCACCTGCGGGACGGCGAGGCCGGTATTATGGACTTTATCATGAACAAATATAAAAATCTTGTGAAAAGCAAAGCGAAATCCATGTATATCCTCGGTGCGGACAGCGATGATCTGATCCAGGAGGGCATGATCGGCCTGTTTAAGGCCGTGCGCGATTTTGACAGCGGCCGGGACGCCAGTTTTTTTACATTTGCCGATCTGTGTATATCCAGACAGATGTATACGGCCGTGCAGGCTTCCAGACGTCAGAAGCATATTCCTTTAAACACCTATATTTCCCTCTATGCCACTGCCAGAGAAAATTCGGAGCGGAGTGAAGAGGATATGACGCTTGTGAATATTCTTTCCTTAAAATCGGAACAGAGTCCCGAAGAAATGATGATCGATAAGGAAAATGTAGAACAGCTGGAAAGAACGATCGAAAAAGAATTAAGCGGTTTCGAAAAACAGGTGCTTGACCTGTATCTGACGGGAATGCGCTATACGCAGATTGCCAAAGTACTTGGACGTGACGAAAAGTCTACCGACAATGCGCTGCAGCGTATTAAGTCAAAATTAAAAAAAGCGATTTATTCGGGATATTGAATTTCATTTTTTTCCAGACTTAGAGAGAACTTAAAGACTGCTCTGCTATACTGATTTCATCATAATAAGAAAGGACAGTAAGATGAGAACAGTAAAAAGCAGAAAAACAAAAGAGTGCATAAAAAAGAGGAAAAGGACAGGAAGAATACGCGGAAAAATATTGACAGTCTGCGGTACGGTCATGGTGATCGGACTGCTTTGCGGATGCGGAGAAAGTGAAAATGAAGAGAGAACGCCTGTAACCGAACTTGTTCATACGGACACAGAGGGGGGAGAAACACCTGATGCAGATGAACCGGAGAATGCCACAGATCATGCGGCAGAAGGGCAGGAAACGGCAGATGATATGGCAGCAGAGCAGAGAACGACAGGGGATCTGCCGGCCGGGGAGTCCGGCGCTGAGGCGCAGTCACTTGAGAAGGTTACGGGGAATGTAAAAAGTATAGGAGATCAGGATATTGTTATCCGTCGGTCATTTGAAGAGTCATCGAACGGAACGGATATGGATAATCTGGTTGCTCCGGCAGAAGGAAGTGCAGATGAGGAATTGCTTACCGTTTCTGTTTTGGAAACAACCAGATATGAAGTACATACGGTTAAAAACGGCGGGGTTAACGGAGACGCTGATGTAGAAACCCGTGAAGGCAGCCTGGCGGATCTCAAAGAAAAAGCGGTCGTAAATATATGGGGGAGCTTTGAAGGCGAAAATTTCCTTGCACAGCAGGTGATCATTTTTTATTTTGTATAAAAAGGAAAAGCAGAGTAAATGAACAGGCTGCACCGATAATGCCTATTGACAAATCAAAATACCTTATGATACAATACAATTCGGTAAACGGACAGGGTCTGTTTACCGAATATATTTGCTGATGTAGCACAGTCGGTAGTGCGTCGCATTGGTAGTGCGGAGGTCACGGGTTCGATTCCCGTCATCAGCTTGTGAAAACCCGGATGTCTCCGGGTTTTTGTTATTCATAAGAATGGCCCGCAAAGCGCGGCATTCGTTGTTTTGGTGTTGCATTTCATGTTTTTATTACATTACTGAACTGTCTAAACATTGCGCGGCAGCACGGTCCGTCAGCGCATTTTCCGCATCTGTTCCGATAATCCCTGTTTACATTGCCCTGGTTCTCTTTTCTGCTGCTCTTTGTCAGCTGACATTTGAATAGAAAAGATAAAATTTTTAGAGAATTTGAAAACTTTTTCCGGTGTCAGGACAAATTATACATGCAAGGGCAAATCTTTGCAAGTCGACTTGAAAGAAGAAGGAGGATGGCTGCTATGAATAATGATGAATTCGAGCGGTTTGTCCTGAAGTTTGGAAAAGATATTCTGCGGTTTTGCCGGATGACAGCCGGAAATGCGGAAAATGGGGACGAACTGTATCAGGACACTATGCTCAAACTGCTGGAGAAAAAGAAAAGACTGGACTCTATGCAGAATACAAAGAGTTACGCTTTATCCACTTCAATTTATCTTTGGAAAAATAAAAAGAAAAAATATGCAAACAGGATGAGGCTGGTTCCGATTGACAGTATGGATGAGATGTCTGATGCGGGGTATGAAGTTTCCGGCCATGACAATAAGGTATCACCGGAACATATTGTTTTGCGGCAAAATGAGGTAAACATGATTCAGGGATTAGTTGCATCTCTGCCTGAGAAGTACAGAATACCAATCTATTTGTATTATTCA
>ERZ777011.3107-NODE-3107-length-11305-cov-4.232178_pt1 | contig 11305 bp, 12 predicted proteins | sample MGYA00374964_ERZ777011 | MGnify/ENA primary metagenome ERZ777011 (study PRJEB29310, sample SAMD00008975) | mouse gut metagenome | study: EMG produced TPA metagenomics assembly of the Metagenome analysis of fecal microbiota from mouse which was promoted...
GGCGCAGCCCAGTGTTTATAAGGGTTACGCCGATTTTGCTTCCAAACTTGAGATTAAAGTGAACCATATTATTCGATTTGTGTCAAGTGTCGCTCTGCCCTTTCCTAAGATAAGCTTATACGTTTTTCGCTGTACACGTCTCATTTTACAATTTCCTCTTGACTTTCACGTTACGTCATAGTTTATGATACAGGAAACGGGAAAGGAGAAAAAAGCTATGAAAGTATCTGCTGTACGCTCAGACAGAGTTTATGCAAAGATTATGAGTGCACCTTTGGAAAAAAGGAATGATATTTATCGGTATGAATTGATGATGCCGTTTGAAAGGAAATGGGCCTGCTATCATATTCCCATGAAGGCGAAAGCCCCCGGCGGCTATGATGTTATTATGGCAAGCGAAAGGCTTGGGCACATCGCCCCAACGAAAGTAGACGAAACACAAAAGCATGCCATCAGCCTTCTTTCCGATGATACTCTTTGGGATGAATGTGAAAGGTCAATCCAAAGATCGTTAAGCTGTTTTACGGAACAGGGGATTGAATTACCTGTTCAGGACTATTTGTTTACCATTTTACTTGCAGATTGTAAAGACCCTTATATCATACTGAATGAGGGCTATTGCGGAGATGGCGGCATTCCCGGATATATTTTTTCCTGGCTGCTTCCTGATGAACATACTTTAAGCCATCTTCCGGCTGCACTGGCCCATGAAGCAAATCACAATGTGCGATTTCAATTCGAGAAATGGAAGTTTGATATTACTCTCGGGGAAATGATGGTCAGCGAAGGATTGGCGGAAAATTTTGCCACCTTTCTGTATGGTGAAGAGAAAGCCGGCCCCTGGGTGACGAAAACAGATCTTAAGACCTTACACGACTACATTAAGCCGATTATTCATGAGGGCTTAAGGGTTCAGGGCATGGAGAATCTCAATGCTTACCTTTATGGTGACGAAATGGCTGCCCTGCAGAATTATCCCCGGGTCGGTTTACCCTATTGTGCCGGATATGCCTGCGGTTATCATTTTATAAAGCATTATCTGCAGAAAACCGGTAAAAATGTGGTGGAAGCGACACTTTTACCCGCACAGGAAATTTTAGATGCCGGGGAGGATTTTTGGAATGAGTAAGAAGCTTATATCTGTCCATGAGGTTGCCAGATTAACCGGTATCACCGCCCGCACCCTTCATTACTATGATGAAATCGGGCTTTTAAAACCGGCGGAGGTAACGGAAGCGGGGTATCGTCTGTATGACAATGCGGCACTCTGCCGGCTGCAAAACATTATGCTGTTTCGGGAATTGAAATTTCCCTTAAAGGAAATCAAGGCAATTCTTGACAGCCCGGATTTTGACCCTGCAGAAGCAATTGCCCGGCAGATCAGGCTGCTGGAACTGCAATATCAACACATGGGGGAGCTGATTGCCTTTGCCCGTGAAATTCAACAAAAAGGAGGAAACACCATGGATTTTGATGTATTTGACAAGAGTGAGATTGAAAAGTATGAGGCGGAGGTCAAAGCAAAATGGGGACATACGAAAGCTTACCAGGAGTACCGCCAAAAGGATGCCGACGGAAAGGAAGACAATTACCGCAGGCTTGCGGACCAGCTGATGACAATGTTTTCCGAATTGGGGGCGCTGAAGCATTTAGCGCCGGATGCCCACGAGGTACAAAAGAAGATCACTGCATTACAGGATTTTATAACCGATCACTACTATGTATGTACCGATGAAATCCTGAACGGCCTGGGCGAACTGTATGTATGTGATGAACGCTTCCGGAACAATATTGACAAAGCCGGCGGAGACGGAACCGCTGACTTTGTCAGACAAGCTATTGCAGTGCATCCTTAGACGAGCTTTTTCGAGCATGTCACTGCCAGGGCCCCCGGTCCGATATGGCAGGCAACGCTTAAGGAGAGGGGATCCATATGGATTTCAAAGCCGGGAAATGCTTCCTGAACCTCCGCCCGGTAAGCCTCTCCCGCCTCCCTGTCATAGGTGTAAGCCATGGAAATCCAATGCTTTGCGGGATCCGGTGTGCCCCCGAAACGGTTTTCCATATCACTCTTAACGGCGTTAATCATAATACTTTTTCCCTGGCTTACGGTCCGTGCCTTGGCAAAGGCATCCAGCTTTTCTCCCTGAATCTGCAGCACCGGCTTCAGCTTCAGCATAGTGCCGATGGCAGCTGCCGCCGGGGTGATCCTGCCGCCCTTTTTCAGGTAATACAGGGTATCCAGCATGATATAGATACTGCTGTTAAAACGGTCCGCCTCCAGGGCTTCCTTGATTTCCTTCGCGCTCTTTCCCTCGGCAGCCAGATGCTTTGCATCCAGGCAGGACTGGCGCTGTGTCACGGAGATCCGCTGATTGTTTACCACCTGCACCCGTCCGTCATAGTCCTCCGCAAGCATAACGGCGCTCTGACAGGAGCCGGAAAGCCCGCTGCTCATGGGAATATGCACAATTTCGTCGTAATCCTTCAGAAGCCGGTTCCACAGCTCCATCACAGATTCGGGGGAAGGCTGGCTGGTGCAGATGTCGGCGCCGGAGGCCAGCTTCTCATAAAACTGCTCCTGGGTCAGGTCAATATCCTCGTAAAAAGTCTGCTCATGAATCATGAACGGCATGGGCAGGACAGAAATGCCCAGCTCCCCTGCGGCGGCCTGGGTAATTCCACTGTTACTGTCGGTGACGATTGCAATAGTAGGCATATTATATCCTTCTCCTTTTTCAATAAACGGTATCTCCGATTCGGATGTATCGATCCTTATTCATATTATCGTTAAATACTCCGAAAGTCAACCTGAGACGCGGCGGCATTCTTCAAATGCTCCCGCAGCTTTTGATTTTCAGGCTGCTGCAGCTCAGGATCTGCCTGAAACAGCCGGTCAACGGCATCCGATGCCTGTTTCAAAACGGCGGCATCCGTGTAAATATCCCCCATGCGGAATGCAAATTCACCGCTTTGCCTGATGCCAAACATATCTCCCGGCCCGCGAAGCTTTAAATCCTCGGAGGCAATGAAAAATCCGTCGTTGGATCGATTCAGAATCTGAAGCCTTTCAAGGGTTTCTTCCTTTTCCTGGGCACTGACAAAAATGCAATAGCTCTGATGCTCTCCACGGCCCACCCGTCCCCTGAGCTGGTGAAGCTGGGCCAGGCCGAAACGCTCCGCGTTTTCCACCATCATTACCGTAGCATTCGGCACGTTGATCCCCACCTCGATCACCGTGGTAGATACCAGCACGTCTATGGAGTGGGCGGCAAATTCCTCCATGATCCGGTTCTTGTCCGCCGGACGCATTCTGCCGTGGAGATAGGATACCCTGATCCGGGACGGCAGGACACCTGCCAGCTTCTCGGCGTAATCCACAACGTTTTCCAGATCCTCCATCTCCCCCTCTTCCACCTGGGGACAGATGACATATACCTGACGGCCCTCCTCCACCTGCCTGGCGATAAACTGATAAGCCCTGGGCCGATAGGAAGTATTCACCACGCAGTTCTTGATGGGCAGCCGGTTGGCGGGCAGTTCATCAACTACGGAAATATGGAGATCTCCATATAAAATAATGGCGAGAGTTCTGGGAATGGGGGTGGCGCTCATCACAAGGATATGGGGACTTTCTCCCTTTTCCGCCAGAGATTCCCGCTGCCTGACCCCAAAACGGTGCTGCTCGTCCGTTACCACCAGGGCCAGCGCCCTGTATGTCACCTTTGCCTGAATCAAAGCATGGGTACCGATTACCAGATTAGCCTCCCCGGAGGCAATCTTTGCATATACTTCCCTTTTCTCCGCCGTCGTCATGGAACCCACCAGCAGGACCGGCCGAAAGGCAATACCGTATTCTTTCACATAACCGCAGATGGTTTCGTAATGCTGCATGGCCAGGACCTCCGTGGGCGCCATGAGGGCTCCCTGGTATCCGTTCGCCGCTGTCATCAGCAGGGCAAGTACCGCGAGAATCGTCTTCCCCGATCCCACATCCCCCTGAACCAGACGATTCATACAGCGGTTCCCGCCAAGATCATCCCGGATCTCCTGCCACACCTTTTTCTGTGCCCTGGTGAGGGGAAAAGGAAGCTGCTCCAGGAAACGTACCGTGTCCGCGGTTTCGAACATCCGAAAACGATTCTCCAGGCCGTCGCTGAATCGCTTATTCTGCCGCAGCAGAAACAGAAAGGAAAAGAATTCGTCAAAAACCAGGCGCTTCCTGGCCTCTGCCAGAGACTCCCTGTCCGCCGGGAAATGAATGGTTTCGGCGGCCCGGCGTTCCGCTTCCAGCCCGTACTGCCTTAAAAACTCCTCCGGATAATACTCCTCTTCAAATACAAAGTCCGACAATGCCTGACGAACCGCCTTGCGAAATGCCCCGTTGGTGAGCCCTTTGGTCAGGGCATACCTGGGATTCAGGCAGTGGGTCTGCTTCTTATATTCCTCCAGGGGAAAAATTCTGGGCTGTTCCATGGTAAAATGACTGCCATGACGCTGGACATTGCCACGGAACACATAGAACCCTCCGGGCTTGAGCACCTTTTTCAAAAAGGGCATGTTAAAAAAGGTCAATACCATGGTGCCGGTTTCGTCGGCAATATTGACATTCAGTATCGTGAGCCGGCGGATCTTCTTTTCGTTAGGAATGCCGCACACTGCCGCATAAACCGCCTGAATCTCTCCTGATACCGCCCGGGCAATTTGAACGGGGTCCTCAAAAACCTCGTAATCCCGGGGATAGCTGTGGAGCAGGTCTCCCACCGTCTCAATGTTCAGTTTTTGAAAAAGCTTCCGGGTCTTTTCCCCCACGCCCTTAACTTCTATGATGGGAGTGTCACGGTTCATTCCGGTATCCCCCTCTTTCTGACAGCCGAAAACATGCCCGCCATTACAGCCGCAGCCGCCTTGGGCAGCGGGCTGCGGACTGCAATGGCGGGCATGCTTTTAAACAGGATTTATCATCCCGCATTTTATCATTCCACCGACATTACATAATAGTAAATAGGCTGGCCGCCATATTGCAGCTCCACGTCACAGGAAGCGTTGGCTTCCTCCACCTGGCTTCGGAAAGCCTCCGCGTCTTCCTCCGTTACATCGCTGCCGTAATAAATGCTGATCAGCTCGGATTCCTCCGTCACCATTTCGGCTACGGCCGCCTTTGCCACCTCGTTTACAGAGGTGCCCACAGAGAGAATGCCCTGATCGCCGAGCCCCATATAATCTCCCTTTTTAATTTCCTTGTCATCTATCACGGTATCCCGGACGGCATATGTCACCTGGGCGGTATGCACATTGGCAATTTCCCGGATCATATTCTCCTCATTCTCGTCCGCAGACAGCTCCGGCATAAAATTGATGATCGCCGTAATGCCCTGGGGAATAGTCTTGGAGGGAATCACCAGCAGATCCTTGTCGGTGGTCAGCTCCGCCGCCTGATTTGCCGCCAGAATAATGTTTTTGTTGTTCGGCAGGATAAATATGGTCTTTGCATTTACTTTATCCACAGCGCTTAAAATATCGGCGGTACTGGGATTCATGGTCTGGCCGCCCTCAATGATATAGTCCACGCCCAGGCTCTTAAAGATCTCACCAAGGCCGTCACCGGCGGAAACGGCAATAAAGCCGTAGTCCTTCGGCGGCTCCGCTTTCTGCTCCTGCTTCTCCTGAAAAAGCTTTTCCTGGTGCTCCAAACGCATGTTGTCGATTTTAATATTGGAAAGTGCGCCGTACTTCAGGGCCTTCTGTATCGCCAGGCCGGGATCATTGGTATGTACGTGCACCTTGACAACGTCGTCATCCGTAACACATACAATGGAATCGCCGATGGACTCCAGATAAGCCTTGAAATCCATTTCTGCCTTGATGTTAAAGTTCCTGCTCAGCATAATGATAAATTCGGTGCAGTACCCGAAGCGGATCTCTGCTTCTTCCTTCGCTTCGGAAGCGGATCCTCTGCCGGCCCGCTCATTGGATGCCTCCGGGACAGTCAGATCGATCTCCTTGCCCAGGAATGCGTCAAGGGCACCGGAAAGCACCTCCACCAGACCTTGACCGCCGGAGTCAACCACTCCGGCCTGCTTTAATACGGGCAGCATCTCCGGTGTCTGGCTCAGTACATACCTTGCCTGTTCAAGCACCGAGGATATGAAAGTCTCCATATCCTCACAGCCTTCAGCCGCCAGTTCCTTTGCCTTGTCCGCCACTCCTCTGGCAACCGTAAGGATCGTACCCTCCTTGGGCTTCATGACGGCCTTATAAGCAGTCTCCACCGCCTTGTCAAATGCCTCTGTAAGCACAGGTATGGTCATTACCTTCTCCGTCTTGATCCTCTTGGTAAATCCACGGAACAGCTGGGAAAGGATCACTCCGGAATTTCCTCTCGCACCCCGCAGGGAGCCGCTGGAAATTGCCTTGCAGAGAGACTCCATATCCGCCGAATCACCCAAAGCGGAAACCTCTCTTGCCGCGGACATTATGGTCATTGTCATATTGGTTCCCGTATCGCCGTCCGGAACGGGAAATACGTTCAGCTCGTTGATCCACTCTTTTTTGTTTTCCAGGCTTTTTGCAGCAGCTAAGAACATTTTGGAAAACATCTTAGCGTCGATTTCCTGTAAGCTCACGATAAAGTCCTCCTTAATCAATCACTCTGACACCGTCAACAAAAATGTTGATTTTTTCGATTTCAATGCCGGTAAATTCCTCAACCTTGTATTTCACGCTGTCAATCAGATTATCTGCAACGGCGAGTATGCTGACGCCGTAAGATACAATGACATGAAAATCAAGGGTCAGCTTATTATTATTTAACGATACGCTGATCCCCCGCGTCAGACTGTCCATTTTCAGGAGCCGGACAAGCCCGTCCTTCATGCTTACGCCTGCCATGCCCACAATGCCAAAGCATTCCACTGCCACACTGCCTGCATATTGGGCGATCACATCAATATCAATGACGATATTTCCCATATGAGTAGTCATAGAAGAACCCTTCATATCAATAACCCTTCCTTTCCGAGCAATCTTTCAGACCCCAAAAGTCCGCGGACATATATTTCATTTTAACAGCTTTCCCTGAAAAAGGAAACATTAAAAGCAAAAAAAATAAAAAAGTATTTTTTACTTGCTTTTCTTGCTCATTTCTGTTACTATATCAATGTTGTGAACTTACTTATATATTGAGGAGGTGTCAAAATGGCTAAGTGTGATATATGTGGAAAAGGCGTTCATTTCGGTAATAATGTGAGCCATTCTCATAGAAGAAGCAATGCGATCTGGAAATCGAATGTTAAGAATGTAAAATGCAAGGTTAACGGCGGAGCTAAGAGAATGCACGTTTGTACCGGCTGCCTGAGGTCAGGCCGTGTGGAAAGAGCCTAGTATTTGTTTTACCTAGTATTTGTTTTACATTGAGGAATTGCCTTCGACAATTCTTCACCTTCTATTCGGTAAATAACGGCGGTTTTGAGCTTTGATTCAAAACCGCCGTTTTACTGTCTTATAGGGAACTGCGCCATTTACGCTTCTTCTTTTCTTCGGAGATATTCCTTGTTAATCATCTGTACCAGCTCTGCGTCCCCAAAGAGATTGTCGGGATGGAAAATTTTAACCAGGTCACGATGCCTCTTTCGGAGTGCAAGGGGATTGCTGATGCCGGAAAATAACCGTTTCACCGTTTCCTCCAGAATATCCTCATCCTCCCCATATTGAATGCTTCTCCTCCGCTGCTGGGCCAGAACCTGCTTCTGCTTCTCCAGGGATTTCCTGTCTTCATCCAGCTGCCGGAAGCCGTCCTGCAGAATCGCCAGCTTTTTCTCGAAAAAAAGATTTTCCTCCCGCAAACGTTTCTGCTCCTGGACCGTGCGGCGGTTCAGCTCTTCCATTTCCCTGCGAAACCGCACTCTTTCATCCAGAAAATTCTTTTGTGACTCGTCTAATTTTTCCTTTGATTCGTCAAGCTCCTTCCGCACATTCTCCAGACGTATATTTTCCTGAAAGAGCCATAGCTTTGCTTCCCTGAGCTCGTCCGTTTCCACGGCGCCCGCTATCTCTTCCCAATCGATCATTTGCGCTAACCTCCGATACACATCAAAATTGCTATTCGCCGCAAAAGCAATTATATCCTATAAACAGTAACAGAGCGATTATGAGCAGTCCGATCAGACGATTACGGGTAATCAACATCAGCAGCATCCCGATTGCAATCAAAAAAGCCCCAAGGCCTATCAGCTTTCTCATGTATGCCTTTTCCTGACAGCATTTCATTTTCTCACTCTAATATATGCAAAATCCTTTTCCCGGATTCTTTGAACCCTTCAGAAATAGCCCCTGCAGCCTTATTTCCGCGTCCGGCCGGTCAGCTTTGCGGATTCTTTCCCTCCTCGGGGAATGCAATGTCAACCACCTGGGCATCCGACATTTCATCCCCGTCCTTTTCCTTGTCTTTTGCCTTGGAAAATTTGTCCACGATGTCCGGAATCATGTCCAGGATCTTGGTGACCGCATCCTGATTCTTGATATTCACCAGCTTTGCGGATCCGTTTTTAATCACGAGCACTGCGCTGGGAGTCATCTTCCCGCCCAATCCGCCGGCACCGGAAGCGGAATTCTTCTGGCTGTTGCTGCCTGCGCCCGCGCCCACGCCAAAAGACACATCCACAAGGGGAAGGATAATGGTATCCCCCACCTGCGTCGCCTCGCCGACTACCGTTTTTGTTGACAGTACCGTGTCCATTCCCTTTAAAAGAGCCTCAACTACTCCCTGAAAATTCTCCTTATCTGCCATTTCCTTTCCTCCCTGCTTTTAGCTTTTTTAAAAATATCCTGAGCTTCTTATCCAGAAGCAGCTTCAGTGCATTCCATGTGAGGGTCCAGAGCGTGATATGTCCCGACACGTCAAGATTCCCTTCCAAAACCGCCCGGTTAAAATCGGGGGTCAGGTAAACCTGTCTGCCGAGAACCGGCAGCAACATCCCATATACCCCAAAGACATACCCGGTGGTGTCGGGGGCTCCCGTGCCAAAGAGCACATCAGCCCTGATGTGCCTTGGGCGGATGCTCTTCAGTATTTTCCACAGCCTCAGCTTCACATGCCGCCACAGCAGCACGGTGTTTTCCTCGTGCAAAAGATCATGATAATAAGTTATGTTTGCCCAAACCTCTTTCATTTTATCATAGATCTTTAAAATTGTGTACTTTATCTTTTGAATTTTTCCCAAAATCGGTGCAAAAGGCCCGTCCGGTGCCTCTCTGCTGCCGGGCTCTGCGCCTTCTCCGGACTGTTCCTCTGCCTCCGAAGCGCTTACCGCGGCCTCAGAGAGGCCGTTGCCTGCAGCGCCCTCTTTGTTCCCGGGCTGCTCTCCGCCTGCCTGATTCCCTCCGTTCTCAGGCTGCTCTCCGCCTGCCTGATCCCCTCCGTTCCCGGGCTGCTCTCCGCCTGCCTGATTCCCTCCGTTCCCGGGCTGCTCTCCGCCTGCCTGACCCTCTTTGTTCTCTGCAGCCTTCCCCTTCTTAAAATCCGCGTCTGTAAGAGTTTTCCATATAAGCTTAATTGTCAGCTTCCCTGGCTCCGGATAAGTATAACGTACCCGGAACAGGCCTGCCAGCCAGTCTGCCTTTGCATCAATCCGCAGGTCTTCCGAAGTTTTCTCCCCCCTCACCCGATAGGTTACCGGCCAGAACAGTATCAGCACCAGCAGCAGGACAAGCATACCAAGCAGGACAAGGAAAAGGATTCCGATAATAGACAAAATGTGCAAAATTATTTCCGGCATAACAGATACTCCTTCAGAGCGCAGTCGCCTCTATTCTCCAGACATTCCAGAACCATCTGCTCTACCATGGCCACGGCCTCACTGTGACTCCCGGCAATTCCCACCACATAGGGCGGGTTTTGGGCATAATATCTCTGTACCAGCTGCCTGGCATTGTATATTTCAAGCTGATCGGAAGGATTCCTGGAAACAGCAATTAAAAAAACACCGGAGAGCAAAGGCTTGTTTTCCAGCTTTTTCTTTATTCTATCCAGTTTTTCCCTGTCAATACTTTCTCCCAGATACAGATCCGGGTGGTAATTAAGCTTAACTGCCATATTCCAATTCCCTTTCTGTTAGTATAGCATAGAATCCGGTATTTGCAATCAGAAAATGATAAAAGCAGAACCTGACGGAATCTGCCGGTAACAGAGGTTGACTTTTTTTCAAAATATTTTATACTGAAAAGAGAAGGATGAAGGGAGGATTACGAAAGGATGAAATCTGTGGCACGAATGGCATTGGAACCGGGAATGGTGTTGGGCGAAGACGTGGAATCCTCGGGTGGTATATTGTTTCCGGCAGATACGGTATTGACGGAGGCTATGATCGAACGCCTGAAACGCTATTCCGTCATGTGCGTCACGGTCAAGGAGGACATTGACTTTGCCACCACTCACTATGAAAAGATACGCTTTGACGAAGCTTTTAAAAATTTTCAGAAAAAGCATGCCGAGAACCTGATCCGCTACAAGAAACTCATGGTTTCCTTTGTTACAGGCGGTATACCCATTGCCAGTGAAAATCTGCTTGCCATCTATCAGGATATGTCATCGACCTATGACAGCGGCACAGTGCTGTTGGATTATCTTTATAATCTGATGCCCAACGAAGACGAGCTGACCTATACCCACTGCCTCAATTCCGCCCTTCTGGGCGGCACCTTTGCAAACTGGATGGAAATGAACCAACAGGATAAAGAGAATCTGATCCTTTCCTGCTTTTACTATGACATCGGCAAGCTGCGGCTGCCCTATGACCTGCTCTGGAAATCCGGTAAGCTCAGCGAAGAGGAATATGCGATGATCAAAAAGCACCCTGTCATCGGCTATGCCCTGTTGAATAACAGTAAATCCCCGGTGGACCAGAGAGTCAAAAATGCCGTTATCATGCACCATGAACGCATGGACGGCAGCGGTTATCCCTATCATATGAAGGGCTCCGGCATCGATGTCTTTGCAAGATATGTGGCAATAATCGATACCTATATCGCCATGGCCTCTCCCCGTTCTTACCGCACGGCAATGACTCCTCTGCAGATACTGGACAACTTCCAGAAAAATCTGCCGATTTATGACACGGAACTTCTGCTCCCGCTGATGAAGCGTATCGCAGACGCCCAGCTGGGCACTACGGTACAGCTTTCGGATAATTCCGTGTGGGATGTGTTTATGGTACATCCGGGCAGATACTCACTGCCCGTTTTGAAAAACGCAGAAGAAAAAATACTGGATCTTTTGGAAAATCCCCAGCTTTCCATCGTGAAAAAT
>ERZ777011.3110-NODE-3110-length-11293-cov-3.536305_pt1 | contig 11293 bp, 10 predicted proteins | sample MGYA00374964_ERZ777011 | MGnify/ENA primary metagenome ERZ777011 (study PRJEB29310, sample SAMD00008975) | mouse gut metagenome | study: EMG produced TPA metagenomics assembly of the Metagenome analysis of fecal microbiota from mouse which was promoted...
TCCTGTTTGTACCCCACTTTCCCCATTGGACGGGAATCTCGGATTACTATTGAGGCTATACACAGCTATACACAAGCTATACTGCAGGAAGAAGATTGTGAACAGCGTGGATCAGTGCTATAATTTCAATATTGCGGGTGATACCGGTATGGCGTGCGTCTGCTATATGAAAAGTGACCGAAAAGTGACCGGTATATTAAGAGGATTAAGGAAAGACTGGAACGCACGGACTTACGGTGAAGCAGAATGTGCTTAAGGCGGAAGAACAGACAAGCTCCTGTTTTATGAAAAAAGTTCGGGCCTGCCGCAACGAAGCGCAGACACAAACTCGTTTAATGCGACGTCTCAACACAGTTGAGACAAAAGCAGCGCAGAAATGGAGAAAAACATGATGTAATATCATTTGTTCAGAAAAGGAGACAGAGCAACTATGAACACAGCCACAGAATTACGAACAAAACTTAAGAGTATTGACCATAGAGGATATCCTGCCTACAAGGAGTTGAAAGGGCAGTACAATTTCGGAGATTATATTCTCTCCATCGATCACGTGCAAGGAGACCCTTTTGCGTCCCCGTCCAGACTTTCCGTGCTGGTGAAAAAGGAGAAAGCGGGATTTCCGGCGGAATACTACGATACACCTGCCAAGAGGATTACTCTGCAGGATCATCTGACCAGACTCTTTGGCAGATGGGTGGCGGGCGGCAGTTTTCAGGCGAAGGGTTCCGGCAAGAGCGGGCTGATGACTGTTTCAAGGTGCGGACAGCAGGTGTTGGAGCGCACGGCCATGCGGGTGCAGGACGGGGATGTGACGCTTCGGTTTGAAGCCGGATTTCCGGCCAACGGGCGGACCATCAACGCCAGAGAACTGGAGAAAATGCTTTTTGATATTTTGCCGGACTGTGTGCGGAAGAGCCTGTATTACGTAAAAATTGATCAGGAGAAGTTAAAGCAGGCGATCCGGCTCTGCGAGGATCAGCAGTACATTAGACAGAGCCTTTCCGAGAAAGGATTGTGTGCCTTTATCGCGGACGGTTCCGTGCTGCCGAGGGAGAGCGGAGTGTCGGAAAAACCGATGAAAGGTGCTGTAACCTTCCTATCACCGGAGAGTTTAAGAGTCTCTTTAAACCTTCCCCACAGGGGAGAGATTTGCGGCATGGGGATTCCCAAAGGGATTACCTTGTTTGTGGGCGGCGGGTATCACGGCAAGTCCACGATCCTGCAGGCACTGCAGAACGGCGTGTACAATCATATTGCAGGAGACGGCAGGGAATATGTCATTACGGACAGTTCGGCGTTTAAGCTCCGCGCCGAGGACGGCAGGAGCATTACCGGCGTGGATATCTCACCTTTTATCAGGAATTTTTCCACGGAGGATGCCAGTGGCAGCACCTCTCAGGCCGCGAATCTTATAGAAGCTTTAGAGAGCGGCAGCGGGCTGATCCTGATCGACGAGGATACGTCGGCAACAAACTTCATGGTACGGGACCAGCTGATGGCGCAGGTGATTACATCCGGTGAGGAGCCGATTACACCATTTATAGACAGGGTACGGGGGATGTATGAGGACCTGGGTGTGTCTTCTGTGATCGTGGCGGGAAGTTCCGGCGCTTTTTTCCATATTGCGGATACTATCATCCAGATGAAAGAGTATATGCCGATCGACATTACCGGGCGGGCGAAGCAGGCGGCGGCAGCTTATGACAAGGCGGCGGAGTATAAGGGGCTGCCCGAAGGGGAAGGCATGGGCGCCGGCAGTATTGCGGACGAGCAGTCCGGGCGGACAGACAGCCGGGCAGGCGGCAAAGCAGAAGGTGCACGGTTCCCGGCATTTAACCGTAAGCGTTGTCCGGCGCCGGATATGGCGCTTCGAAAAGACGACCGTATCAAGATCAGGACGACGGGAACCAGTGAACTGTCACTTTCCAGGGAAAATGTGGAACTGCGGTATTTAGAGCAGCTTAAGGATCAGGAGCAGACGGCGGCGCTGGCTTATCTGCTGAAATATGCCCAGTTTAAGATGATGGACGGCAAGAAGGATTTGAGACAGATCGGCGATCTGCTGGAAGAACAGCTTGACCGGAAGGGACTGGAAAGTCTTTTTGAACGCGGCGACGTGGCAGCACAGCTTGCCAGACCGCGGAAACAGGAGATCCTGGCATGTATCAACCGGTATCGGCGGTTGAAGATATAGTCTCTTTGAAAGCATTTTTACGAAAATGACACAGGCTATTGTTAACTTGTTTAGAAAAGAAGTTGACAATAGCCTTTTGCCATGTTACGATAGCTTCGTTAAGAGGGACTCGGAAGAGCGACGGTGCGCAGGAAGATGAGCGGGAAGGTATATCACATTAGAGATGTACAGGCATTCGCTTCCTGTTACTGGAAATTACAATGCAGGAGGAAGCTATGGGTACGAAAATGACAACACAGACGGAAAATACCGGCGTAAGGACGGGGGGAAGGGGTAAAACATATGATATGGCGTATATCGCTGTCTTTACAGTGCTGATCGCGATTTGCTCATGGATTTCGATTCCCATGGCAGTGCCTTTTACGCTGCAGACATTTGCAATTTTTCTGGCGGTTTCGGTTCTTGGCGGCAGGCGCGGCACGATCGCAGTGGTTGTTTATGTATTATTAGGAGCGATCGGCGTTCCGGTTTTTGCGGGCTTCAGCGGCGGCCTCGGCGTTATCATGAGGAATACGGGCGGTTATATCGTTGGATTTATTCTGACGGCGCTTATCATGTGGCTCATGGAGCGGTTATTCGGGAAAAAATTATGGGTACAGGCAGTCTCCATGGTACTCGGATTACTTGCATGCTATGCGCTGGGAACAGCGTGGTTTATGTTTGTGTACATGAGGACAACCGGCGCAGTCGGTCTGGCAACGGTGCTCGGCTGGTGTGTGATTCCTTTTATCATACCCGATGTCGTTAAGATCGCACTGGCATTGACGCTGGGAAATGCGCTTCGCAGACCGCTTGGGGCTATCATGGGAGAAAATTAGAAGAATGGATCAACACCGGAACTTTAAGAATCTTGAGATTCCGGGCAGCGGATTCACGGATGGATGGAAAATAAAAAGAAAACTGGCTGAAAGAGTGCACGAAAGTGTATAATAACAGGATAGTTGAAGGAGCGTATATATGATATACAGGATCAGAGCACATCATGGCATGTGCTTTTCCTTTTTTCAGGGAAAAGGTTACAGCGGTGAATTTACGGAAAATATGCAGAAGATGAAGGAGAAGCTGGAACAGAATCCGACGGTGGTTTTGCTGCAGGAGACGGATGATGTGTGTGCGTGCTGTCCGAACAACCGGCAGGGCAGATGCCTCTCCATGGAAAAGGTGGAGAGATACGACAGCCAGGTTCTTGCGTTTTGCGGGCTGGCACCGGGGGATCAGATGCGCTGGAAGGAATTTGAACGGCTGGTGCAGGAGAAGATTCTGACACCGGGCAGGCGGGAAGAAATATGTGGAGACTGTGAGTGGAATGATTTGTGCCATTTTTGACGGTGCGGGTAATTGTCCGGTTACAGCCGATTGAAGCGTATTTGTTTTTTCATGACACAAAAAAGTCTGTTGGCAACATTTTGATAGAAAAAGGGCAGAGTAAATCTCTTGTTTCGTGTATAATAACGTGAGAAGTGTTTCCGGACCTGCAGAGCAAGTCCTGTTCACGGCAAAGTCAGCATAGCGGTCCCGAAAGTTCCGGAAGCGGCTATGCGGCTTCAGCTTATGCCGGAGAATGCCCTTCCTGTATTCGGGAATAACAAGACTGAAAACAGCATGACAGAAACAGAAAAGAGTGGAAAACACGAAATGCAGACCGTAACGATCATGATATGTGATGATGACAGGATGCTGCGGGGTATCCTGCAGGGTAAAATAGAGAACATGTGCGGAGAGCGCGGGATACCGTGCCGTGTCAGAGGCTGCGATTCCGGGGAGGATATGCTGAAGCTGCCGGAAGCGGATACGCAAACAGAACCAGAGCCGGGGCAGGAGCGGCTGCCGGACATCCTCTTTTTGGATATTCAGATGCCCGGCAGAAACGGGATGGAGATTGCGGCAGAACTGCGCAGGCGGCAGAAAGATATGATTCTTATATTTGTGACAGCACTGTCAGAATATGTTTATGAAGCATTTGATGTGGGAGCTTTTCACTATCTGGTGAAGCCCTTCGGCGATGAGAAGCTGCGGGAGGTATTGGAACGGGCGCTGCAGCAGTATGAGCTGCTGCAGGAGATCAGGACATTGCGGCAGGCGGGTGCGGCAGGAGAGGACAGAAGGAGCCGGGGGGAAGGCATGTCCGGAGAGATGCGGCAAAGCGGGCGGGGAGAGAGTCCTGTACCGGATGCCATTCTGGTGAAGAGGGGCGGTATTTCCACAAAGGTGCTTCTGGAGGATATTATTTATGCGGAAGTGTTTAACCGCAAGGTTATGCTGCATACGACAGGCGGAGACATCGAATATTATGGAAAACTGACAGATCTGTCACAACAGGCTGGAAACAGTTTTTACCGGACGCACCGGGCCTATCTGGTGAACTTTAAATATGTAGAAAAGTATAATGCGGCCACGATCTGGCTGGAACAGGGTACAGCGCTGGTGTCCAGGAAACAGTTTGCAGGCTTTGTGCGGCAGTATATGCAGTATATCAGCAGAAAGAGGGACGGGTGAGTGGAACGGTTAGAATTGTATTATCAGGCTGCCGGCCTTATTTATGATATCTGTACTACGCTTTCGGGCGCATTGTGCTTCATGGTCTGGATCAGACCTTTTATGGCGGACAGAAGGAGAGCGTGGTATGCGGCGGCTGTCTATTTCGCCGGTATGCTGGTGGGGGCGGTTGTGCCTTTCTATGTGAATGTCATGGTTATGTACGGGGTGGTCATGCTTGCCGTTTTTCTTGTGATGGGACGTATGGAACGCAGCTATACCGCCCAGAAGCTGTTTCTGGTAATCACTTTTTTCTGTGTGCGCTGGCAGGCATGGCGGGTTGTCAGCTGTATCAGCAACGAACTCTATTTATTAAAAACAACACTGATCCGGTCGGCGGACGGCATGCTCTGGTTCGGACTGTATGCGGTTCAGTCTGCGTTTGATACTGTACTTGGTTCTTTTCTGATGTATGGCGCAGTCAGATGTCTGCTATGGGCTTACGGTAAGCAGCGGGAGCATATGAACATCAGGGAGTTTCTGCTGCTGGTTATGCCTTCCATGTCAGGGGTGTTCGCTTACGGACTGTTTCGTTACTATAATTATATTTACGAGAGAGATTCGGGACAAAGCCCGTTTAATATTTATGGAGGATATGACTATATCATACTGGTGTATTCGCTGGTCTGCTTTGCCACGATTCTGGTGATGACCTATGTGTTCAGGCAGTGGAAGAATGAGCAGGAAGGGGATAAGCAGAAGGAAGTGCTGGCCAGCCAGATGCGGGATATGCAGAGTCATATCAATGAAGTGGAGCAGCTTTACCGGGACATGCGCAGACTGCGCCACGACATGGGAAATCATCTGATGACGCTGGAACAGTTGTACGGCAGAGGAGATTATAAAGAAGCGGTCAGGTATGCCCGCACGCTGCAGCAGGAAGTGCAGGCGGTATCTTCGGAGGTGGTCAGCGGGAATCCGGTTACGGACGTGATCCTCTCCGGCAGGAAGAAGGAGATGGAGGAAAAAGGGATTCATTTTGAATGCGATTTTCACTATCCGCAGACAGGAGGGATCGACGCCTTTGACGTGAGCATTATCCTGAATAACGGGTTGTCCAATGCCATTGAAGCGATGGAACGGGAAAGCGCTGCGTGGCAGGAACAGGCAGAGAGAGATATGACATTCGTGTCACTAGAGTCCCGTCTGGTCAAAAATATGTTTATGATAGAACTGGTCAACAGCTACCGTGGAGAACTGCAGATCGATGAAGCAAGCGGTCTGCCGCTCACATCTAAAGCCGGTGCGGGTCATGGCTTCGGGCTGGTCAATATCCGCCATGTGGCACGGAAATACTACGGTGATGTAGAGATCGGTAAGGAGATCCGGGAGGGGAGATCGTGCTGCGTGCTGCGGGTGATGCTGCAGCTTGCATAACAGGACGGGAGTGATACGAAGAGCGCTGCCCGGGGCGTATAACAGATCTGCTCACAACCGATAAAAGCCCCTCCACAACATTTCACTTTACAAAGGCAGACAGATATCCGATATTAAAACCAGATAAAGATAAACTGTCTTGGCCGAAGCGGCCGTATCTGGATCAGACGAAGGACAGTCATAACAATCACAGCAGGAGACACGGATGTCTCAGAACGGAGGACAGTATGAACATAAGCGGCGTAAATAATGCGGGCATGCAGCCTGGTATGACAGGAATGGGCGCGGGGGCAGCAGACCAGACGGATCCGGTCAGCAAGGATCTGCGCAGACAGATAGAAGATCTGCAGAAGCGGATGCAGGAGCTCTCTGCGAATCAGGAAATGCCGGCAGAGACGAAGATGAAGAAGCGTCAGGAGATGCAGAAGCAGATCAGTGAACTGGAGATCCAGCTTCGGCAGCACCAGATGGATGTCAAACGGGAGCAGGCCCGTAAGAAGAAAGAATCAGGTAACGCTTTCGATGAACTGACAGGTGCGAAGCAGCTGGAGAAAAAGAACGGGAAACAGAGCGCCGGCATGTCTGCGGGCAGCATGGAGGCGTTGATTTCGGCGGATGCGTCTATGAAGCAGGCGGATGTGCACGGCGGCATCGCCCAGAAGGCGGATAACAGAGCGGGCGTGCTGGAGACAGAGATCGCGCTGGATCAGGGTAGAGGCGGCAGCAGCAATATAGAGTTCAAGAAGGAGGAACTTGCCGATGCTAAAGCGCTGGCGGATCAGGCTGCCGCTTCCCAGATGGAGTCGCTGGCGGAGGCAAACAAGACCGTGCAGGAGGCTGCCAAAGAAGAGCAGAAGGATAAAGACAATAAGGAAGAAGAAAACGTTAAGACAGACAATGGCCAGAATACGGCGATCGTGGAAGGGGAAGATACAGGCGAAGAGACTGGAGAAGGACAGAAGACAGCAGGCACAGACAGCAGACAGACAGGGACGCCGAAGCCGGATACTTTTGACGTAGAGATGATGGGTGTGGCATTCAGCCGCGGATATCAGCCGGTGGATGTTAAGTTATAAACACATACAGGAAAAAAGGAACGCTGTGAAGCCGGGAAATGATTGGCTTTGCAGCGTTTTTTTGTTTGGGAGAATGATGGAAGGTTATACATTTAACCCATTGTGCCTGCGGCGTTTTGCATGTACTATGGAAGGGAAGGGCTGGCACAGGAGGGAACTTATATTGCAGCTGTGGACGGGTGCTCATGCCCCGGTGAAAGACGACAGGAGGACAGCGTAATGGAACAGCGTGTCAGGATCGTGGATATTGCGGAGGAACTGGGCGTGAGTACCGCTACGGTATCCAATGTGATCCATGGTAAAACGAAGAAGATCTCCGATCAGACAGTGCGGCGGGTACAGGAATTGCTGGAAAGGCGGCAGTACATTCCCAGCATGGCGGGAATCCTGCTTTCACAGAATAACTCCCGTATCATTGGCGTGGTAGTGAACGATCATATCAAATACGAGGGAAGGGTACTGGAGGACGGATTTGTGGCCGCGGCGCTTAACGCGCTTTTATTTGAACTGGAGGAGTCCGGTTACTTTATGATGGTCCGTGCGGCGGGAGACTGGAACGAGATCGTGCGTTTCGCCTCCATGTGGAATATGGATGGTCTGGTGCTGATGGGATTTTGTGAGAATGACTATGAGAGCCTTCGGGAGAAAATGCATATTCCTTTTGTGGTTTACGACGGGTATTTTGAGGAGAACGGGCGGATCTGTAATCTCATTATTGATAATTATGAGGGCGGACGGCAGGTCGGAGAGTATCTGTACCGCATGGGACATCGCAGGATCTTGTGTGTCTCTGACAATGACATCTGCGTGGATAAAGACCGGATGGACGGCTGTCTGGCAGGGGTGCTGGCGGCTGCGCAGGCGAGCGGCTGCGGAGCGCAGACCGAAGGGCGGGCGGAGGAAAGCGTCTGTCAGACCGAGCGGCTGCAGGTTCCCATGAACCGTCGGGAAAGGCTGCGGTTTTATGAAGAGCACCTGCCGGTGATCAGACGGTATACGGCAGTATTTGCGGTGTCCGATGCCTATGCTGTGGAACTGCTTTGTTTTATGCAGCAGCACCGGATCAGGGTGCCGGAGGAAATCTCTGTCGTCGGTTTTGATAATACGGTGTTGAGCAGGAACTGTTATCCGGCGCTTACCACGGTGGGACAGGATGCGAAGGGGCGTGCGAAAGCGGCGGTACAGGCTTTGCGCGAACTGCGGGAGGGAAGCCTTGAGAATCCCGTGCGCAGGCTTCCGGTAGAGCTTGTCCGGCGGGAGAGCGTAGCGGAAGTAAATAGACGATCATAACCGTTGCCGGAGCTTGGTAAATGGCAGTGAGCCATATGTGAACGAACTCGTTTACCTTTTCACGTTTTTGTAGTAAGATATAAATAGTCAGCATATATAGTAAAGCCGGATTACACTTATGGAAACGTTTTACAGACAGCCGGTGTGATAGAAGCGTAAGAAGGATGTGGTGAAATCCGCCAAGGCGGTGCCGTATATGAAGAAGATCGTATTTAGTAATGCAGTCTTGAAGAATATAGCGTATGTGACCATGTTCATCGACCATTTTTTTGCCGTTGTATTTCTGGAGATGATCAGACAGCAGTCCGCGGCAGGAGGTGAAACGACACGGATGCGGGGAATATACTCTGCCGGAAGAGCGGTGGGCAGGATTGCTTTTGTGTTATTTGCTTATCTGGCGGTGGAGGGCTTTCGGTATACCAGAAGCAGACGGGCCTATTTATTGCGGCTGGGGATTTTTGCGCTGGTATCGGAGGTGCCGTTTGATCTGGCTTTTTCGGGGCAGATGATAGATCACGGGAGCCAGAACGTGTATTTTACTTTGTTTCTGGGTGTTCTCGCGCTGGTGATCTGGGAGTGGGCAGGAGAGAATGCACGACAGCTGCAGCGCTGCCATGTAAGCCGGCGCGCCACGGACTGGCGGGTTTGTGTGGCTGTATTTCACATGCTGCAGTTTGGCGGGGTGGCGTGCTGCTGTGTGGCGGCGTATGCAATGCATACCGATTATAAGTATATGGGTGTGCTGCTGATCGTTACCTTTTATCTTATGCATGACAGGGAGCTGCTGCCTGTAATCGTGACGGCGGGCAGCGTGATGCTGCTTGGCATATGGAGCGCGAACTGTCTGAAGTACAAAGATGTGTACACGGTATCGTATCTGCTGCGTTTTTCCATGCGGGAACTGTACGGGCTGGCGGCGTTTGTGCCGATCATGCTCTATGACGGGAGCAAGGGGCGCCAGCTTCCGAAGGCGGTCTGCTATGGCTTCTATCCGGCCCATCTGCTGTTGCTGCATTGGGTGGCAGAGACTATAGCGGGGTAAGAATGGAATGTTACTATGGGAGAATATATGAAGACGGTCTGTACAAGGATCGGGGAAGACATCAAACAGTATGGCTTTGCGGGGGTGATCCTGCTCTTATATACCGTCATCGTCAATCTGCTCTTTCATGCGTTCTGTCCGTCGGTGATCCTGTGCGGACTGCCCTGTCCGGGCTGCGGACTCACCAGGGCTGCGGTGTGTGTCATGACGGGCAGATGGCAGCAGGCATGGCGGCTTAATCCGGTGATTTTTCCCATTGTACTGACAGCGGTTTACTTCGCATGGAACCGGTATTTGCTCGGACACCGGGCGAAGGGACTCAAGTGGTGCCTGATTGTGATCGCGGTACTGCTGATCATTACCTATCTTGTGCGGATGTACCTGCATTTTCCGGACAGGGAGCCTTACGTCTATACGGCGGACAACATGCTGGCACAGATGTATCACCTGTATCGGCGGATTGGGCACAAATGAATACAGAATTGAAAGACGGGGCGTTTTTGGTTTCGTATGTCCGCCTTTTAATTGATAAAGAGCAACTGTAACGTTATATCAGAAAACGGAGGAAACTATGGAAGAGAACAACATGAATCAGGGTTACGGAGAAGGCGGCGGGCAGCCGAATGACAGTTATCAGAACAACAATTACCAGAATGGCAGCTATTCAGGGAACAATTACCAGAACAGCGGCTATCAGAATACTTACCAGCCCTACAACAACACACAGCCCTATCAGAACGGACAGCTTGAACTGGAAGAGCCTGTCAAGATCAGCGAGTGGGTTCTGTCGCTTGTGCTGCTGATGATTCCCTGTGTCAATATCATCATGATGTTTGTATGGGCATTCAGCAGCACCGAGAAGAAGAGCAAATCCAATTTCTTCAAGGCGTATCTGATCTTCTTCGCGATTTCTATGGCGCTTGTGGTGCTGATCTGGTTCGCAGTTATCTTTTTTACTGCGGCGATGCTCAGTTAAACGGAGCCGGTCCAGCGTCCGGAGGCGCCGCAGGGCAGAACGAGGCCGTTTGCGGTGACCGGCAGACCAATCTCGGAAGACTCTGTGCGGCCGCCGAAGACAGGTACGAGGGCGGACTCCATCATATAAGTCAGCACAGCGGGCTGCAGCCCCGTGGTGTAGGAATTAATTAAGAAAAACAGGGCATCTTTTGACAGAATCTGCGCGGTGAGCCGGAGGAAGGGAAAGATGCTCTCTTCTATTTTCCAGATTTCGCCCTTGGGACCTCTGCCGTAGGAGGGCGGGTCCATAATGATGGCGTCGTATGTATTGCCGCGGCGGATCTCACGTTCCACGAATTTGACACAGTCATCCACCAGCCAGCGGATCGGGGCATCGGCAAGCCCGGAGGCGGCAGCATTTTCTTTGGCCCATGTGACCATGCCCTTGGAGGCGTCCACATGCGTGACGCTTGCGCCTGCCTGTGCACAGGCCAGTGTAGCGCCGCCGGTGTAGGCGAACAGGTTTAATACTTTTACCGGTCTGCCAGCGCCTTTTATTATAGAAGAAACCCAATCCCAGTTGACAGCCTGCTCGGGAAAAAGCCCGGTATGCTTAAAGCTGAACGGCTTTAAATGAAACGTCAGATTCTTATACTGTATGCTCCATTCCTGCGGCAGATTAAAGAACTCCCATTCGCCGCCGCCCTTCGAACTGCGGTGATAGTGACCGTTCTTATGATTCCAGCGTCTGTCCGTCCGTTCGGTGTCCCAGATGACCTGCGGGTCGGGTCGCACGAGGATATAGTCGCCCCAGCGCTCCAG
>ERZ777011.3112-NODE-3112-length-11284-cov-2.998575_pt1 | contig 11284 bp, 4 predicted proteins | sample MGYA00374964_ERZ777011 | MGnify/ENA primary metagenome ERZ777011 (study PRJEB29310, sample SAMD00008975) | mouse gut metagenome | study: EMG produced TPA metagenomics assembly of the Metagenome analysis of fecal microbiota from mouse which was promoted...
CTTGAATCACTTTTTTTCTATATTTTTTGTTTCACATCAATTGTAACACTACATAAAAAATTATTTATTAAAAATTTTAAGTAAAACATATAATACATTGTATGCAAACCTAATAGATTTGATTACGAAAATTATAAAAAAGGTAGAGATAAATTTGTGTTTGTACAAGAACCCTCAGCCACTTCGTGGCAGCTCCCTTAAATAATGGAGCCAAGGGTAGAACAAGCATCTTGCCTCCCTTACAGAAGGGAGGTGGTAGCCGAAGGCTGACGGAGGGTTTTAGAAAGTGAAAATATCTAATTACCTCTACAAACCCCAAGTTTTCGATCAAAAATAAACATAAACTGTTGCAAAACAAGATAAAACGTAGTATAATGTTTAAAGATGTAAGTAAAATAGATTTTATTAAATACAATGTATAAAAATGCATTAATACTTACGGAAATAACCAAAAGAAAAGAAAAATAAAAACAAATGTCAAAAATTAGAACTAAAAATGTAATACAAATGTAATATTAGCACAAAAATAGTTCTTTTTTCTTTTTCCGTAAGAAGAAAAGTAAAAAAAGTAAATTATAGTGTAAAATATTGGCATTGACTTTATACAAAAATAAGTTAAAATATAGTATAAATAGGTATATAAATTTAAATAGGTATATAAATTTAAAAAGGAAATTTTTAGGAAGGAATTGAATTTATTATGAAAAATTTATTACTAAAAATCGCAGTAGTATTAATTTTAGCAATACTGATATGTGCAGGTAGCGTACAAGCAGCAGTAACAAGTGGATACAGATTTGGAATAACCGCAGGTAGGACAGATGATTCAGGAAAATATGTATATACATTTCAACCATCAACTCAAGGTTCTAACCTAAGATACATATGGAATGTACAACAATACAACAATGGAATAGCGGACAACAGCAAAGTATTTTACTGTTTAGCACAAGGTTATGGAGACTTTGGTAACTTTACAGCACAAGCAATACCAAACCAAGTGCCATCAGCTACAGGGGGAATATCAAACAGTTCATATTCAGGACCATATAGACTAAAGGACACAGGAGTTGTAAACACATTACGAGCTTTATATAACGGAAAATCAGTAGTAGCATTTAATGAAGATAAAATTAATGGTTTAGTGTGGATATTAGACAATATGTATATATCAAGAGAAGACAACAAAATTGATTTCCTAAAACAAATTCCTATAACAGATGACTCTGGAACTTCTTTAGGAAAGAATGTTGCAGACGAAATGATAAGTACCACTAGTACAGACGATGACTTAACAGATTTTGATATAGAAATTGCACAACAATTAGCAATATGGAAATTAACAAATGGAGAACAACAACAAAATGGTTTTCCAACAATATACTTATCAATAAATGATGGAATATTACAAACATATGCACAAAGTTTTCCTAAGATAGATGAAAATTATGACTTGGCATATGGAAGACTAAGAGAACAATATGTAAAAATGGTATATAATTATTTTCTAAGAGGAGCAAATAAAGCTCAAACAGAAAACAGAAGTATAACAGAAGACACTAGAACGACAATTTCAGTATATGCAAATGCATCTGCACAACCAGTAGTTACAGTAACAAGAGAAAAGCAAATAACAGGAAAATATAATGTAGTAATAAAGAAAGTAGATGATAAAGGGAATATATTACCAGGGGCAGTATTTACAGTAAACAATCAAGATTATACAGTAGGAGCAGACGGAACAGTAAAAATAGCAAGTGATGTAGAAATAACAGAAGAAAATAGAGGAACACCAGATACATATACAATAGTAGAAAAAACAGCACCAGAGGGATACATGAAATATGAAGGAACAATAACAGCAACTATAACAAAAAAAGAAGCAGAAGATGGTTTAAGCTATATAATAGATAATGCGACATTAGACAATGCAAGCAATTCATCGAGAAAAGTAACAATAGATAAAACAACAAATACGATAACAATAACAGTAGTAGATCCAGAAATAACAGGAGGATATGATGTACTACTAAAAAAAGTAGATGCAAATGGAAATATATTACCAGGTGCAATATTTACAGTAAACAACCAAGATTACACAGTAGGAGCAGATGGATTAGTAAAAGTAGCAAGTGGAATAAAAATAACAGAAGAAAATTTAGGAACACCAGACACATATACAATAGTAGAAAAGACACCACCAACAGGCTATATGAAATATAATGGAACAATAATATTAACAGTAACTAAAAAACAATCTGAAACTGGTAAAAGTTATATGATAAATGAAGCAACATTAGATAATGCGAGTATTGCAACAAACAAAGTAAGTATAGATAAAACAACAAATACAATAACAATAACAGTAGTAGACGAGCCAGAAATTAAAGAAGAATACATTGATTTAGCACTAAGAAAATTTATATATAAAGTAGTAAACACGAATGGTTCAACAGTATATTCAGAAGAAGAACTAGAAAATAGAGTACCAAAAGTAAACACTACAGATTTAAAAAATGGAACAGCATTAACAGCACAATATAATCATTCAAAAAAACCAATACAAGTAAGTGTTGGAGACAAAGTAACATATACTTTAAGAGTATATAATGAAGGAAATGTAGATGCATATATAACAGAAATAACAGACTATTTATCAAAATACCTAAAATATGTAGAAAATGAAGAATGGGTAAGAGAATATGGGCAAAGTGAAACAGACAGATATGAAAGTAAAGCAATTACAACACCTTTAACAACAATAACAGGAACAAGTGAAAACTTATCAGAATATGTTGGTCAACCACTTAATGAAGGAGTATTACTACCAGCATATGACAAAACAGAAGATAAAATAAGTTATATAGATGTACAAGTAACATGTGAAATATTAGAACCACACTTAAATGATGGAGGAATAGAAGATCACAAAATCACAAACATAGCAGAAATAACAGGAATGTCAGACAAAGACAAAAATCCAGTACACAAAGACATAGACTCATGGTCAAAAGACATAGCAATACCACCAGAAGACAGAATAGTAGGACTACCAAAAACAGAACAAGAATGGCAAGAATATAAAGACGATGAAATTGGAAAAAAAGACTATATACCAGGACAAGAAGATGATGATGATTTTGAAAAAGTAATAATAGTAATACCAAAATATGACTTGGCACTAAGAAAATTCATAGTACAAGTAGATGGCAAAAACTTAGTAGATGCAAACAAAAAATATATAAGAGAACCGATAATAGATACAACATCATTAAAAGAAGGAATAGCTGAAAGAGGATATGGAACAGCAACATATAACCATCCAAAAACACCTATAACAGTAAGAAAAGGCGGAACTGTAACATATATAATTAGAGTATATAATGAAGGAAACGTAGATGCATATGTAAGTGAAATAACAGACCACTTACCAGAATATTTAGAATTCATCGAAGATGACGAACTAAATAAAAGATTTGGATGGAAATATAACAAAAATACAAGAGAAGTAAAAACAACAATAACATCAAAAACAAATGATTACTCATATAAAATATATGGGTCAAGACCAAACGGAAAATTATTATCAGCATATGAAGGTGGAGACACTTTAGACTATATAGATGTAGCGATAAAATGTAAAGTATCAAATAAAATAGCAACAGGAAATATACAAACAAATATAGCAGAAATAACAGAATTTACAGATACAAAAGGAGAAAAAGTAGAGGACTTAGACTCAGAGCCAAATAAAAACTTAGTAATTCCGCCAGATGACGAATTACCAAAATACAAAGAAAATGAAGAAAGTAATCCTTATGTACCAGGACAAGAAGATGATGATGACTATGAAAAAGTAAAAATAGAAGGAGCATTTGACTTAGCACTAAGAAAATTCATAACAAAAGTAAACACAACAAATGTAAACAATAGATATCCTGTGCTAAGTATGAATGAAAGTGGAAACATAAAATATACACATCCGAAAGATCCTGTAGAAGTATGTACAAATGATACAGTAATTTACACAATAAGAATATACAATGAAGGAGAAATAGCAGGATATGCAAACGAAATAACAGATGATGTACCATTTGGACTAGAATTTTTAGCAGACAATGAAATAAACAAAGAATATAGATGGAAAATGTTAGATGAAAAAGGTCAAGAAACAACAGATGTAGGTAAAGCAAAATACTTAGTAACAGACTATTTATCAGAAAATCAAGAAAGAGAAACAGGAAGAAACAACTTAATAAAACCATTTGATAGAGAAGCAGGCTTAAGTGAAACGAATCCAGATTATAGAGATGTACAAATAGCATTCAAAGTAACATATCAAGTAAAAGAAGTTGGAGAACAAAGTAGAGTATTAGTAAATGTGGCACAAATATCAGCAGACAGTGATGATGATATAGACTCTAAGCCAAATAGAGACGAAGTATATGATGACAACTATCATGAAGACGACATAGACTATGACAATGTAAAAGTAAAATATTTTGACTTATCATTATTAAAATGGGTAACAAGAGCAATAGTAGTAGAAAATGGTCAAACAAGAATAATAGAATCAGGACACACAGGATATGAAAATCCAGAACCAGACTTAAAAGTAGAATTAAAAACAAAAGATGTAAAAAAAGTATCAGTAAAATTTGCATATACAATAAAAATAACAAATGAAGGAGAAATAGCAGGATATGCAAAAGAGATAACAGATTATATACCAGAAGGACTACAATTTAAACAAGAAGATAATCCAACATGGTATGTAAGGGCAGATGGAGTAGTGGCAACTGCTCAATTAGAAAATCAATTATTACAACCAGGAGAAACAGCAGAAGTTGAAATAATATTAACATGGGTAAATGGAGAAAAGAACTTAGGAAGAAAAGTAAATGTAGCAGAAATAAGCAAAGACGACAATCCAAGTAAAACACCAGATATAGATTCAACTCCAGACAACAAAGTTCCAGGAGAAGATGATATAGATGATGCACCAGTATTACTAGTAATAAAAACAGGAATAGGAGTAGCACTAAAATATATATCATTAGCAGGAATAATAATAGCAATAATAGGAGCAGGAGCAATAGGAATTAAGAAATTCGTATTATAAAATAAAAAAATTCGCATTCAATAATGCGAATTTTTTTATTTAGAACTTGTTCTTCCCTTGGCTCCCTTATTTAAGGGAGCTGTCACGAAGTGACTGAGGGTTCTTATATATATTCATAACCAAGGGCACATGCAATGTGCCCCTACAATCATTATTCATAATTCATTATTAATTATTCATTAAAATTCATCATCCCCACAAACACAAATTTAATTATGATCCTTTTTCCTAAATCTTTTTTCTATTAATTTTGTTATTTCAATTATTGGTACTATTAAAAATGCTAGTCCAAAGGCTGTTATAAATTCTATAAATGAAATACTTGTAAATCCGAATAAATTTACGAAAAATGGTATATAAATTATTCCTAGTGTAAATATTGTTGTTAATATAAATGCTCCTAATAGCCACCAATTCATGTGTCTCATTTTAAATATCGAATTTCTTTGTGAACGCATACATACTGCATGGAACATTTCTATGAAATTCATTGTTAAGAATGCCATTGACATTCCGTCTCTTGATTCTGTCAGCCTCCATACTCCTGTTTCCATATATTCTCCTATAAAGAATGATAGCACTACTAAAAATCCCATTATTAGTCCATGTATTATCATGTCTCTTCCTGCACCATCTGAAAATACACCTTCATTTGATTTTCTCGGCTTTCTTTTCATTATGTCGCCTTCTGCTTTTTCCATTCCTAGTGCAAGTCCTGGTGCACTGTCTGTCACCATATTAATCCATAGTAAGTGTGCTGGTGTTAACATTGTTACTCCTAACACTGATGATGTGAATACTGCTACAACTTCTGCCATGTTTGTTGATAGTTGGAATTGTAGCACTTTTCTTACATTGTCATATATTTTTCTTCCTTCTTCCACTGCATTTACTATTGTAGCAAAGTTATCATCTGCTAATACTACATCTGATACTCCTTTTGTTACGTCTGTACCTGTTATTCCCATACTGATACCTACGTCTGCCATTTTTATTGATGGTGCATCGTTTACTCCATCTCCTGTCATTGCTGTTATAAGATTTTGTGATTTCAATACTTTGACAATTCTAGTTTTATGTTCTGGTTGTACACGTGCATATACTGAACATTTTTTTACCACTTTTATTAATTCTTCGTCTGATAATTCTTCGATTTCTGCTCCTGTTATTGCTTCATTTGCATCTTTTATTATTTTTAAGTCTTTCGCTATTGCTACTGCTGTGTCTTTGTGGTCTCCTGTAATCATTATAGGTCTTATTCCTGCTTTTCTACATTCTTCTATTGCTCCATACACTTCTTTTCTACATGGATCTATCATTCCTACAAATCCAATAAATGTCATGTTTTTTTCTAATACATCTGATTCATATATCTCTGGCTTTTCTGTGTATTCTACATATGCCGCTCCTAGTACTCTGTATGCTTTGTCCGCAAAGTCCTTGCTTTGCTTCATTATGTCTTTTTTAATCTGTTCAGTTAGTTCTTCTACATTTCCATTTTTTAAGTATGTGGTACATCTTTCTAATAGGATCTCACAGGCTCCTTTTGTGTATTGTATATATTTCCCACTTTCCTCATGTATTGTAGACATCATTTTTCTACCTGAATCAAATGGTATTTCTCCAATACGTGGACTTTTTTCTTCTATCTTTGATTTTAATAATCCTAATTTTTTCGCATATTCTACTAGGGCATTTTCTGTTGGTTCTCCTTGTGCATGTTCATCATTTTCTCCTATTTTTGAATCATTACATAAAGCCATTGCTTTTGCTAGTAATTCCTCATTTTCTGTATATTTATCTACTACTGTCATTTTGTTTTGTGTTAATGTTCCTGTTTTGTCTGAACATATTACTTGTGTACATCCTAATGCTTCTACTGCTGTTAGTTTTCTTATTAGAGCTTTACGCTTTGCCATTGATGTTACACCTATTGATAATATTATTGTTACAACCGCTGGTAGCCCTTCTGGTATAGCAGCTACTGCTAATGCAATTGCTACTAAAAATGTGTCTAGTATTACTTTTCCTGTGAATACTCCTTGTCTTACAATTCCAAATATAAATACAAATACACTTATTGCTATTACTATTTTTGTTAATACTTTTGATAGTTCTGCCATTTTTTTCTGTAATGGTGTTTGTTCATCAATTGCTTGATTTAGTGCATCTGCTATTTTCCCAATTTCTGTTTTCATTCCTGTCTCTACTACTACTGCTTTTCCTCTTCCATATGCTACTGTACTTCCACTGTATAGCATATTTTTTCTATCACCTAGTGATATGTCTTTTTGTTCTTCTTTTAATTGTAATATGTCTATTATTTTGCTTACTGGAACTGATTCTCCTGTTATTGCTGCTTCTTCTATTTTCATGCTATGGCTTTCTAATATACGGCAATCTGCTGAGATTGCATCCCCTGCCTCTAGTATTACTATATCTCCTGGTACTAACTCCTCACTTTTTACAATTTCCATTTTTCCATTTCTTAAAACTTTTGATGTTACTGCTGTCATTTCTTTTAATGAATCTATTGCCTTTTCCGCTTTGCTTTCTTGTATAATTCCTAATACAGTATTAATCGCTACTACAAATAATATTATAAAAACATCTGTAAATGATTCATTTTGTATAATTGCTGTAAATGCTGAAATTCCAGCAGCTACAAGTAGCATAATGATCATTGGATCTAATATTGATTTTAAAACTTTCTTCAATACTGATTCTCTTGGTGGTTCTGCTAACTTATTTGCTCCATATTTTTCTTTTCTTTGTTTTGCTTCTTCATCTGTCAATCCTTCTTCTGTTGCATTTAATTCTTGCAATACTTTTTCTTTTTCTTCTAAATAGTATCTCATTTTCCATTCCTCTCCTTAATTATATTATTTTTGTTTGCAGACTAAATTATTCTTTTTTTTGTTATTATATAAAATAAAATTGACCTATCTGCATATTTTGCAGATAAGTCTCATTATTTCAAATAAAGCCAAATAGTTTCCTATCAGTGTTGTTGACTTTATTACATATATTATATGTTAATTACTCCCTTATCTTTTGGTATTATATACTATTGGTTTTATTTTTGCAATGCTTTTTTTTAATTTAAACTACATACAATAATATACATAAAAAATGCAACAGACTTCCTATACATATACAAATATGGAATATTGAGTGTATGTATTTATGTTTTTTACCTATCCCATATAACACTGCTCCTATTGTATATATTATTCCTCCTGATACTAATAAAGCAAAGCCTCCTATTCCTAAGAGTGATGGTAGTAAATTAGCTTTTACTATTATACACCATCCCATTGCTATATAGCATATCATTGAAAATATTTTGTACTTTTTTAAATCTATAGAATTTAATATAATTCCTATTATTGCCATTCCCCATATTATTCCGAATATTATCCAACCTGTTGCTGTATCATATTGCCTTAAGGTACATAGTGCAAATGGTGTATATGAACCTGCTATTAGTAAAAATATAGAACAGTGGTCTAATATCTGAAATATTTTTTTTGCTCCTAGTTTTGGACTTAAACCATGGTATATACTAGACATTGTATATAAAATAATCATTGTGCTTCCAAATATTGCACTACTTACTATTCCATATATGTTTGAGTGTATTGAGGACATTACTACACATAGTACTATTGCTACTATTCCCATTACGCCTCCTACTATGTGTGTTGTCATATTAAAGATTTCTTCTCCTTTTGTATATTTTGGTAAAACTCTATCAGTTAATTTTATCCTATTCAATTTTATCCTCCTAATAAGTCGAATTTTGTCGTTTCGTGTTTTTAAAATCGTATCATCTAGTATTTAATACTATATCATATGTAATATATTAAGTCAATGTCTAGTAAGTGTTTTTTTAATTTTATTACATTTTTGCACATTTTTTACGTCCCCAATGTGCATACCATTTTGCCTTCTAAAACCCTCTGTCAGCCTTCGGCTGCCACCTTCCTTCTGTAAGGGATGCAAGACGCTTATTCTACCCTTGGCTCCCTTATTTAAGGGAGCTGTCGCGAAGTGACTGACGGTTCTTATACAAACACAAATTTAAGTGTGTCCCAATTTCCGAAAAAATGGAAAAGAGAACCGTCCCCTTTTCCAGTCCCCTTTTCCACTTTTTCATTACATTAGAACCTCTATTTCAAATATTTGTCCATTGTCTATTAAAGGTATCTCTTTTTGTTCTTTTCCGTTTACAAATATCTTCTCTACTCTTGTGTTTTTTCCATTTAAATTTTTTACTTTGATGTTGTATATAGTGTTTTTATATTTGTATTGTATACTGTATTCTTTCCATTCATTTGGTATACATGGTTCTATTTTTATTTTTCCTTCTTCTATTTTTAGTCCTAGTATATATTCTATTCCTGCTCTATAATACCAACTTGATGACCCTGTATACCAGGTCCATCCTCCTCGTCCTAATAGATCTGTTCCTCCATATACGTCTGCTGCTATTACATATGGTTCTACTTTATATTTGTTTGCTTCGTCTTTTGTTTTTGCATGTTCTATTGGATTTATCATTCTGTAATATTCATATGCCTTGTTTCCAAATCCTAATAGTGTTTCTGCTATTATTGCCCATATTGCTGCATGTGTGTATTGTAGTTAAGATCATTTTTAGTTTCAAACGACTGATAAGGATTTTAAAACTTAGAAGGGTCTTATGCAAAATTAAAAATCCTACTACTTTGCATTACTACTATGCTGAATTTTTAATTTTACTTTCCTTATTTTTCTCATATTCCTTTTTAGCACATATAAAATTATTATTTAAATCTTGTAATGGTTTAAAATTGAAATAAATATCAACTTGCTTATCGCTATGAATTTCAATTTTTTCTATGAATTCTCGTATGGCTTCTTTTGTTGGTTTCTCCATATTAAGAAATTCTTCTATCAAATCATCTAATCTACTTTCACTTTTTATCTTATCATTTTTGCAAGACATCTCTTGTTCAAGTTCTTTGATGCTTTGTTCATATTCTTTTACACACTCTTTTATTCTATTTGCATTTTTCATATATTCATCAAGTGTGATAATTCCTGCCAATCTGTCATCATACATTACTTCTAACTTTCTAGTTTCACTCTCTACCTTCTGTTTAAAAGATTCTATCTGCTTTTTTATATCAAATTCTTTACATTGTTTTGTTTTTGTTTGCTTTGCAATTTCTTCTAGTTTTTTCGTATTGGTATATTCTTTGCAAACCTCTCTTAAAACTTCTAGCATTTGTTCTTCAAAAACTTGATAATTAAAATTGTGTGGTGAACATACATCAAATTTTCCAAACCTTCCATATCTTTGACATCTGCCATAGATATTTCCGTTTTTATCTGGACTTCTTATTCCAATATATCCTTTACAATCATAACAGCGAAGTAATCCTTTGAATAAGTAATCATTTTGTACTACTCTTGAGCCTTTTGTTGCTTGAATTACTTTTTTTGCTCTTTCAAAATCTTCTTTACTTATAATAGCCTCATGCATATTTTCTACTTTTACCCAATCTTCTTCTGGCAAATCTATAAATTTCTTAGATTTAAAACTTACTTTCTTTCTTTTTCCTTGTATAACTGTTCCTGTGTAAATTTCATTTGAAAGAATAAATTTTACTGTAGATTGTTGCCATAATCCGTAAGTTAAAGATTTTGTTCCTCTTTTTCTCTTATTATAATCTGATGGAATTGGAATTTTATTTTTACTTAAATAATCTGCTATTTGCATTGTACCAAAACCTTCTAAATACTTTTCATATATTAGTTTCACAACATTTGCTGCTTCTTCATCTATTATTAAATGGTATTTATTTTCTGGATCTTTTTTATAGCCATAAGGTGCTGTTCCTAAATATTCTCCAAGATTTCTTTTTGATTGTAATACACTATTTATTTTCTTTGATGTATCTTTTGCATACATTTCATTTAATATTGATTTAAATGGTGCTATATCATTGTTTGATGTATCATAAGCAGTGTCTATATTGTCTAATATTGCAACAAACCTTACTTCATGTTCTGGAAAATATGTTTCAATGTATAATCCTGATTGCACATAATTTCTACCTAGTCTTGATAAGTCTTTTGTTACTACCATATTGATTTTACCTGCTTCAATATCTG
>ERZ777011.3117-NODE-3117-length-11260-cov-17.312807_pt1 | contig 11260 bp, 9 predicted proteins | sample MGYA00374964_ERZ777011 | MGnify/ENA primary metagenome ERZ777011 (study PRJEB29310, sample SAMD00008975) | mouse gut metagenome | study: EMG produced TPA metagenomics assembly of the Metagenome analysis of fecal microbiota from mouse which was promoted...
GCCCCGTCTTTTAATACCCGGCGTTGGTGCAGCCTTATTTCCAATCCCGGAAAAACCAGTGCGGGGGATTGCGGCGGCTGTATGGCTTCCAGCGGTATCATATCGGCAAGGACAGCTATGGCTTTTTCAACCGCTTTTTCTTCTGTGTTTTTGAATGTAAGTATGAGTATTTTCCCGACAAATCTCACCTCCTGTTAGGTAGCCTGTTCATCAAAACGGAATTGTAACAGGGCAGCGATAAGCCGCCGTTTGATGTTGCCCTCGGTGTCCTTGTTGACCTGTCCGTTTTCAAGGGTAGCAAGCCGGATTCGCTTGCCGTAATGTCGTAAAACCTCGTCCACCGCTTCCGGCTCTCCGCTGGTCGCTATGACAATGGTTTCATACGGCACAAGTTTAGGATTCCTCACGGAAAATCACCTCCATTGCTTCATGTAACATTTGCAAGGCACTGTGCATATGATGCCGTGCCGTAATCTGGCAGCGTCCGTATAACTCCCCGATTTCCGGCTGTGTGTAACGCCCGAAAAAGTAAAGGTAAATGATTTCTCTCTTTTTCTCCGGCAGAGAGGACAGGGCTTCGGCAAGTTCCCTGTTCGTAAGGATAACCCTCTGACCGCATATCGTAACCGGGTATTGCTTACAGGGGTCTATAAAATATTTATCTGTTGTACTGAATGGGTAAAACTTTTCTTCGGTGAGGTATTCAGAAGATATTTCTTTTTGCCGCCGCCTGTCCCTGTCACGCCATGCGGTGTTAGCCGCAAAGCGTACGACAGTCTTGCAATAGCCATTGAAAGTATACATGATGTGTTCTCTGTATGCTTCTGTACAAGGCATAAATAATTCCCCCTTTCTCCCACATAGGGCATTGTATGGTTTACAGTTGCATTTTATAATTCAGAGCAATAACAGCACGTAGTCCGTCATGTCTTGAATACTGCAAATAATATTTTGTATAATCCCATAACCAAAAGCAGACTTGAATTTACCAACAAAACAAGGAACAAGTCTTTTACAAAATACCATACTACCCATAATGGAATACCTACCATATAGGGCAAACAGAGTAACAGTAGTGGCAATATGCCATGCCTTGTAATGTCAAAGAGTATCAGTCTCGTTGTCTGTTTCTTTTTCTTCCATTTTCTTATTGTTGCTATTGGATACACTGCTACTGCAACCAACGCTAAATATGCTCCATTCAGCAACAGGTGTCTTACAATATACGGGCTGCCAGATATATCATATTGTTCTCTGCCCAAAAGAGCAAATATCACATTTTGGGAGATAATATCTGCCAGTTGATTCGTGACAAGATAATCGTTCATATTGATAAGGAAAATGATTCCTAATCCGCTTTCCGGCAATAGATACATATTAGACATATAATTCTCAACCAGCCCTGAATGCCCCAATACAGGCTCTGTATATTCTTCTGTCAAAGTCCACCCCATTCCGTAATAATAGGGAGTGTTATCATCTACATATACATTGTCATAAAGCATAGTATTTAAACTATTCTGATTGACTATTCCCATTCCTCCATTTAGATACATTTGCAGATATTTTGCCATATCTGATACACTGGAACTTAAATAACCTGCCGGAACGGTAGACCATGAATGTTTATCGGGATAGTCCGGCTCTCCCGCAATCGGAAGTCCAAAATAATTTCGATATCCTGTTATCAATCCGTTTTCTTTGCTTTGTACAAGTGTTGCTGCCGTATGATTCATACTTAGTGGAGAAAAAATGTTTTTATCCATATACTCTGAATAGCTAATTCCGCTGACTGTTTCTATGATTTCTCCTAACAATCCATAATTGATATTTGCATATTGATGTTGTCCGTAACTTTCTGTTATTTTTGCATTTCCAAAACGCTGATATGTCCCTAAACCGCTTGTCTGATTCAAAAGCTGTCTTACAGTAATTTTATCTCCGTCGGACGCATTTATAAAATAATCAGATGTATCAATATAATCAGATATTGTCGTGTCTAAATCTACTTTTTCTTCTTCCACAAGCTGCATAACAGCTAATGCTGTAAATGATTTGCTCAATGAACCTATAATAAAAGGCGTATCTAAATTATCGCAATTTCCATAAGCTTCAGAAAACAGAACCTCTTTAGAGTCTACAATGGCTATCGCCATTCCGGGAATATGTAATTCCTTTATTTCTTTTTTTATCTGGCTGTCAATATCGCTATAATTGCTACTTTTTTCATATGCCAAAACAGGCTTATCCCATATAGCAATAACACAAATTATTGACAGTATTACACAAATGATTTGCCTGATTTTTCGATTCATAAAACCTTTTCCCTTGTTTTTTTCTGATATACCATGCGCTATCATTTCCCCTCTAATTTTTTTGCTCCCTCAATTAAAATGTCTATTGATAATTCAAAACTATCTTTTATCAACTGTGTATTACCAAAGGCGTTATGATTTTCAAGTAATGCAAAGCCCTCTAAAAAACTTCTAAACATTCTGACTAAATGAATGCAATTATCTTGTGAAATATTTAGTGACTTAGTTATTTTGAAAAAAATTGAAAACATTTTTGAAGTCACTTCATTCATCTGCTCATTTTCAAACTGATTGTACCAAAGCATTGTGCTAAAAACTCCTTGATTCTCTATTGCATATTCATGAAAAGCGTAGCACATAGCTCTAATCGCATCATATCCAGAAAATCCTATTACAGATTGAATAATTTTGTCTTCTAATTCTTTCCAACCATATAGCATAAGCTGCTGTTTTAGGTCGTCAAGCCCATCTATATGGTTATAAAGCGATGGCGACTTAACGCCTAATTGCGATGCAAGCGTTTTTAAAGATAGGTTTTCTATGCCTATCATATTTGCTATATATGCAGCTTCTTTGATAACCGATTCTTTATCAATTTTTATTTTCGGCAAAATAAAGCTCCTCCTTTTTTTAATCCAGTTTGTATTTTAACAAATTCAATTAGTTATGTCAAGATATTAGGAATTGGAAGAGGATTCCGTAGTCGTAGGCATTCTTGGGAATGTGTATAACTGGCTGTCTTATGGAATTGTGGGTAACTCTGTTTGCAGGACGTGGGAAAGCTGCACATTAGCTTTTCCATGTTCTGTGAACGGACTTTTCCATAACGGAATAGCCAGTTATACACATTTCCACGGTGCTTGTCTTTTGGTCTTTGGTTTCTTTGGTTCGGAATAGTGTGGTGCTGGCGGTCTATCTCTTGTTTTCGGTTGCTTGCTTCTTTACCGTACATGAGCATTATCTTTGGGCTTAAAGCAGTTTACCGGCCAGTTTTCTTCCGATTACCCGAAGATCATGGCGGCTGTGCTGATCACCATGGCGCCTATCGTGATTTTCTACTTTGCGTTCAGCAAGCAGATCATCAAGGGTATGGTAGCCGGTGCCGTGAAGGGCTAAGAATTAAATAAAGCAGAGAGTGAAAGATCGGGGACAAAAATTGTTCCCGATTTTTTTGTGTAAGAGTTGACATATACCCCGATGGGGTATTATAATATTTGCATCGAATCCCTGTGTTCCGAGTAGGAAGCGGTTCGATTTTTACGAATTGGTTACTTAAATTTATAGAAACGGGAGAAAATAAATGAGCGAAGAAAAAACAATTGCAGGCGATACCTGCGCGCAGTGCCGCCATAAGCAGACGCCGCGCGAGGCGGGAGAACAGAAAAAACTACAGAGCCGTATCAATCGCATCATCGGACAGCTGAAGGGGATTCAGGGAATGATAGACGATAACCGCTATTGTGGGGATATTCTGATTCAGATCGGCGCGGTGGAGAGTGCCCTGCGCAGTTTGGGGTATGTGATCCTTGAGGATCATATGATGAGCTGCGTGGCCGAGAGTGTACAGCAGGGAGATACACAGATCCTTGCGGAAGCGGTGGAGTTGATGAAGAAATTAAAATAACAGAAAATGCTCCTGTATGGAGGTAGATATGAAGACAGAAAAATATAACGTGACGGGCATGACATGTGCGGCTTGCTCCGCACATGTAGAGAAGGCGGTGCGCGGTGTTGCCGGTGTTACGTCGGTCAGCGTAAACTTACTTATGAACAGTATGTTCGTTGACTATGAGGAGCCCGCGACGCAGACTTTGATTTGTCGGGCGGTGGAGAAGGCGGGGTACGGTGCGGCGCCAATAGGTGTGGGCGGTCATGGTATGGCGGGCAGAGGCTTGACGGATGCGGGAAGTCATGTGTCTGGCGGAAATGCCGTGTGCGGTTCGACTTGCGGTAGCAGCAGGATGGTAAACGGCGGCGCGCAGGACGCCTTCGCGGACCATGAGACGCCGAAGATGCGCAGACGGTTGATTGCATCCCTATGCCTGCTCCTTCCTTTGATGTATGTCTCTATGGGACATTTGATGTGGGATTGGCCGCTCCCTGCCGCCTTTGCGGGAAATCCCTGGGCGATCGCCCTGTATCAGCTGCTTTTGACGGGGCTTGTAATGGTCATTAACCAGAAATTTTTTATCAGCGGTTTTACGAGTCTTTTGCACCGCGCACCCAATATGGATGCTCTGGTTGCCCTTGGCAGCGGCGCGGCATTTGTGTACAGCACGGCAGTGATGTTTCGCATGGGCGCTTTTATGAGTGGAGGCGTCACGGGCACTGAGCAGGCGGAAGGTTACGTGATGGCAATGCACTGCCTGCACGACATGTATTTTGAGTCGGCGGCAATGATCCTGACCCTGATCACAGTGGGGAAGATGTTGGAAGCCTATAGCAAAGGTAAGACTACGAACGCGGTGCGCAGTCTGATGGCGCTTGCACCAAAGACCGCACACGTGATACGGGACGGGGAGGAGATCACGATCGCAGCTGAGGAGGTCGCGGTGGGCGATCTCTTTGTGGTGAAGCCGGGCGAGAGCATTCCCGTGGACGGTGAAGTGCTGGAAGGCGAGAGTGCGGTGAATGAGGCGGCTCTTACGGGCGAGAGCCTTCCTGTTGACAAGAGCGCAGGCGACAGGGTCAGCGCGGCTACCCTCAACCAAAATGGCGCCTTGACCTGCAAGGCGACCCGCGTGGGGAGCGACACGACCTTGCAGCAGATCATTGCCATGGTCGAGGATGCGGTTGCCACCAAAGCGCCGATTGCGCAGATCGCGGACCGTGTGTCAGGCGTGTTTGTTCCCGTGGTGATTACCCTTGCTCTGATCACGGGGGCTGTTTGGCTGCTTGCCGGGGCGGGTGTGGGGAAAGCCTTATCCTATGCGATCAGTGTGCTGGTGATCAGCTGTCCCTGCTCGCTGGGGCTGGCGACGCCCGTGGCGATTATGGTCGGAAACGGCGTGGGCGCGGGACAGGGGATCCTCTTTAAGAATGCCACAGCCCTGGAGCAGACGGGGCGCACCGATTTTGTGGTGCTGGATAAGACGGGGACGGTGACGGAGGGGAAGCCGCGAGTCACGGATATCTGCCCGACGGCAGGCGTTTCCGAGGAGGAGCTTTTGCGCGTGGCGGCCTCTTTGGAGCAAAAGAGCGAGCATCCTTTGGCCCGCGCAGTCTGTGAGCGGGCGGCAGAAAAGGGAATCGTCGCAGGGGACATGTCAGAATTTCGCGCGCTGCCCGGCTGGGGTGTCGAGGGGATGCTGGGGCAAAGTCTTGGCGCGGATAGAGCGGACGGACAGAAGCAGCATTCCGACACGAGTGTGGTGGATGGAAGTGAGCAAATTGCTGGCGCGGACACGGGGGACGGGCGGGAGCGGGTCTCGGCTCTGGGCGGCAAGGCAGCGCTGCTTGCGGAACGGGGCTTACTGACGGAGGCAATGACCAAAGAGGGGGAGAAACTTTCGGCGGAAGGCAAGACGCCTCTTTATTTTGCGGCAGGGAATCAGCTTTTGGGTGTGATTGCCGTTGCGGATGTGGTGAAACCTGACAGTGCACAGGCGGTGGCGGAATTAAAAGCCATGGGATTACAGGTGGTGATACTGACAGGAGATAACAGGTGGACGGCGGCGGCCATCGGTGCGCAGGTGGGAGTGGATGCCGTGCTGGCGGATGTTTTGCCCAATGACAAGGAAGCAGTGGTCAGGCAGCTTGCCGAAAGCGGCAGGGTGGCCATGGTGGGCGATGGGATCAACGATGCGCCCGCACTCACCAGAGCAGACGTTGGAATTGCGATCGGCGCAGGTGCGGATGTGGCTCTTGACGCGGCAGACGTGGTGCTGGTAAAATCAAAACTGACAGATGTGTCGGCTGCGGTTCGACTTTCCAGGCAGGTGCTGAAGAACATTCATGAGAATCTGTTCTGGGCATTCTTTTATAACTGCATCGGGATCCCCGTGGCGGCGGGTGTGTTGGTTCCTCTGGCCGGGATCTCGTTAAATCCCATGTTTGCCGCGGCAGCTATGAGCCTGTCAAGTTTCTGCGTGGTCACAAACGCGTTGCGCTTAAACCTGTTTTCCGTGCGTTCCACGGCAAAGGACAGGCGGCGGGAAAAGACGGTAATGCCGGATTTTGTGCAAAATTTTGCAAAAGATGATAAACCGGAGCGGTTTGAGGGGATGGGAGCGGAGAAACAAAGCGCACAGGAATTGAAAATGGAAAATCATGATAAAGAAAGAGAGGAAAAAGTGATGGAGAAAATCTTAAATGTGGAAGGAATGATGTGTGGAAAGTGTCAGGCACACGTGGAGAAGGCGCTTGCGGGCGTGGAGGGCGTGACAGGCGTTTCGGTAGATCTGGAGGCAAAAAAGGCCACTGTGACCTGCGAGAGCAGTGTTGCCGATGAGACGCTCTGCGCCGCTGTTGCGGAAGCGGGCTACGAGGCGACGATGGCGTGACGGACACCTGAAAATGCAGTACTTTGTGTATTATGCACAGGAAATGACTTTGTTATTGGTCAATTTGTCAGGCGCTTTCAAAAAAACAGTACAAAGTAAGCAATATTTACAATCGGACGGGAAATCTTTGTGGAATAGTGGTATAGCAAAGGCGGGAAAACTCCGCTATACTAAACTACAGATTAAATCATCCGTTCTTCTCGGATGAAATAAAAATAATACAAAAATAGGAGGCAATCATGGCAAGTTTATCTTTGAAGAATGTTTGCAAGGTTTATCCTAACGGATTCGAGGCAGTAAAGGATTTCAATCTTGAGATCGCAGATCAGGAGTTCATCATCTTCGTAGGACCTTCGGGCTGCGGTAAGTCCACCACCCTTCGTATGATCGCGGGTCTGGAAGACATTTCTTCCGGCGAGTTGAAGATCGGCGACAGAGTCGTTAACGACGTAGAGCCTAAGGACAGAGATATCGCAATGGTATTCCAGAACTACGCTCTGTACCCTCATATGTCTGTATACGATAACATGGCTTTCGGTCTGAAACTGAGAAAGGTGCCGAAGGATGAAATCGATAAGATGGTAAAAGAGGCAGCTAAGATTTTGGATCTGACAGCACTTCTTGACCGTAAGCCGAAGGCTCTTTCCGGTGGTCAGAGACAGCGTGTGGCTATGGGTCGTGCAATCGTTCGTAATCCTAAGGTGTTCCTGATGGATGAGCCTCTTTCCAACCTGGATGCAAAGCTCCGTGTACAGATGCGTGTGGAGATCTCCAAGCTGCATCAGAGACTGGGCACCACCATTATCTACGTAACACATGACCAGACAGAGGCTATGACCCTGGGTACCAGAATCGTCGTTATGAAGGACGGCGTGATCCAGCAGGTTGATACCCCTCAGAATCTGTATCAGAAGCCTCAGAATCTGTTCGTAGCAGGATTCATGGGTTCCCCGCAGATGAACTTCTTAGATGCGGTTGTTGAGCAGGCGGGCGATGTTGCAAACCTGAAGGTAGCAGGCCAGACCATTCCGCTGCCTCCCGCTAAGTCCAAGAAGCTGATTGACGGCGGCTATGTTGGCAAGACCGTGACCTTCGGTATCCGTCCTGAGGATGTTTATGATTCCGAGATGTTTATCGAGACCGCGAAGTGCGTGTTCGAGTCTACCATCAAGGTTTACGAGCTGCTTGGTGCAGAGGTTTACTTATACTTTGATCTGGCTGAGTTCCCGATCACTGCAAGGGTTGATTCCCGTACTACGGCGAGACCCGGCGATACCGTTAAGTTTGCTTTCGACGTTGAGAAGATTCATGTCTTCGACAAAGAGACAGAGCAGACCATCACCAACTAACAGAAATGATTTCAGGGGAGGGATGCGAAAGCACCCCTCCTTTTGCGCGTATAAGCAGAATCGGAACACGGCAGAGACAGGCGCCGGCATGCAAGCCGGGCTGTGACGGGTTATGACTCTGCTTATACGCAAATAGAGGAGTATAACGCATATGATTTCAAGTCAGATTATTAAGGCCAGTATAGAGGAACTTGCTGCAATCTCTAAAATCGATATCGCAGTCTGGGATCTGGAGGGCAAGGAGGTGGCGGCCACTTTTGAGACGAAGGAGATTTCCCCAATGCTGATCACGGGTTTTGTGAATTCACCTGCCGACAGCCAGGTCGTCGGGATGCATCACCTTCTTAAGGTTTTGGATGATGAGACGCCGCTCTTTGTTTTAGATGCCAAAGGGGGCGGTGAGGATAGCTACATGATTGGCAGGATCGCAGTCAGCCAGCTGCAGCATTTGATCACTGCTTATAAGGAGAGATATGACAGGAATAACTTTTTTCAAAATCTCCTCCTTGATAATATGCTGCTGGTGGATATCTATAACCGCGCAAAAAAACTGCATATTGAAGCAACGCTGAGACGAGCGGTCTTTTTGATAGAGACGGATAAGGATAAGGACACTACGGCAATGGAACTTTTGAACGGGATGTTCAGTGTTCAATCCGGTGATTATATTACGGCGGTAGATGAAAGCAATGTCATTTTGATCAAGGCGCTTGCGCCGGAAGACGGCAGTGGCAGACTGGAGCAGATCGCACAGACCATTACCGATATGATGAATATGGAAGCGATGCTCAATGTGCGTGTGGCTTATGGCACCATTGTGAGGGAGCTCAAGGAAGTTTCCAAGTCTTATAAAGAGGCTAAGATGGCACTTGATGTGGGTAAGATTTTTTATGCCGAGAAAAAAGTGACAGCTTATAGTACGCTGGGTATCGGCAGACTGATCTATCAGCTCCCGGTCAATCTGTGCAGAATTTTTATCGAGGAAATCTTTGGCTCCAATGTCCCGGCAGAGCTGGATGATGAGACGCTGGTTACCATCAATAAATTTTTTGAAAATAACCTGAATGTCTCCGAGACATCCAGGCAGCTCTTTGTGCACCGTAACACTTTGGTGTACCGCATCGAGAAGCTGCAAAAGAGTACGGGACTTGATATTCGTGTGTTCGATGATGCTTTGACGTTTAAGATCGCGCTGATGGTAGTCAATTATATGCGCTATCTGGATTCGTTGAACTATTAAAGTATTTGCATTTTTTCGATGCGTTTTTTGTTCTTTGAAATAGGCATAATTTTCTCCCGGACGGCATATATTGTAACGATGGTATGAGGCGTTACCTTCGCAAGAAGATGTTCAGGTTTAGGAGGATGATCAAAAAATCACATTGATATGCTGATTTTTTGATTGCGAGTTTGTATAAAGCTACAAACTCGATGATCGCAGACGAGAATTTGAGATTCTCGTCGCGTGCCTTCGCAGAAAGATGCTCAGGCAAAGGAGGAGATTATGTATCAAAAGGAAATCATATATATGGGCTTACATAAGAATGGCAGCCGCGTGGGGAGCGCGGGCTTTTTGAAAGCGGAAAAAAAGGACAAGACCAGCGAGTTGACCATGGTGGTCAAAAATATTCCCCGCTCCATAGAGGGCAGATTTCCTGTGCGCTACTGTTTCGGCGCGGCCGATGGCGGGCAGATGGCGGAAACAGACAGTGCAGACGACAGCGTTGTACAAATGGCAGAAAGAGGTAGTACAAATACTGCCGGGCAGACAGATCGCATGAACTGGAAGGAAGAAGACGGGATCACACTGCGGGATGGCGGCGGCGTCTGGGAAAAGAGGGGATTGGAAGACGCAAAGTGGATTCGTGTGCAGATTCTTTTACCGAATGGCTATCTGGTGGAGGGGGAAAGTAAGGCGGCGATGAAGCAGGCGCCCCCAAAGGCAGAGACGCAGTCCGTGGAGCCAACAATCAGCACACCACGCGAGTTTGCGTTTGCACAACGGGATGCTGCCGCCGAGCCGATTGTCGGTACACCGCACGAAACCGCAGTTGCGCAAAAAGATGCTGCCGTCGAGCCAAGCGCCAGTGCGCTGCACGAGTCGGCGTCTGTGATCGCTGCACCGCAACGGGATGTCTCTGGCGCAGAGCCAATCGTTAGCGCATCGCGAGAGCCTGTGACTGCTGTGCCGCAACGAGATGTTCCTATCGCAGAACAGACTGTCTCCGTATCGGCGCAGCCGATCATGCCGGGGCGTCCTCCTCTGATGGCGGATGCGCTTGCGATAGAGGGCTTAAAAGAAAATAAATGGGAACAGATCCTTGATACTTACGACCGCATCCATCCTTATGGCGACAGCAGGGTCTATGTAAAGCTTGCGCCGAAGGATTTTATCATTCTTTCCAGCAGCTGTCAGCATTTGGTGAATAACAGCTTTCTTTTGCATGGCTTCTATAATTATCGATATGTGATCCTTGGAAAAAATGATAATTCGTTTGATGAATCATCTTCGGAAGGATATGATGCATCTGCCCGGACGGCGGAGGATTATTTGCTGGGGGTTCCGGGTGTTTTCTATGAAAGAGAGAAGATGGTGGCTCTGATGTTTGGTTTTGAAGCCTTTGAATGTGAGGGAGGCGATCCCAAGCCCGGAGACTTTGGTTACTATCTGCGTAAGGTAACATTATAAAACCGTGCGCTTTTTGTCGAGCCGTAACCCGGGTACGTTACCTTTGCAGTTAACTCCGCCAGGCACCCTCACGGCACATGAAAGCTTCCACTTAGTGCTGCTGTGTTCCCACCCTGACACGGTTCATGGATTTTCATTGCGTAAGACCCAAACTTCAACGCTACTTACAAAGGGCAGCTACACAGGCGCAGGCCCTCGATCAAGCATCACCCCCACTGGAGCGGATTGTGGGTACAGGGCACCGCTAACGCCCCGGCTGCACGGTTTAATCAGTATACTGTTTTTTGGGCGTTTTGTCAACTGACGCCCGATGACTAACATAAAAGCCGAGGCTTAAGCCCCGGCTTTTTAGCGGAGACGGAGGGATTCGAACCCTCGTGCCCCGGAGGGCTAACGCATTTCGAG
>ERZ777011.3118-NODE-3118-length-11253-cov-81.853813_pt1 | contig 11253 bp, 6 predicted proteins | sample MGYA00374964_ERZ777011 | MGnify/ENA primary metagenome ERZ777011 (study PRJEB29310, sample SAMD00008975) | mouse gut metagenome | study: EMG produced TPA metagenomics assembly of the Metagenome analysis of fecal microbiota from mouse which was promoted...
TTCTTCTATGCCTTACTGTAAGTGCTAATTTTCTTTTCGCTCAAGATATTGAAAGGAATGTAAAAGAAAGATTAACGGATTATTTCGGCAAATATACCGCAACAGCCAAAATCAGCACTCCAAAGCTGAATAGTATTGATATAAATTATGACCGTAAGACAATTACCGTCTATACCTCGGAGAGTTTCGCTTATCAACCTTTCCGGCCGGAAACCGTAGAGACAATTTATAACCAGGTGAAAGAATTACTCCCGGGCCCCGTCCACTATTACCAATTGATGATTTATGCGGACGGAAAGCCCATTGAGGAACTGGTTCCTAATTTCTACCGGAACAAGAAAAAGGACAAGGGACGAATGTCCCTGAACGTGGATTATAAAGGAGCCCCCTGGGTAAAAAACATCTCACGCCCGAATGATATTTCACGTGGATTACAAGACCGTCACATCGCAATCTGGCAAAGCCATGGCAACTATTTCAAGAATGACAAGAACGAATGGGGATGGCAACGCCCCCGCCTGTTCTGTAGCACAGAAGATTTGTTCACCCAGTCTTTCGTACTTCCTTATGTGATTCCCATGCTGGAAAACGCAGGTGCTATCGTTTATACTCCCCGCGAACGGGACACGCAAAAGAATGAAATCATTGTGGACAACGATACGCCTGACGCTTCTCTTTATCTGGAAGTAGGAAGCAAAAAAGCGAAGTGGGCAACGGCTCCTGTAAAAGGATTCGCTCTAAAGAAAACGATTTATAGGGATGGAGAAAATCCGTTCAGCGACGGAACCTGCCGTTTTATCTCCACCGAAAGAAAGAAAAAGAAGAATAAGGACCAGGTATTTGCCGAATGGGTACCTACCCTGCCGGCAACAGGCGAATATGCCGTTTACGTTTCTTATCAGACATTGCCGAATAGTGTAAGCGACGCCAAGTACCTCGTTTTCCATAACGGTGGAGTTACGGAATTTAAGGTAAATCAGAAAATAGGTGGCGGCACATGGGTTTATCTTGGCTCTTTCGAATTTGACAAGGGAAATAATGACTACGGCATGGTTATACTAAGCAACGAAAGTAGCGAACATGGTGTAGTATGTGCCGACGCGGTACGTTTTGGCGGGGGAATGGGAAATATTTCCCGAGGGGGAAAGCTCAGCGGACTACCTCGTTATCTGGAAGGAGCACGTTACTCGGCACAATGGGCAGGAATGCCTTATGATGTATATGCCGGACGCAAAGGTGAAAATGATTATGTAGATGATATCAATACACGTTCCAATACCATCAATTATTTATCAGGTGGTTCCGTTTATAACCCGAACCGACCGGGGTTGCGTGTGCCGTTAGAACTGACAATGGCACTCCATAGTGACGCAGGATGCAGTAAAACAGACGAGTTGATTGGTTCACTCGGCATTTACACGACCGACTTCAATAATGGCAAGTTGAACACAGGAACAGACCGGTATGCGTCACGCGACTTAACGGATATTCTGCTCTCCCAAATTCAGAAAGATATCCATTCGAGCTATAACCTACCCTGGACACGCCGAAGCATGTGGAACCGGAATTATAGCGAGACACGGCTTCCCGCTACTCCCTCTACGATTATCGAATTACTTTCTCATCAGAACTTTGCCGATATGCAGTTAGGACATGATCCGAACTTCAAGTTTACCGTGGGACGTGCCATTTACAAAGGTATCTTGCAATTCATTACCAGCCAGCATGACAAAGAATATGTAGTGCAACCTTTGCCTGTGAGCAATTTTTCTGTCCGTTTCGGAAAAAAGAAGAATACGCTGGAACTGTCTTGGAAAGGTGAGGATGATCCGCAAGAGCCTACTGCCCGTCCACGGGAATACATTGTATATACGCGCATCGGTTATGGAGGCTTCGACAATGGAACTTTAGTCAGCCAAACGTCCCACACCGTTAAAATAGAACCGGGGCTCGTTTATTCATTTAAGGTAACTGCCGTAAACCGCGGCGGGGAAAGTTTTCCCTCCGAAATCCTTTCCGCTTATAAAGCCAAACGTGAACAGGAAAAGGTATTAATCATCAATGGCTTTGACAGAATCAGCGGTCCGGCGGTCATCAATACTTCTGATAGAGCAGGATTCGATTTATCACAAGATCCCGGAGTTCCGTATATATCAAACATCTCATTTTGCGGAGCACAAACAGACTTTGACCGTACACAAGCCGGAAAAGAAGGACAAGGCAGTCTGGGACATAGCGGTAATGAATTGGAAGGAATGAAAATAGCAGGGAATACATTTGATTATCCTTTCATTCACGGAAAGGCAATTCAGGCAGCCGGCAAATATAGTTTTGTGTCATGCAGTGACGAAGCAGTAGAAAACGGATTGGTTACGTTGGAAGAATATCCGATAGTAGATTATATCCTAGGGCTGGAAAAAGAAGACCCCGCAAGTAAAGCTTATTACAAAACATTCTCTTCGGCTATGCAACGGATTATCACCAGCTATTGCCAGTCTGGAGGTAATCTATTTGTCAGTGGCGCCTATGTGGGAAGCGATATGAGCGGAACGCAAGGAAACCGGGAATTTACGGAAAGAACTTTAAAATATGGTTACCAAAGTAGCTTGACAGATAAGACTTCAAACCGTATCAATGGATTGGGACGCACGATTACTATTCCACGTGTGCCCAACGAGAACAGTTATGCTGTTCCTGCACCGGATTGTATCGTTCCGGTAGATACTGCTTTTCCCGTATTTACTTATGCTCCAGGCAACCAAAGCGCAGGCATCGCCTACAAAGGAAACTACCGCACTTTCATATTAGGTTTCCCATTCGAAAGTATCCAGTCGGAAGCTGACCGGGCAACTATTATGGCAGGCATATTGGGATTCTTTACACAGAAATAAAAAATATCCCATTTTTTAATCTGTTTCTCATTTTATATTCTATCTTTGCTACTGTAATAACCCTTAAACTAAAAAACGATGTATACCATACAAGCAAATCCCAGCGGTACACGCAGCATAGAAGTATCTAACGAGAACTTGAGAACGATTGAGAAATATACCCTGTTCCGCCATCTTATCGACAGTAACGGTATTGTAGATGAAGCAGTTCTGGATAAGTTGAAACTAAATATCCGCTCCCTTATCGCCAGTCAGGAAGAAGACAGCAAAGACTTGCTGGACCTTTGTATCGATGTGATTTATCACAATAATATGAAGGCATTCGGTTTGCAGCAGCTTATAAAACTTTATCTTACCTGGCTTTCCAGTCCGAAAACGGAAGTAGAGGAGTAACGATGATTACGGTAGATACTCGCGGAACGACAGCTTACAGCCCGCTGATTCCAGCAATCAAAGCCATGTGTGACACTTCTCCCGGTGAAACGATAGAGATTATTATGAACCATACCGATGCATTCCAGAATTTGAAAGAATATCTTTCCGAGCAAGGTATCGGTTTCCGCGAAATCTACGACGGAGAACAAATGACATTAGAGTTCACAATCAATAAGAAGTTTTGAAAAAACATCCTAATGATTGAAGTTAAACATCCCAATGAATAAAAAAATCATTGGGATGTTTTTTATTATCCTTATCTTTGCGGCATGAAAGAATATCGATTGACCGACTGGTTACCCACTACAAAGAAAGAAGTAGAACTTCGCGGATGGAATGAACTGGATGTCATTCTCTTCAGCGCGGATGCTTATGTGGACCATCCATCTTTTGGCGCTGCCGTTATCGGGCGTATTCTCGAAGCAGAAGGTTTGAAAATAGCCATCGTACCTCAACCCAACTGGCGTGATGACCTGCGTGACTTCAAGAAGTTGGGACGTCCCCGCCTGTTCTTTGGCATTTCCGGCGGATGCATGGACTCGATGGTAAACAAATATACCGCCAACAAACGGCTGCGTAGTGAGGATGCATATACCCCGGACGGTCGTCCGGATATGCGTCCGGACTACCCTTCTACTGTCTACAGTCAAATTCTGAAAAGACTTTATCCCGATGTTCCCGTTATCTTAGGCGGCATTGAAGCCAGCATGAGACGGTTAAGCCATTATGACTACTGGCAGGACAAGATACAAAAAAGCATTTTATGTGATAGTGGTGCGGACTTACTCATTTATGGAATGGGTGAAAAGCCGATTGTAGACTTAACCCGGAAAATGAAAAGTTTACTTCCCACAAAAGAAGGGTCATTAACGACCAATGACTTTAAAAAGATTATTGGAACAATCCCGCAGACAGCCTATCTCTGCCGTGAGACAGAGTGGATTTCCAATGCGGAAGATATCCGGCTCTATTCACACGAAGAATGCCTGACGGATAAGAAGAAACACGCGAGCAATTTCCGGCACATTGAAGAAGAGTCCAATAAATATGCGGCTGCACGTATCACACAAGCCGTCGGAAACAAGATAGTAATAGTCAATCCCCCTTATCCACCGATGAGCCAGGAAGAACTGGACCGTTCTTTCGATTTGCCATATACCCGCCTGCCGCATCCTAAATATAAGGGAAAGCGGATTCCCGCCTATGATATGATTAAGTTTTCCATCAATATTCATCGGGGATGCTTTGGTGGTTGTGCGTTCTGCACCATTTCCGCTCATCAGGGAAAGTTTATTGTCAGCCGTAGTAAAGAGTCTATTCTGAAAGAAATAAAAGAGGTTATCCAGTTGCCGGACTTCAAAGGATATTTAAGTGACTTGGGTGGTCCTTCCGCCAATATGTATCAGATGAAAGGGAAAGATGAATCTATCTGTAGAAAATGCAAACGACCGTCATGCATCCATCCGAAAGTTTGCCCGAATCTAAATACCGACCATCGCCCATTATTGGATATTTATCATGCAGTAGATGCTTTGCCCGGTATTAAGAAATCTTTTATCGGCAGTGGAGTACGTTATGATCTGCTGCTTCATCAGAGTAAAGATGCAGCCATCAACCGCAGTACCGCCGAATATACCCGTGAGCTGATTGTCAATCACGTTAGCGGTCGGCTGAAAGTGGCTCCCGAACATACTAGTGCACGTGTATTGTCGATAATGCGCAAACCTTCTTTCGAGCAATTTGAGACATTCAAGAAGATATTTGACCGTATCAACCGGGAAGAGAATCTGCGCCAGCAACTGATTCCTTATTTTATCTCTTCACACCCGGGTTGTAAGGAAGAAGATATGGCAGAACTCGCCGTTATCACCAAACGCTTGGACTTTCACCTGGAGCAAGTGCAGGACTTCACTCCCACTCCGATGACTGTAGCCACCGAAACATGGTATACGGGGTTCCATCCGTACACCTTGGAACCAGTATTCAGTGCTAAGACCCAACGGGAGAAACTAGCTCAACGGCAATTCTTCTTTTGGTATAAGCCGGAAGAACGCAAGAACATTATCAATGAACTGAGACGAATCGGGCGTTCGGACTTGATAGACAAATTATATGGAAAAGGAAAAGAAGTAGAAAGAAACAAAGTCAGAGGTAAAAGATAAATAGACAGACAATTCTGTCTATTCTTCTTTCACTGGCAACGCCACAATCTCCTGCAGCACACCGACTGCTGTCTCTACATTCAACACATCCTTGATCAGCATACTCCGTTTTCCATTCTGTTCCCTCAAATCGCAACGACGGGTATACTTCATCATATAGTCTATCACCTTACCGAAAGCCTTACTTTGATAGAACGGACTATCCGGATTGGAAACAAAGAACAAGGTCATTCGTCCGCCTTTCAGGAAAATCTTCTCTGCTCCCAGACGTGCTGCGAGACGGCGGAGAGGTACAATACGCAACAACTCCTGCGTTTCAGGCGGAACCGGACCGAAGCGATCTTCCAAGCGGGAGCGGAAAGCCTCCACATCCTTGTCCAATGTCAGTCCATCGAGTTCACGATAAAGCAACATACGTTCGCTGCTGCCGGTTACGTAGTTGGCCGGCAATAAAAGTTCGAGGTCACTTTCTACCTGACACTCATCTACAAACTCTTCTCCACTGATTTGTCCTTCACCTTTTATTTCATCAGCATACAGTTCTGCAAATTCATCTGTTTTCAACTCACGGACAGCTTCGGTCAGAATCTTCTGATATGTCTCATATCCCAAATCAGCGACAAACCCACTTTGTTCGGCTCCGAGCAAATTTCCGGCTCCACGAATGTCCAAATCCTGCATGGCAATATGAATACCACTTCCCAAATCACTAAAATTCTCAATCGCTTGAAGACGTCGTTTCCCTTCGGTGGTCAAACTGCTCAACGGAGGAGCCAACAGATAACAGAATGCTTTCTTGTTACTACGCCCTACCCGTCCACGCATCTGGTGAAGATCACTCAAGCCGAAGTTTTGCGCCTGATTAATAATGATGGTATTTGCATTCGGAATATCGATACCACTTTCGATGATTGTGGTTGCCAAGAGCACGTCATAGTCATAGTTGACAAAATCCAGAATAATTTTCTCCAGTTCTGCCGGTTCCATCTGCCCGTGTCCGATTACTACACGACAATCCGGAATATGGCGCTCGATCATTGCTTTCAGTTCCGGCAAGTTCGCAATCCGGTTATTGACGAAAAAGACCTGCCCGTTGCGGCTCATCTCAAAATTGATGGCATCCGTTATCACTTCTTCATTAAAAGTATGCACTTCGGTCTGAATCGGATAGCGGTTGGGCGGCGGAGTGGAAATCACGCTCAAATCACGCGCGCCCATCAACGAAAATTGAAGGGTACGGGGAATCGGAGTAGCAGTCATTGTGAGTGTATCTACATTCACTTTCAACTGACGCAACTTTTCTTTTACGGAAACTCCGAATTTCTGTTCTTCGTCAACAATCAGCAGTCCCAAATCTTTAAACCGGACATCCTTGCCTAAGATACGGTGAGTTCCTATCAGAATACCGACATCTCCATCCTTCAGTCCTTTCAATACAGCTTTGGTTTGTGCGGCAGTACGTGCGCGGCTTAAATATTCCACCCGGCATGGCAGTCCTTTCAGACGTTCGCGGAATGTCTGGAAATGCTGGTAAGCAAGCACCGTTGTCGGAACCAGAACGGCTACCTGCTTATTATCGGCAACGGCTTTGAAAGCGGCACGGATCGCAACTTCTGTTTTTCCAAATCCTACATCTCCACAGACCAGGCGGTCCATCGGGCGGTCACTTTCCATATCCGCTTTGACATCAATCGTCGCCTTACTCTGATCCGGAGTATCTTCATAAATAAAGGATGCTTCCAACTCACGCTGCAAGAAACTATCGGGGCTATAAGAGAACCCTTTTTCCTGACGACGCTGCGAATACAATTTTATCAAATCGCGGGCAATATCCTTGATTTTGCTCTTCGTACGTTCTTTCAGTTTCTCCCATGCCCCTGTACCTAATTTATTAAGTCGGGGAGCCTCTCCCTCCTTACCTTTGTATTTGGAAACTTTATGCAGTGAATGAATGGAAACGAACACTACATCTTCATTCTGAAACACCAGCTTCAAAACCTCCTGCGTAGTATCACCATTCGGTATACGCACCAAACCGGAAAAACGCCCGATACCATGATCGGTATGCACCACATAATCTCCAGGAGTAAACTGGTTCAGTTCTTTTAAGGACAGTGCCACTTTTCCCGAACGGGCTTTATCACTTTTCAGATTATATTTATGGAAACGGTCAAACAGCTGATGATCTGTGAAGACACAAAGTCTCAATGTATTATCTACAAACCCTTCGTGTATGGTACGCTCTACGGGAGTAAAATGAATCTGATCGCCCCGGTCTTCAAAAATAGCCTTGATACGATCTGTCTGCTTCATACTGTCACTACAGATATATAGCGAATAACCTTTTTCCAAATAATCTTTGAAGGAAGAAGCTACCAAATCGAAATTCTTATGAAAGATGGGTTGGGCAGATGTATTGAAAGTAACACTGGCATTCGGCGTTCCGGTTGGTTTGTTCCCAAATTCCAATCGGCGGAAATCGAGTGCACGTGCAGTAAACTCGCTGCCGTCTATCAATTTTCCCTCCAATGTAATGCCTCCATTCTCTTCGGCTTCCTGGACAGCTATTGCCTGGGGAGTCAACGCCTCGTCATGCACCACCTGGATTCGTTCACGCAACCAAAGAAAATCGCGCATTGCCAAAGCTGTATCTTTCGGGATAAAATCCAGAAAGGAAGTTGTCACGTCTCCCATCACTGCTAAATCGGGCACAATGGACACTCCACTTTTCTTCTCGCGGGATAATTGGGACTCCACTTCAAAGGTACGGATACTTTCTACTTCATCGCCAAAGAAGTCGATACGATAAGGATATTCCGAAGCAAAAGAGAAAACGTCGATAATGCTGCCGCGAACGGCATATTGCCCCGGTTCATATACATAGTCTACGTATTCGAAACCATAACTATGCAACACATCCGTGATAAAAGCGGTGTCCACTTTCTCCCCAACATTCAGTTTCAGGGTTTTGTCACTCAATTCCTTTCGGGACACCACCTTCTCCGCCAACGCATCCGGATACGTGACGATGCACAATCCTTCCTCTCCCTTTTGCAAGCGGCTCAATACTTCCGTACGCAGAATCTCATTCGCTGCGTCTTTTTGTCCATATTTAATAGAGCGACGGAAGGAAGATGGAAAGAACAGCACCTTTTCCGCGCCCAATATCTGCGTCAAGTCATGATAAAAATAGCCGGCTTCTTCAAGGTCGCCCAAAATAAAGACAAACGGGCAGCCACCCTCTTGCACCAATACGGAAGAAAAAAGAGAAGCGGCGGACGCGCATAGTCCACCACAAAAGATAGTTTGAGCGGAAGTGTCCTTCAACAAGCGCTTCATTACTGCCATATTGGGGTGGGCGGCATATTGCCGTTGCAATTCAGTTATTGTCATACCTCATTCAAAAAATTACGCGCAAAAGTACAAAAAAAATCCAAACCGTTTCTCCATCCTGTCACTCTAACGTCTCCATTCGTCACTTTGCATTGAATCTGAAGCCAAGTCCCAACATCAAGTTGTTGGGGTATCTGAAGTCATACAACTGATAGCCGGTATGTATAAAAACGTTCTTCGTCAAGGTTGTTTTCAACACAAAGGTCTGATAGAAAGCGTTTGTATCGTCTCCTTGGCAGAAGAAATTCTTGCCAATGCCCAAGTTGATGGAGAAAATGGGCATCACGATTTCCGCACGCACCGAGAGTCCTGCCGAAAACTGTTCTTTGAAAGCGGGACGATAGAATTTCACCTCTTCAGGATTGGAAGGGATATACTCGTTGGCTATGTGCTTCATGATGTTGGCGCTTTCATCGTATTGCAAATCCAAGGACACACCCGCCCGGAAATACTTGTTGAAGTTGTAAAGAGGATTGAAATTGAGTCCGATGATACCAAAAGAGCCCGGCACCATCAGCGGGTTCGCGTCTTCGGGCCAAATGCCTTTCTTCCGTGTGGCACCGTAAACGACAAGGTCGTAACTTACAAATTTTCTGAAAGGCGTCCGGAGATGTCGTCCGACAGAAAGCGTGCGATGGGTCTCTTCACGGTCGCCCAAGAAGTGAGTGATGCCTACCGATGCTCCCAAGGTGTTGACTCCCGAGTTCGGATAACGGGTGTTTCCGTTTGAATAGTGTGACATTCCCACACCGGCACGCAGATGAGTGTGCGATGCAATCCGCCAGTTAAGCAGAAAACCCAGATTGATGTAGGCATTGATTTTCGACCCCACTACCTCATTATGCGGGTTGTCGAGCTTATCAAACTTCTTCCATCCAAACGACGCACCGAAATTCCATTCGTAGTCGAACGACAGACGGGAAGTAATGTCGGCAATCTTTGATATCTGAAAGACGTAGACGGTAAGCGGATTGCCCACTTCGGCAGTATTATGGAATGTGTTGTAAGCCACGCCGATGCCCTGTACGGCATACGGATATCTCCTACCCATTTCCGTATCGGGTGAGAACTTGAAGCCATACTTCAGATGTCCCGAAAGAGTGGAGTTGATGCTGCTTCCGGCACGATTGACGCCTCTAAAGAAATCGTGCGTAGGAAAAACGTACGCCGGACGGAAATCGACACTAAGCGCATGTATCACCTTCCGTGAAACGGTGTCGGCTTCGGACGCGGAAAGCGAAGCGACCGATAAGGCCGCCAAGAGCACAAGCGGAAATATTCGGAACTTAATCATATTATTCAGACTCCATCTTTTGCTTCAAAATAAAATGACCTATATAGTTCTGACTGTGAAGAAAAGCACTGAGTTCGCGCTTGCCACCCGTTATCGGATTGGACGCATATACTTTGAGAGGAACTTCATACCGTTCAAGGTAATTGTAGATAACCACCTTCCTCTTATCATGCGCATCTATTTTCACCTCTACCGCCTCATCCTTATCCACATTTGCCGCTATGCATTGCAGTTGGATGCCAAAAGGTATTTTCGTATTCCCAAGTACGGGCTTCTCTTGATTGATTATATCCGGAATGACTATTGCGGGCAGATTGTCTCCGAAAAGCAGACTGTATTTTTCTTCCTCCCAGTTGCCACCGTAGCTGTAAGGCCAGAAACGCAACTCCCGACGGGTATTTCTGTAAGGATATACGGTTATGATGGTAGGAGCATCTGCAAGTGTATTGTCTACAATGATACTTTCCATCTCGTCCATCATGCCATATCCGAAGAGATAGAACTGCTTCCAACTGTACACCACACTGTCCACCCGATACTTCGAGGTGGGCGCAAGGCTCACCCAGATCTCTTCCTTCTTATAAGCATTGCCTGTCAGAATACCTATATCCAGCGCTTGATTGTAAAGGTTCTCGCTGTACGAAACCTTCAACTTGTTGCCACTGCTTTTTTCGATGCGGAAATCCACATACTCGTTCTTACAGTGCACCGCTCCCAATTCTTTTTCTTTAAGAGGCAGAAAAGTTTCCTTCCCGTCCGATGTATACGCCTTGAACCCGCTCGTCCATCCTTCAATGCATTCAATCCCCCAATTGTCGGAAGCGAAAGTAATCTCTGCCGTCCGGTTGTCCTCCGACATCAGAACGGTTGCCGCACCGTGTGGCAGATAATCGTCCACAAAGACATCGCCATTGCATGCGGCAAGGACAAGTCCGATTAAAGCGATATATATGGTCTCACATTTCATGCTGTCAAACAGTTAAGCAATCATTAACAGTTTCAAAAGTACGGTATTTTTTCACATTTATCATTCTGCAAGAAATTATTTATCCTGTTTTAACATACAAGATGTCTCATA
>ERZ777011.3119-NODE-3119-length-11250-cov-4.431264_pt1 | contig 11250 bp, 11 predicted proteins | sample MGYA00374964_ERZ777011 | MGnify/ENA primary metagenome ERZ777011 (study PRJEB29310, sample SAMD00008975) | mouse gut metagenome | study: EMG produced TPA metagenomics assembly of the Metagenome analysis of fecal microbiota from mouse which was promoted...
TTTGCGACGACGAGGAGGTGATCTCATGCTCCCCTGGCTGCTGTGCGGCGCGCTGGCGGTTCTGGCGCTGGCGCTGCTGGTCCGCCTGTTCCTGCTCCATCGCGCCCTGGACGAAATCGCCGCCCAGCTGGGGGAGCGCCTCTTCTCCGACACCAACAACCCCATTTTTCTCTCCACCCGGAACCCCTACGCCCGCAGGCTGGCGGCGGCGCTCAACGTCCAGCTCAAGGAGCTGCGCCGCCTGCGCCAGCGGTACGAGAACGGGGACCGGGAGCTGAAAGAGGCCGTCACCAACGTGTCCCACGACCTGCGCACCCCCCTCACCGCCATCTGCGGCTATCTGGAGCTGCTGGAACGGGGGGACAAGACCCCCGCTCAGGCCCGGTATCTGGACCTCATCTCCGGCCGGGCGGAGGCCATGCGCCGGCTCACCGAGGAGCTGCTGCGCTGCACCGTGGCCGCCAGCCTGGAGGAGGAGCTGTGCCTGGAGCCGGTGGACCTGAACGGGGCGGTGGAGGAGGCGGTGGCCTCCTTCTACGGGGCGCTGGTTGAGGAGGGCGTGGCCCCCGACGTGTCCCTGCCCGAGGAGCGGGTGGTCCGGACGCTGGACCGGACGGCCCTGTCCCGGATTCTGGGCAACCTGCTGGCCAACGCCCTGAAATACAGCGCCGGGGATCTGGAGGTGGTTCTGGCGCCGGAGGGGACCGTCACCCTGTCAAACGCCGCCCCCGGGCTGGACGAGGTCCGGGTGGGGCGGCTGTTCGACCGCTTCTACACCGTGGAGACGGGCCGGAACTCCACCGGGCTGGGGCTGTCCATCGCCCGTTCGCTTACCGAGCGCCTGGGCGGGACCATCTCCGCCCGGTACGAGGAGGGACGGCTGTGGGTGGCGCTGCGCTTTCCGGAGGCGGCGAAGCCCGTCTCCCCGCCGGAACCATGAGATCAGCCCTTGCCGAAGCCCCGCCGCCGGGGACAGATGAACGCCATCTGTCCCCGGCGGCTTTTTTGCGCCCTTTTCCCCGTCTGACCGCCGGTTTTGGAGGAATTTTGCCGCAAATCCCGATTCCGCTCTTGCGTTTGCGCTCCCCGTGTACTATACTTTGTGATGTCTGTTTTTGCAGATTTTTAGGGAGAGACCGCCGCCAAGGCGGAACTGAACTGGAGGAAGAGAGATGGAGACAAGACCGTTTATGCCCGCGTCCGGCGGGCCAAGCCTGATCGTGCTGGAGCAGGGAGGAATCCGGCGCTTTGATCTGGCGGCGCAGGGGCGGTGGGCCGTGGGCCGGGCCGCCGCGGGGTGCGCGCCCGATATCCCGCTGATGTCGGCCATTGCCAGCCGGACCCACGGCGAGATCTCCGCCGTGAACGGCGTGTGGCTTTACCTGGACCGGGGCAGCCTGAACGGCACCCTTTACAACGGACAGAAAATCAGGCCCGGCCGGGACGGCCGGATTTATCCGATCCCGCTGAAGGACGGCGACATTCTCCGGATCGACCAGAGCAAGGCCGGTCAGGCGGACCCCCGGGGCGTGTGGATGATGTTCACGACCCAGCGCATATTGGGGGAGTGGTCCTTTTTCCCGCTGAACCCCAGCGCCGACACGGTGATCGGCCGGGACCCCTCCCGGTGCAATCTGGTCCAGCCCCTGGCCTACGTGTCAGCCCAGCACGCCAGGATCACTCCGGCCAACGGGCGGTACTATATCTCGGACTGCAACAGCACGGCGGGGACCTGGCTGAACGGCATGGCGGTTCGGGGCCCGGTCTGCCTGAACGAAAAGGACCGGATCTCGCTGTGCGACTGCCACTTCATCTATACGGGCAGCGGCCTGGTCTACAACCGGAGAGCCGCCGGAGAGGCCGAGATGCAGCGCTGCGGGGACGTTCTTCTGGCGGCGGACATCCAGTCCAAGCGGGTGAAGAACCAAAACGGATACGGGGAAAAGGAGCTGATCCGCAACGTCCGGGTGGAGATCCGCTCCGGTGAGCTGATCGCCCTGCTGGGGGGCTCGGGGGCGGGCAAGTCCACGCTGATGAACTGCCTCAACGGCACGGAGCAGGCCGGGGTGGTGGGGACGGTCCGGTTCCGGGGGGAGGATCTCTATCAGAACTACGAGCGGCTGAAATACCTGGTGGGAAACGTCCCCCAGAAAAATATCCTCCACGAAACCCTGTCGGTGGAGGAGGAGCTGAAAAACGCCGCGGTGCTCCGCCTGCCCGGCGACACCAGCCGGAAGGGCATCCAGCAGCAGGTGGACAAGACCCTGCAGGTGCTGAACCTGGAGCCCAAACGGCATACCCAGATTAAAAAGCTCAGCGGCGGCGAGCAGAAGCGGGTGAACATCGGCATCGAGCTGGTGGCGGACCGGCAGCTGCTGTGCCTGGACGAGCCGGACGCGGGGCTGGACCCCCTGGCCAAGAAGGAACTGTTCACCACCCTGAGGACCTTGGCCCACCAGCGGGGGAAATGCGTGCTGGTCATCATCCACGACGTGTCCGAGATCGACCTGTTTGACAAGATCATCATGATGGCCAAGGTGAACGAGGTGGGGCGGCTGGCCTACGCGGGCACGCCGGCGGACGGCAAACGGTATTTTCAGGTGAACAGCCTGACCGAGGCCTATGACGCCGTCCAGCGGGACCCGCAGCGATATGTGAGGGGGAATTGATATGAGACCAGAACAAAACCTGAACCGCATCTCGCCCATGCGCGAGTGGCTGCTGCTGACCCGGCAGTTCGTGCTGATTCAGCTGAACGACCGGAAAAACCTGCTCCTGTCCCTGGCGTTCCCGGTGATCGCCGCGCTGATTACGGTGTGGATTGCCGGAGAGAACATGTTCGTCCACTATGACGGGACAAAATCCGCCTGCTTCGTCATTGTCAGCGCGGCCATCTGGGGCGGCCTGTTCAACTCCATCCAGGTGGTGGTCCGGGAGCGGGAGAACATCAAGCGGGACTACACCGCCGGCCTGCGCCTGCGTTGCTACACCGCCTCCCGGGCGGTGGCCCAGTTTGTGCTGTGCCTGATCCAGAGCATCCTGCTCACCTGCGGCTTCGTGGGCGTGGAGTGGAAGTACGGCAACGAGCTGCCCGGCTCCGGCGTCATCATGGGCTCCGCCCTGATGGAGTGCTGGATCACCATCATCCTGCTCACCTTCGCGGCGGACGCCATGGGGCTGTTCCTGTCCAGCCTGGTCCGGAAGCCGGAGACCGCCAACGTCATGGCGCCCTATATTCTTATCGTACAGCTGATCTTTTCCGGTATCCTGTTCAAAATGGAGGGAGGGGCGGAGATCCTGTCCTACGCCATGCTCAGCCGCTGGGGCATGGAGGCTCTGGGGAGCATCAGCGACGTGAATGAGCTGCCCCTGCGGATCGCGCTGGAAAAGAATATCGTAATTCCCCACGAGGCGGAGGACATGTTCCTGCGCACCGCGGGGCACCTGCTGCTGGTCTGGCTTGTGCTGATCCTCTTTTCCGCCTTCTTCCTGGTGCTGGGCAATCTGGCCCTTCACCGGGTGGCCAAGGACACCCGGTAAGCGGGGAGGCAGCTGCATGAGAGACGTTTGGACCGGCGGCCGCCCGGAGGAAAAGCGGGAGCAGCCGCCCGGACGGAGGCTGATTCTGGAGGACCTGGACCTCCCGGGCCGGAGGATTGAGACGCCTCTGGAGGGCCCGGTAGTCATTGGCCGGGACGCCTCCGCCTGCCATGTGGTGCTCACCGACCCGAGCGTGGCCCGGCAGCAGTGCCGGGTCTACGGGCGGAACGGCTGGGTCTGCAACCTCAGCCGCACCAATATCACACGGGTGGACGGACAGCCCGTCCTGGAGGACAGGGCGCTTTCAGGGGGGTGCGTTTTGCAGATGGGCCGTGTGCGTATGCGGGTGGGGCTGGCATAGGCCGCTAAAATATTGACTGGAGGGGGAGCAAATGACTACAACCTTCAACGACACCTACGAAATCAGATCCATCATCGGCAAGGGCGGCATGTCCACTGTCTACCTGGCCGAGCACAAGCGCCTGCACACCCACTGGGCGGTGAAGGTGGTGCGCAAGCAGCAGGGGGCCCGCTTCGACTTCCTGGCGGAGTCCAACATCCTCAAGCGCCTCCAGCACCCCATGCTCCCCCGCATCGTGGATATCTTTGAGGACGCGGTCAACATCTACATCGTGGAGGACTACGTGGAGGGCATCACCTTGGAGGAGCTGCTCAAGCGGCAGGGCCGGGTGGAGGAGCCCCTGGCCCGCCAGTGGTTCCGGGAGCTGTGCGGCGTGCTGGGCTACCTGCACACCCAGCGGCCCAACCCCATCATCTACCGGGATATGAAGCCGTCCAACATCATGCTCCAGCCCGACGGCTCGCTGAAGCTCATCGACTTCGGCATCGCCCGGGAGTATAAAGAGGCCTCCAGCGGCGACACCACCTACATCGGCACCAAGGGCTACGCCGCCCCGGAGCAGTTCGGCCGGGCCCAGACCGACGCCCGGACCGACATTTACGCCCTGGGCGTGACCATGTACCACCTGGTCACGGGAAAGAGCCCTTATGAGCCCCCCTACCAGTTTGTGCCGGTGCGGCAGCTGGACCCGGCGCTGTCCCGGGGGATGGAGTACATTTTGAACAAGTGCGTCCAGCCGGAGCCCGCCGGCCGCTATCAGTCGGTGGACGAGCTGTTCTATGACCTGGACCATATCTACCGCTTCGACAAGGCGTGGAAGCGGGTGCGGACCGTGAAGCGGGTCCGGGCAGCGGTGATCGTGGTGATGCTGCTGGCCTCCGCCGGGCTGATGGCGGCGGGCTGGATGGTCATGGGCCAGGAGAAGGAGGACCGGTATACGGAGCTTCTGGACCGGGCAAGCCGTCTGAGCGCGTCGGACTACGAGGAGTGCGCGGCCATGCTGGACGAGGCCCGGGGACTGTTCCCCGGCCGGCCCGACGCCGACCGCCGGCAGACCTACGCCCTGTATCTCAACGGCAGGTGGGAGGAGTGCGTGGAGTTTGGCCGGCGGGCGCTGGAGGAGCACGGTGCCGACACCCAGACGCGGGTGTCCATGGCGGCGGCCCAGTTTGAGCTGGGGGACTATGAGCAGGCGGCGGAGGGTTTTGACCAGGGCGGCCAGCTGTCGGTGGACAATATGCGGGATTACGCCGTGTGCCTGGGCCGCCTGGGGGAGATCAGAGAGGCGGAGCGGGTGCTGGACGACCTGTCGGAGGAGGGCGCGCACCCGGATGTGACCCAGTATGTGCAGGGCGAGGTGTATTTCGCCCAGAAGAAGTACCGGGAGGCGGAGCTGGCCTTTCTGAGCGCGCTGGATCAGGCGGAGAGCGATGCCCTCATCCGCCGCTGCTACATCTCGCTGGGCGACCTCTACCGGGACTGCGCGGCGCTGATGCGGGTGGGGCAGTCCCCCATCGAGAATCCGGCCACCAAGTCCGCCGAGCTGCTGTCCACCGCGGTGGTGCAGGAGGGCCTGCGGTATGACAGCGTGCTGTGGGAGGCCCTGGGGCTGGCCTACTTCGAGGCGTACCACGTGGACCCCGCCGTCCCCCCCGACTACCTGCGCTATGCCGCGGACTGCTTCAACCGGGTAATCGAGCTGGGCGTCACCAAGGAGTACCTCTACGCCAACCTGTATACGATCTATTACGAGATGAAGGACTACGGCAAGGCGGAGGAGGCGCTGGCGGCCTATCAGGAGAGATTCCCGGACAGCTATATGCCCCACGCCCTGCGGGGTATGCTGCTGATTACCATGGAGAACGAGAAGCCCCAGGCCCAGCGGGATTTCAGCGCCGCCCTGACGGAGTATGAGACCGCGGGCGATCTGATCCGAAGCTCGAACGACACCACCTATTACCAGCAGCTGGGGAGCCTCATTGATTCCCTCCGGCAGAACGGCTGGCTGTAGACCGGCCGCAAACAGGCGGAGCAATCACTGACTGCTTCAACAGCTGAAAAGGAGGAACAGCATGACACCGGGAGAACTGTTATTCTACGGCGGCGCGGCCCTGTTGGGCCTGACGGTCATTCTGGCAATTGTCTTTCTTATCGCCAAGCCCAAATACAAGCCGGAGCTGGGGACCTATGACGGCGGGGACCCGGGCAGGACTCAGAGGCTGCTGAACGGCTACCCCACGGACCGCATCACCATCCGCCGGGAGCCCGTCCGCCCCCAGGGGGCGGAGGAGGCGGAGGCGCTTCCCGGCGGGTCCGCGGAGATTGGCCGGGGAGAGGAATTCCGGCGCTGACCGGAGGCCGTGGGGAACGCAATACAAAAAAGGAACAGATTTTCCCTTGCGTTTGCGCTTCAACATGATATAATGATTCTACATGACCTGGCGGCCCCGGACCCCTCCCGGTGGGAAAGGGGAAACGCCGTCTGTCCCTCCGCCCCTTGGCGGGCGGCGGGGAAAGTAGAAACAAATGCAAGAGGAGGAGACATAGTGTTCAGTGGAAAACTGCATGGCATCCATGCGCCTCACAGGAAAAACACGGTGGACCGGGTCCCCGTGCGCCTGCCTGTGCCTCCGGTGATCACGGTGCCCATGTCCATGAACATCGGCGCCCCGGCCAAGCCTGTGGTCAAGCCGGGGGACGAGGTGAAGGTGGGCCAGATGATCGCGGAGGCGGGGGGCTTCATGTCCGCCCCCATCTACTCCGGCGTGTCCGGCAAGGTGAAGCGGCTGGATGAGATCGTCAGCGCCAACGGCCGGTTCGACACCGTCGTCGTCATCGAGACCGACGGGGAGCAGGCCGTTTGGGAGGGCGTCAAGCCCCCCGTAGTCACCGACAAGGACAGCTTTGTGGAGGCGGTGCGCCAGTGCGGCTGCGTGGGCCTGGGCGGCGCGGGCTTCCCCACGTCGGTCAAGCTCAACGTGGACCCGGACCGGGTGCACGCCATCATCATCAACGGCGCGGAGTGCGAGCCCTACATCACCTCCGACACCCGGACCATGATCGACAACGCGGACGACGTGATCTACGGGGCCCAGCTGCTCCAGAAATATTATACCGCCGACCGCATCGTCATCGGCATTGAGGACAACAAGCCCCAGTGCATCAAGATCATGGAGGAGGCGGGCAAGGGTGTGCCCGGCTTCGAGGTGGCCTCCCTGCCCGCGCTGTACCCCCAGGGCGGCGAGAAGGTGCTCATCTACAACACCACCGGCCAGATCGTCCCCGAGGGCAAGCTGCCCATCGACGTGGGCGCCATCGTCATCAACTGCACCACCCTGGCCGTCATCGCCAAGTACATCCGGACCGGAATGCCCCTGGTGGAGAAGGTGGTCACTGTGGACGGCTCCGCCGTCAAGGACCCCCAGAACGTCATCGTCCCCGTGGGCACCCCCATCCAGAACGTGCTGGACTTCGTGGGCCTCAAGTGCGAGCCCAAGAAGGTGCTCTACGGCGGTCCCATGATGGGCACCTCCGTCCCCTCCCTGGAGGCCCCCGTCATGAAGAACACCAACGCCATCCTGGCCTTCGACGCCAAGGACGCCGAGGACCCGGTGCCCTCCGCCTGCATCCGCTGCGGCCGGTGCGTGGCCCACTGCCCCTTCAACCTGATGCCCGCCGCCATTGAGAGCGCCTACAACAACAAGGAACCCGAGACCCTGAAGGCCCTGAAGGTCAACCTGTGCATGGAGTGCGGCTGCTGCTCCTTCAGCTGCCCCGCCCGCCGGCCCCTGGTCCAGGTGAACAAGCTGGCCAAGGCCATGCTGAACCAGTACAACGCCGAGCAGAAGGCCGCCGCCGAGAAGAAAGCGGCCAAGGAAAAAGAAAAGGAGGCGGTCTAAATGAACAACATGATCGTTTCCGTCAACCCCCACGTCTACGCCAAGGACACCACCCAGACCATCATGCGGGACGTGCTCATCGCCCTGTTCCCCGCCGTCATCGCGTCCATCCTGTTCTTCGGCGTCCGGGCGCTGCTGGTGGAGGTGGTGTGCGTGGCGGTGGCCGTGGCCTGCGAGTGGGCCTTTGAGAAGATCACCAACCGGCCCGTCACCATTCTGGACCTGTCCGCCGCCGTCACCGGCCTCCTTCTGGCCCTGAACCTGCCCGCGTCCATCCCCCTTTGGCAGGCCATGTTCGGCTCCTTCGTGGCCATCATCGTGGTCAAGCAGTTCTTCGGCGGCATCGGCCAGAACTTCGCCAACCCGGCCATCACCGCCCGCGTCATCATGCTGGTGGCTTTCTCCGGGGCTATGACCAACTGGGTCCCCGCCGCCTTCTCCAACGCTCCGGTGGACGCCGTCACCGCCGCCACCCCCCTGGCCGTCATCGCCGGCGGCGAGGGCGAGCTGCCCTCCCTGCTCCAGATGTTCCTGGGGGCCCGGGGCGGCTCCATGGGCGAGACCTCCTGCCTGGCCCTGCTCATCGGCGGCGCGTACCTCATCTACCGCCGGGTGATCTCCTGGCACACCCCTGTGGCCTTCATCGGCACCGTGCTGGTGTGCACCGCCCTGCTGGGCCAGCAGCCCCTGTATCAGGTGATGGCGGGCGGGCTGTTCCTGGGCGCCTTCTTCATGGCCACCGACTACACCACCTCCCCCCCAACCCCCGCCGGAAAGCTCATCTTCGGCCTGGGCTGCGGACTCATCACCGTGCTCATCCGGGTGTGGGGCAACTACCCCGAGGGCGTATCCTTCTCCATCCTGCTGATGAACATTCTGAACCCCTACATCTGTGAGTGGACCAAAACCAAGCCGTTTGGAGGTGTGAAGGCATGACGAAAGCAAAATCCAGCGTGATGACCGATTTCGGGGCCCCCATCCTGGTGCTGGTGCTGATCTGCGCCATCATGAGCGGCCTGCTGGCCTTCACCAACAGCGTCACCGACCCCATCATCAAAAAAGCGGAGGAAGAGGCCAAGAAGGCCGCCCGGATCGAGGTTCTGCCCGGGGCGGACGACTTCCTCCAGGTGGAGCAGGCCGGCCTGCCTGACGCCGTCACCGAGGTCTATCAGGCCACCAACGACGCGGGCTACACCTTCTCTATCGTGGCCCAGGGCTACGGCGGCAGGAACACCCTGAAAATGGCCGTGGGCATCGGCATGGACGGCAAGCTCACCGGCGTCAAGGTGCTCGACCACAAGGAGACCCAGGGCCTGGGCTCCAAGATCACCACCGATGAGAAGTTCTATGGACAGTTCCCCGGACTGGACGCCGCCGGGGCCGCCGGGGCCGACACCATCTCCGGCGCGACCTTCTCCTCCAACTACTACAAGGATGCCATCGCCGCCGCGTTCGCCGCGTTCGAGCTGGTGCGCGGCTGAGGAAGGGAGGCACATGGATATGAACAATAACAAGCTGAAAATCCTGACCAACGGCATCATCAAGGAGAACCCCATCCTGGTGCTGATCCTGGGCACCTGCCCCTTCCTGGCGGTCACCACCCAGGCGTCCAACGCCATCGGCATGGGCGCGGCGGTCACCTTCGTGCTGCTGTGCTCCAACGTGATGATCTCCCTGCTGCGGAAGGTCATCTCCGACAAGGTGCGCATCCCCTGCTACATCGTGGTCATCGCCTCCTTCGTCACCCTGGTGCAGATGATCGTCAAGGCCTTCGCCCAGGACCTGGACAAGGCGCTGGGCATTTATCTGCCCCTGATCGTGGTCAACTGCATCATCCTGGGCCGGGCGGAGATGTTCGCCAACAAGAACAACCCCCTGGACTCCGCCCTGGACGCCATCGGCATGGGGGTGGGCTACACCCTGGCCATGCTGGCCATGGCCTCCATCCGGGAGATCTTCGGCGCGGGCACCTGGTTCGGCCTGCCCATCCCCGTGCTGGCGGAGAACAACATCTCCATCATGACCATGGCCCCCGGCGGCTTCGCCATCTTCGGCATTTTGATCGCCATCATCAACAAGGCCAGCAACGGCAAGGCCATCAAGAAAAAGGACTTCAGCTGTGAGGGCTGCCCCAGCGCCGCCGCGTGCAACGGGCAGAACTGCGCTGAGAAGAGGGAGGCTGCCGCGAAATGAGCGAAGTCATGAAGAATTATGCCGCCATCGTCCTGGCGGCCATCCTGGTGAACAACTACGTGCTGAGCCAGTTTTTGGGCATCTGCCCCTTCCTGGGGGTGTCCAAGAAGCTGGACCAGGCCGCCGGCATGAGCGTGGCCGTCATCTTCGTGATGCTGCTGGCCACCGCCGTCACCTACCCCATCCAGTTCTTTGTGCTCAACGAGCTGGACCTGGCCTATCTCCAGACCATCGTGTTCATCCTGGTCATCGCCGCCCTGGTGCAGCTGGTGGAGATCATCCTGAAAAAGTACATCCCCGCCCTCCACGCCTCCCTGGGCGTGTATCTGCCCCTCATCACCACCAACTGCGCGGTGCTGGGCGTGTGCATCAGCAACATCGACAATTACCTGCTGACAAAGGACTTCGGCCCTGGCTTCGCTCAGGCCATGTTCAACTCCCTGGGCTCCGGTCTGGGCTTCCTGCTGGCCATGGTGCTGTTCTCCGGCGTCCGCAGCCGGGTGGACAAGTGCAAGTGCCCCGAGTGCTTCAAGGGAATGCCCATCACCCTGATCTCCGCGGCCATCGTGTCCGTGTCCTTCATGGGCTTCGCGGGCGTTGTGGATAAACTGCTGGGCGGTTAAGGAGGAGAAGCATATGGATCCAATCGTAATTGCTGTTCTGGTCGTGGGCGTCATCGGCCTGCTGTGCGCCGTCATGCTGACCATCGCCTCCAAGTTCATGGCCGTGGAGGTGGACGAGCGCATCCCCATGGTGCGGGAGTGCCTGCCCGGCGCCAACTGCGGCGCCTGCGGCTTCGCCGGGTGCGACGGGTACGCCGCCGCCCTGGTGGAGGACCCGGATCTGTCCGTGTCTCTGTGCGTCCCCGGCGGGGCCACCGCCTCCGCCAGCATCGGCAAGGTGCTGGGCCGGGAGGCGGGCGATGTTGCCAAGCAGGTGGCTGAGGTGCGCTGCTCTGGTACCTGTGAGGCCACCTCCGTGAAGATGGACTACAAGGGCCTGGAGAGCTGCGCCGCCGCCAAGCTGCTGTTCGGCGGCACGGGCAAGTGCGTCTATGGCTGCATCGGCCTGGGGGACTGCGCCCAGGTGTGCCCCGTGTCCGCCATCCACATCAACGGCGGGCTGGCCCGGGTGGACGCCTCCGCCTGCATCGGCTGCGGCCTGTGCGCCAAGACCTGCCCCAACGGGGTGATCGCCATCCGCCCCGCCGACGCCCACATGGTGGTGGACTGCAACAGCCGCCAGAAGGGCGCGGGC
>ERZ777011.3121-NODE-3121-length-11248-cov-3.398463_pt1 | contig 11248 bp, 10 predicted proteins | sample MGYA00374964_ERZ777011 | MGnify/ENA primary metagenome ERZ777011 (study PRJEB29310, sample SAMD00008975) | mouse gut metagenome | study: EMG produced TPA metagenomics assembly of the Metagenome analysis of fecal microbiota from mouse which was promoted...
TTTCCGCATTGTCAAAAGGATATAAGCAGCGTGTAGGGATTGCCCAGGCGCTTCTGGGGAATCCAAAGGTTATTATTCTGGATGAGCCGACGGTAGGCCTTGATCCGATCCAGATTATAGAGATCCGTGATCTGATCAGGCAGTTGGGTGAAAGCCATACGGTGATTCTAAGTTCCCATATTCTGTCAGAGGTACAGGCAATCTGTGAAAAGGTACTGATTATTGCCAGAGGAAGGCTGGTAGCCTTTGATGCGCCGGAAAACCTGGAAAAACTCAGACAGTCATCAAGCGGCATTGATTTTATGGTAGAAGCGCTTCCGGATGAGGTAGAGGAGATTCTGGAAACACTGGCGATATATGAGGAATATACGCTGGACGAAGTGGAAGAGGGACTTTTAAAGATACATATAAAAGCGGATACGGACGATGCCAGGTCTGTATGCCGTCAGTTATTCTTTGCATTTGCAGAAAAACAGAAGGCGATTGTTGAGATGACCTCAAAGAAAGCAAACCTGGAAGATGTCTTTATTGAACTGACGGAAGGAGAGACAACCGGCGGGCTGTCAGTTATCGAAAAGGCGGATATTGCAGGCGGGATGGATGCTGCAGATGAAACGGCTGTTCATTCCCTGTATGAGACAGAGGATATCCCGGATGGATCGGATTTGGAAGAAAGTGAGGTGGAAAAAGAATGATTGCAGTATGGAAGCATGAGCTGTCAAATCATTTTCATTCGCTGACAGCCTATATTTTTTCGGCGTTTCTCCTGGCATTTGTAGGTCTTGGGGCAATGCTCTATAACATCCAGTCGGCAGTGGCAAATTTTGAGTATGTGCTGAGTTTTGTATGCCTTGGCTTTGTGGTGATCATCCCCATCCTGACGATGAAGGTGATTGCAGAGGAGCGCCGGCAGAAAACAGACCAGCTTTTATATTCACTGCCCATTACAACCTCACAGATTATTATTGGGAAATATCTGGCTCTTTTAGTTGTGTATCTGGTGCCGCTTGTGATTATTTCCTTTTATCCCTTGATTTTTTCCAAATTTGGAGAAGTTTACCTTCTGACATCCTACGGCTCTATATTTGCTTTTTTTATGATGGGAGCGGCGCTTATGGCTATTGGAACGTTTATTTCTTCCCTGACGGATAATCTCGGATTTGCTGCAGGAATTGCAATTCCAGTCATTCTTTTCAATTATTACAGCGTATCATTGGCTGAGTATGTATCGTCCACGGCAATCGGTTCTGCTGTTGCGCTGATTGTAATTGCGGTTATTCTCGGATTTGTGATCCGGCATCTGACCAGAAATGATAAGTTGGCTTTTGGAGTCGGGGCAGTTCTTTCCATTGCCATTGCTGGACTGTATGTGATGGACAGCTCCGGCTTTGAAGGTTTGCTGCCGGAAATTATGACAAAGCTTTCGTTATTTGAGCGTTTTTATAAATTTGTGAACGGCGTGTTTGATCTGACCGGGATCGTTTATTATGTGACAGTTATCGTGTTCTTTCTGTTTCTGTCTGTGCAGTCTCTTGAGAAACGGAGGTACAACTGATGAAAAATAAAATTGCATTAAAAGGCGGATCCTATTCGCTGGTGTTAACAGGAATTGTATTGGCAATTTTAATTGCAGTAAATGTTCTGACATCCGTGCTGCCATCTACATGGACACAGTTGGATATCAGTTCCGCAAAGCTGTATTCCATCACCAGCAATACAAAAGTAGTGGTCAATGCACTGGAAAAAGATGTGACTATTTACTGGGTGGTTCAGGCAGATAAGGAAGACGATATCATAGAAAATTTGTTGGCCAAATATGAAAGCCTTTCGGAACATATTGAAGTGGTGAAGAAAAATCCGGATGTTTATCCGACATTTGCACAGCAGTACACTTCTGAAACCGTTCCGAATAACAGTTTAATTGTGGAATGCGGAGATAGCAGCCGGTATATCAGCTATGAAGAGATTTATCTGACAGAAGCGGATATGACAAGCTATTCCTATACAACCTCCTTCGACGGTGAGGGTGCGATTACTTCGGCGATTGATTATGTAGTCAGCGAAGACCATCCAAAGCTTTACATGACAGAGGGACATGGCGAGCCGGAGCTTTCCGCTGTGTTTGCGGAGCAGATTGAAAAGCAGAATATAGAAACGGTTAGCTTCACTTTGCTGAATGCAGATGCAGTACCGGAGGAAGCGGATGTGGTACTGATCTATGCGCCTACCAGTGATATTTCCGAGGAGGAGAAGGATATGCTGGCAGAATACACCGAAAACGGCGGTAAGCTGATGGTGATGGCAGGGCCGGTAGAAGACGGGGCATTGACGAATCTGTACAGCCTGCTCGGAGAATATGGCGTGGAAGCGGAAGAAGGCATTGTGGTGGAAGGAGACAGGAACCATTATGCATTCCGGCAGCCTTATATTCTTCTGCCGGAACTGGCAGATCACGAGATTACGAATCCATTGACAGAGAGTAATTATTATGCGATTATGCCGATTGCACTGGGATTAACCGTTACAGATACATCAGGCTCTGTCACACAGCTTTTGACCACATCGGAAATGGCCTATAGCAAAGCGGCCGGGTATGCGATTGAAACCTATGAGAAGGAAGAGGGGGATGTTGATGGGCCGTTTGCAACGGCGGTAGCTGTTGACTGCGGCAGCGGAGGCCAGATGGTATGGTTTGCATCTTCTAATTTCCTGGATGATATGTATAATGCTTATTCATCCGGCGCCAATCTGGATTTGGGCATGAATGCGCTTTCTTTTATGATTGGTGAACGGGAAGCGGTAGCAATCCGGAGCAAATCTTTAAACTATAGTTACCTGACAATCAATGAGTCTACGGCATCTTACCTGAAGGTGATGATGATTGGCGTTTTCCCGCTGGCGTTTTTGGGATATGGCATCTATGTGATTGTGAGCAGAAGGAGGCGGCAGAATGAAGCGGTCTAAAAAATTATATGTATTATTAGGGGTACTTGCCGTCATTTGCAGTGTGACTTTTGGAGTAAGCCGGTATGAGCAGCGAAAGGAGGAGATTAAAAACAGCGATGAAATCATCCTGGAACTGGCAGCAGAGGATGTGACGGCGCTTTCGTGGGAGTATGATGAGACAAAACTGGCTTTCCATAAGAGCGAAACGTGGCTGTATGACGATGATGAGGCCTTTCCGGTCAGCGAAGAAAAGGTTAACGAGCTGCTGGGTCTGTTTGAGTCCTTTGGCGTGTCCTTTATCATTGAGAATGTGGAGGATTACAGCCAGTACGGATTGGATGATCCCACATGCAGTATCCATATAGAAACTGCAGAGGAAAGTTATGAAGTGGAATTGGGCGGTTACAGTACCATGGATGAGCAGCGGTACATTTCCATTGGGGACGGTAATGTATATCTGGTTTCCGCAGATCCCATGGAAACCTATGAGATTGAGCTGAAAGACATGATTTTACATGATGAAACACCTTACATTGATCAGGCAGATAACATTACGTTTGCAGGAAGTGAAAATTACAACATTATCTATCAGAAAGAAAGTGATGATACTTATCATGAGGATGATGTTTATTTCGTCAATGATGAGAATGGGCGCCTGCCTTTGGATACGGATACCGTAGGGAGCTATCTTTCCGCTATCGGCAGCCTGGGGCTAAGTAATTATGTGTCTTACAATGTGACAGAGGAGGAACTGGCTGCCTATGGACTGGATGATCCGGAACTGACAGCGACGGTGCAGTACATGGCGCCAAAAGAGGATGTAAAGGATGATGACAGCACGGACGGGGAGGCAGAAGAAGTGAAAACCTTGGTCCTTCATATTTCCAGATCCGCTGAAGAGAAGGACAAAGTGAAGGAAGAGGAGCCTTCGGAAGATACAGATACGTCGGATGATTATGAATCGGAGGAAGAATCTGTACCTGCCTATGTACGGGTCGGCGAGTCTCAGATCATCTATGAGATCACGGAAACGGAATATGAATCGCTAATGGATGTATCTTATAATAAACTGCGCCATCAGGAAATTTTCTGGGCGGATTTTGATAAGGTAACTCAGGTTGATATTTCGTTGGAGGGTCAGACGTATACTTTGATTTCCAGGGAAGAAGAGGAAGAAACAGTATGGTCTTATGGAGAAGAAGAGATTGCTGTAGGTGAGCTCCGGACGGCTCTTGCAGCGCTTACGGCAACGGAATTTAAGAACGAGGAAATCGGTGAGAAAGAAGAACTCAGCATGACGCTTCATTTGAATGATGAAAACTATCCGACCGTACACATTGGCCTGTACCGGCGGGATGGGGATTCCTGCATGGCTGTAGTGGACGGTGAACCGACAGCCCTTGTGGCAAGAAGTAAAGTTGTGGATTTAGTGGAAGCAGTCAATGCGATTGTACTGAATTAGGAACAAATGATTCTATGGGTGCCAGGGTAAGTCTGGCACCCGGTATGAAGAAAGGTGATGAATATTGAAGGCGGTTGCTGAATCAGAAAAAGGAAAGCTTCAGGAAGCCATCAGGAAAAATAACCGGATTCAGGTGGCTGCTTTATTGAAAGAAAAACTTCTTGAAGAAATGGACACGGAGGAAAGGGAAGATATTATTCGGGATGTGGTCAGCCTTTGGAGCATGGATATTATAGAGATTCTGGCAAAACGGCTGCCACAATTTACACCACTTATGCGGATATTGTAATTGAAAACTATGGGACGATTACGGTGGCATTAGATGGAAATACGGCTCCGAAAACAGTGGAGAATTTTGTTTCTCTGGCAGAAGAAGGTTTTTACGATGGATTGACTTTCCATAGAATCATGGACGGCTTTATGATGCAGGGCGGTGATCCGAATGGCGATGGTACAGGTGGATCCGAAAATACCATTATCGGAGAGTTTGAAGATAATGGTTATGAAAATCCACTGTCCCATACAAGAGGGGCTATATCCATGGCAAGATCCAATGATTATGACAGCGCAAGCTCTCAATTTTTTATTGTTCATGAAGACAGTCTGAGTCTGGACGGCCAGTATGCAGTATTTGGGTATGTAACAGAAGGCATGGATGTGGTTGATAAGATTTGTACATCTGTGGAGCCAATAGATGATAATGGTACAATCCCTTCTGAGGAACAGCCGGTAATCGTATCCGTCACGATACGGAGTACATAAGGCATTCATATACAACTTATGCGTCTGTGCAGTCTTATTCTGCACAGGCGTTTTTTACAAATATATAGTTGGAAATTTCACAGATTGTTCACGGGAGCCTTTAGCGCGGCTTTAGTGTGGGCAGCTATAATTGCCTTATCGGGTTTCCGAAATACACTTTATATGGAGGTAAAATCAATGAGACACAAAAAAAGGTTTTTGACAATGGCATGTATTACTGCGCTTTGCTGCGCAGGGATATTGACTGGCTGTGGAGAATCAGAAGATTTGTCGGCTGCCGGAATTTCCGGTACGGCGCTGACAAGCAGCGAGGAAGATGCAGAAGATACGGAAGATATGGAAGATACGTCTTCCGTTGAGCATGGTGATGTGATTGGAAAAGTCTCCTATGCAGGCAGTGATGCAGATAATGAAAGCCTGGTCGATGCAAAAGTTGCGGAAGTTACTTCGGTGAATGAGGATGGCACATGGTCTCTGGCAATTTATGAATTGTCCAGTGTTATAGCGGAGTATGAGATCACAGAATTAACGGATGTCGCTTTTGACAATTATATTGACTCTGGCGTTACGGAAGATTATGTGATGTCTGATGCTGACGAAATACAGATCTGCAGTAATGGCCTGTTGACAGCAGCAGATAAAACGGCCGTGACAGAAGGAGATATGCTGATTTTTTGCGGGAACGAAAGTGGCGGAAACACGATCACCGTATACCATCAGACTGATTTAGAAGCTGCAGAAGATACACTGGAGACAGAAAATGGGGAAGAAACAGGTGCAGAATAGACAATGGATCCGTTGTCCTTTGTGTGGAGGTAAAACCCGCGATAAGATTCGGGCAGATACGGAAATGAAAAACTTTCCGGTATTTTGCCCAAAATGCAAAAGAGAAATACTTCTAAATGTTGAAAAACAATTTGATATAACTGTAATTCCAGAGCCAGTGAAATGTCAAAAAGACACTTCGGGGTTTGCGGTTTTCTTATTGCAGAAATACAAATAGGTAATGAAGGGAGGGATGCCTATAGACAAATAGGAAGAAATATCTCCTTGCATATTGTCCGGTTCCCAAATTAGAAATAGAATATTAGTTGGCAGCCTTTCATAAAGCATAGGTAAGAAGCACTGATATAAGGAAATTGTAAATATATCAGTGCCTTTTATGATCATTATAGAAACGCAAAAAAGTTCATGTTTTAGTCACAATTTTCTTTAGGCTGTCTTTAGTTTCATAATGTAATATGGATACAAATTTTGAAGAAAGGAGCAGATGTAAATGCCGAAAAATGAAACTTGCAGGCATGAACTGAAATACCAGATTTCCATAGCGGACTGTTTTGCTATACGGCAGAGGCTGCGGCCGGTAATGAAGCCGGATGAACATACCGGGGAAGATGGGAAATATACAATCCGAAGTATTTATTTTGATAATTCGGATGACAAAGCGCTGCGTGACAAAGTGAACGGTGTGCAAAAACGTGAGAAATTCCGCATTCGTTATTATAACGACGACTTTTCTTTTCTGGTATTGGAAAAGAAGATCAAATGGAACAGCCTCTGCCAGAAAATAGATGCGAGGCTTACAGAACAAGAATGCAGAGCCTTGCTGAAAGGCGATACAGGCTGGATGATGACACATCCATCGGGCCTTGTGCGGGAGCTTTATTGTAAAATGGGCAGCCAGCAGCTGAAGCCCAGAGTGCTGGTATCCTACATACGGGAACCTTATGTATATGCGGCAGGAAATGTCCGTGTTACTTTTGATTCCCATATTCGCAGCACGCTTTTTCACCGTTCATTTTTAGAAGAAAGGGTTTCGGATATTGATGTTGCAGACAAACCGGGAACTATCATACTGGAGATTAAGTTTGATGCATTTTTGCCGGATGTCATTCAGGATCTTCTCCAGACAGAAAATATTCGTCAGCAGGCTTATTCAAAATATGAGGCATGCAGAAGGTTCGGTTAAAATTCAAAAAACAGTAGGAGGAACAAAAGAAATGAGCTTTAATGATATTTTTAAATCCAGTTTTCTGGAGAGCGTATCGGAATTTTCCATTATTGACACGATTCTGGGGATGGCGGTTGCACTGGTAATCGGTCTGTTTATTTTCGTGATTTATAAAAAGACACTGACGGGCATTATGTATTCCAGCGGCTTTGCCCTGACATTGGTGGGGCTTTCTCTTGTCACAACCCTCGTTATTATGGCGGTTACATCCAATGTGGTACTTTCTCTTGGCATGGTCGGCGCATTATCCATTGTTCGTTTTCGGACTGCCATCAAGGAACCGGTAGAGATCGTGTTTTTGTTTTGGGCGTTGGCCGCAGGCATTGTGATCGGAGCAGGAATGGTTCCGCTGGCTATTATAGGCTCTGTAATTATCGGAGTGATTCTACTTTTATTTGCAAATCGTAAGATCCACAATAATCCTTATATCCTTGTCTTGAACCTGTTGGATGAAGAAGCAGAGCAGGGAGCCCTTGGCGTTTTGGGACAGGACGTGGAGCAATATATTGTAAAGTCCAAGACAGTGAATGCAGCGGGAATTGAATTGACGGCTGAGCTTCGTGCTAAAAATGCAACCACTTCTTTTGTCAACCGGATTCACAATGTTCCGGGGGTAGAGAATGCAACTTTAGTCAGCTATAACGGCGAATATATGTCCTGATGGAGGGAAAACATGATCGCACATAAAAACATTACAAAAATCGTTGCTGTGGTCATGGCTGTTGTTACTTGTCTGTGTCTGGCCGCAATTGCCTGTGCCGAATTGTTCGCAGAGGTTTTGGGCGGTCCGGGCGTTACGATGGAGTATGAGTCCAGGCTGTTCGATACAGATGAAATTCTGAGCATCAACATTATCATGGATGATGGGGAATGGAATGATATGCTTTCCAATGCTGTTTCGGAGACCTATAGCCAGTGCGACGTGGAAATTAACGGTGAAATGTTTTACCGTGTCGGCATCCGGCCAAAAGGGAATACGAGCCTCACATCCATTGCAAGCGATCCGGAAACAGACCGCTACAGCTTTAAACTGGAATTTGATCAGTATGTAGAAGGCCAGAGCTGTTATGGCCTGGACAAATTGATTTTAAATAACAATTATGCCGATGCAACGAATATGAAAGAGGCGCTAATTTATGATATGTACCAATATCTGAACGTGGATGCCTCTCTTTACAATTATGCCAAAATCTCTGTGAATGGCGAATACTGGGGTGTGTACCTGGCGCTGGAAGCGGTAGAGGATAGCTTTTTGCTGAGAAATTACGGTACAGAAAATGGAGAACTTTATAAACCGGACAGTATGGATATGGGAGGCGGAGGATTTGGTGGATTTTCTATGGGCGGCAATGGTGCCAATCTGAATTATACAGACGATGAACTGGACAGCTATTCCGCAATCTGGGACGGGGAAGTGACGGATAGCGGGAAAACAGATCACAGGCGGGTTATAACTGCATTAAAAAATATATCAGAAGGCACATCTCTTGAGAGATACATGGATGTGGATAATCTATTGAAATATATGGCTGTCCACGTTTTTTCCGTAAACGAAGACAGTCTTTCAGGTATGATGGCGCATAATTACTATTTGTATGAGACCGATGGAAGGCTCAATATTCTCCCGTGGGATTATAACCTTGCGCTTGGCGGCATGGGTGGAATGAATGGTAATAACAGTGCAACGAGTGTGGTAAATGATGCCATTGACAATGCCTTTTCCGGTACAAATTTTTTTGATACGTTGATGGAAAATGAGGAATATCAGTCAGAATATTATAGTTATTTGCAGCAGCTTACAGAGGAGTATATTTTCGGCGGTGGATTTGAAGCATTTTATAGCCGTGTGCGCAGTCAGATTGATTCATTGGTTGAGAGTGATCCCACTGCTTTCTATACATATGAAGAATATCTGGATGCTGTAGATACGCTGTATGAGGTAGTACAGCTGCGTGGAAAATCTATAAAAGGGCAGGTAGAGGGAACAATTCCATCTACAAGTGATACGCAGACAAATTCAGATGCTTTGGTGGACGCTTCCCATCTGGACTTGAGTGTGATGGGCAGTATGAGCATGGGAGACCGCATGAGAGAATGGAATGGATCCGATGACAATGGTGAGGAGGATGCCGTATCTTCCCAATCTGGAGGAAGAGAATTTCCGGGTGATTTTGATCCATCTCAATTTTCGGAGGGAATGCCTCCGGAAGGCTTTGATATATCACAATCCGACAGTTCTTTTTCTGATAAGAAAGGGGATAAAGAAACTGTACGGGAGGATGCTCCGGAAGAAACTGACATGAAACAGCAGTTTGGCGTGACACCGGATCAAAAACCATGGGAGATGGAACGTGGTTCGGAAAATATGCCAGGTATGAACTTTGCTGGTAGTAATGGAAATTTTAATAACGTAAATGGTTTGATCTTGTATGGCGTGTGTTTGGTGTTATTGATTATAGCCTTCATATTTGTGAAAGCGTATCATAGACGTTCTTATAAATAATGGCAGTGAGAGGTATCAAAACAGACGGGACCTATTTGTTTAAATGTATTTCATAGGTTTTGAAGTACTTAGTTGTTTCTGATTATTTGTATAAAAATGAAATCTTCCAGCGTTCAGTTTTTTATTGATCGCCGGAAGATTTTATTTTATACGGAAGAAAAGGCCAGCCACTTGGAACCGTAAGTATCCAGATAAAACCGATTGCCATACTCATTTTCAATAAAGCGGCCTTTTACCTGGTACCATCCCTGCAGCTCTTTTCTTAAATCTGAGTCTGGAGAAATCGGCTCCAGCCAGATTTCTTTTTGTTTTTTGACTTCAGAATGGGACAGCGGCGGTTCGTCTGGCGGTTCTGCATCAGAGAATGGAGGAGCCATACGAAGTAAATCCCCAATTATATCTGCAAATGGCATAGTTCGCCCATCGGGAAGGGTCATAAGCCTGTCGGCGGCATTCACCAACAGCCATCCATAAACGGCAGACCATACCGGTCTGCCATGAAAAGCCGGCAGTGCCTGCAGTGGGATAGGATTTTTGGAATCCGTCCTTTGGGTGTCGGAACGACCGAGCAGGAAATCGGTTGTAACGCCGTAGAGGTTGGCCATATTCTCAAGGCTGTCTATGGACGGGGACTTCCGTTCGCCTTCCCAGGCGCTGAGCGTCGGCTGGGAAACGCCTAGCTTTTCGGCGGCTTCAATAACTTTTAACTTGTTGATTTGCCTTGCTGTTTTGAATTGTTTTGGCATTTTATCACCGCCTTTGTTCCAGAATGGTCCATTTTACATGCTGCCTGGTTCCTTGGTTTTCAATTATGCGTTTTTCAACTAAAGCTGCTATGCAGCGCTGTACAGTCCTTGCAGAAAGTTTAGTGTTGCCGGCAATCATGCGTGTAGAGGCTTCAGGATTTGCTTTTACAAAATGGTATACAAGCAGCTCATTTTTAGAGATGTCTGTTTGGGCAGTGTCCTTGTCGGTATTGGAGCCAGAAGCCGTGCCACTCGCGTCAGAAGCCGCGCCATTCGTGCCAGAAGTCACGCCAATACAGTTCCGGATTGTCGCATTCAGCATAAAAGCGACATCGTTATATTCCGGCGCCGGCAGTCCTGCTTTTTCCATCTCACGGTACATCCGGTCAACGCCTTCACCAAATTCCTGCACATAATCATACTCATGTAAAAAGGCGGCAATTTTAGGGTTGCGCGAAAAGTGGACCTGGCGCATATTGTTCAGGCGGACGATGCCGGGCAGGTTGCCGGGGCTTTCCACAACAATCCTATCATCGAACATTTTGACCTGGATGTCGGTGCCTTTGATGCTGTAATCGCGATGCGTGGCGGCGTTTATGATAATTTCCTTCCAAACGAATTCCGGGAATTCGGGTGTTGTGACAAATTTTCCCTCTTTACCGAGGTAAGTATGCTCCTTGATCTGGTCCCGGACAAAGGAGAGTGTCTTTTCCACCATGTCGAGGATGCGCCCGGTAAATATTTTATCCTTTACCACATTCATCTCAGCGCCGACTTTGGCTTCCGTGCCGTCATAGCGGATGAAGCGGATCCTTGCC
>ERZ777011.3122-NODE-3122-length-11248-cov-2.966050_pt1 | contig 11248 bp, 5 predicted proteins | sample MGYA00374964_ERZ777011 | MGnify/ENA primary metagenome ERZ777011 (study PRJEB29310, sample SAMD00008975) | mouse gut metagenome | study: EMG produced TPA metagenomics assembly of the Metagenome analysis of fecal microbiota from mouse which was promoted...
CGGGGAGAGCCAGGAAGAAGACGAGGACGCGGACAGGACTATCGAAGGGAGCCGGGAGGAAGACGAAGACGCAGACCGGATTGTCAGAGAGAATCGTGAGTACGTTGAGGATTCGGACAGGACTGTCAGAGAGAATCGTGAGTACGCTGAGGATTCGGACCGGGCTGTCGGGGAGAGCCGGGAGGAAGATGAGGATTCGGATGAGGATCCGGAGGCCGAACGGTTATAAGTGACAGACCAAATTAAGCCAGGCAATCTATTAAGTGTAAGGCGGTATGCTTTATGGAAAAAGATTATGAAAAGTATAGTGACGACGAGCTGATTTTAAGACTGCGGGATGGGGAAGCGGCCATCACGGATTACATCATGGATAAATATAAAAACTTGGTGCGCAACAAGGCCAAGTCCATGTACATCTTAGGTGCAGACAGGGAAGACCTGAAACAGGAGGGGATGATAGGCTTATTCAAAGCGGTCAGGGATTACGATACGGGGCGTGACGCAAGCTTTTACACCTTTGCGGACCTTTGCGTCTCGCGGCAGATGTATACCGCCGTGCAGACGGCGGGCAGGCAGAAGCATGCGCCCCTTAACACGTATATTTCCCTCTATGCCGGCAGCCCGGAAGGAGAAGGCGGGGCCGGCGGCGAGGAGTGGGAGCTGCTTGGCAGTATCAGCTCCCAGCTGGAAAAAAGCCCCGAGGAACTTCTCATCGACAAGGAAAATGTCGAAATTTTAGAAAAAATCATCGAAAAAGAATTGAGCGGCTTTGAGAAGCAGGTACTGGATTTGTATCTGACCGGTATGAGATACGGCCAGATTGCGAAGGTTTTAGGGCGGGATGGCAAATCCACGGACAACGCCCTCCAAAGAATTAAGGCGAAGCTGAAAAAAGCAATCTTAAAATAGGCGAAGCTGAAAAAAGCAATCCTGAAATAGTAAGGCAGATTCCGTAACAGTGAAGCCGAAGGCTGAACTGTTGCCTGATTGCTTATTCGATAGATTTCAGGGATTCCGCCATATTGATTTTTTCCAGCTTAAAATACATGATCCCGTTCACCAGCATGGCAAAAACAAAGGTAAGCAGTAGGCTCCATACATAGCTTACCGGCGCGATAGTGGTCTTAAAGGAAATCATGTCGATATTGATTTGATACATGACAAACCAGTGGAGCCATTTCCCAAGCCCCAATCCGGCAATAGCCCCCATTCCTGTGAGCACCAGATTTTCCCTGAAAACATAATCTGCCGTCTCATTTGCATAAAAGCCAAGCACTTTGATGGTGGCAATCTCGCGGATTCTCTCCGTAATATTGATATTCGTCAGATTATAAAGCACGATAAACGCAAGGCTTCCCGCGCAGGCGATGATGAGCAGGACAATATAGTCCATGCTTTCCATCATGGTTGCAATCCGCTGACGCATATCGACGGTGACGGAAACGGCAAGCACATTGTCCAAATCGGAAACGGCCGCGGCCGCCTCATGGACGTCCACCCCTTCTTTTACCATAGCGTAGGCGCTTTTGTATGCGGGCTCCGCGCTTAGCTGCTCCACATAGGTTTCTTTGTTAATATAGATATAATTGTAGACAAAGTTCTCGCACAGGGCGGACACCGTCACGGTGAAACTGTTCATATCATTGTCACGAAGGACGACCTGATCTCCAATCTTAATCCCCATATTATTCGCTGCTTTTTCCGTGAGGACGGCCTTTCCTTTTTCAGGATAAGGGATTGTTTCCCCGTCTTTTGTGTGAAGGTTTAAGAAAGCGCCGATTTCATCCGTATTTTCGGGGATTTCCAGATAAATGGATTTTGTTTTGCCGCCAAAATCAAGATCCACGCTTTCCTCATAGCGAATAGCGATATGGGAGAGCAGGTCCTCTGTCCGGTTTTCCAGCGCGTCCATCTCTTCTTCCCGTACCGGATCGGAGAAGGTGATTCCGATATCGTAAATCTGTACTTCGTCATACTGCATATCCGCCACATTGGTGACGGAATCCTTGACCCCAAAGCCGGTGAGAAGCAGTGCCGTACAGCCGCTGATACCCAGAATCATCATAAAAAACCGCTTTTTGTACCGGATAATATTCCGAATGGATACCTTGTGCAGAAATTTGAGACGGCCCCAGATAAAAGGGATTTTTTCCAGAAAGATTCTTTTTCCGCTTTTCGGGGCTTTGGGGCGGATTAAATTTGCCGGAACGCTGTAAAGCTCATAACGGCAGGAAAAATATGCCGCGCCCATGGAGCACAAAAGGGCCGCCGCCAGTGAAAGAAACGCTATCGGAGCATCAAAAAGATATTGGATTTCCCCCATGCTGTACATGATGCCATAGCCCATCCAAATCACCTTGGGGAACAGCCATGTGCCCACAACGCAGCCGACTACGGCGCCAAGGGCCGCCGCGGAACCGGCATAAAAGAGATATTTGCCCATAATCGCCCCGTTCCCGTATCCAAGGGCCTTGAGCACGCCAATCTGGGTTCTTTGTTCTTCCACCATCCGGTTCATGGTGGTCATACAAATCAGTGCGGCCACAAGGAAAAAGAAGGCCGGAAATACGTTGGCTATGGCCGCTACGATGTTGGAATCGCTCTCATAGCAGGCGTAACCGATATTGGTGTCCCTGTCAAGGACGTATTCCTCAGGTTCTTCAATATCTGCAAGCTCCGCCCTTGCGTCGTCAATTTTCCGCTGGGCGTCCGTCACTTCCTCCTCAAATTCCGCTTTGGCGTCTTCGTATTCGACTTTTGCGTCCGCAAGCTCTGTTTTTCCATCCTCCAATTCGAGCTTCCCATCTTCCAGCTCTGTCTGCGCGTCCGCAAGTTCTTTTCTGGCTTTGGCAAGCTCCGCCCTGCCGTCCTCCAATTCCTGCCTGCCCTCTGCAAGCTCTGTTTTGGCGTCCGCCAGTTTTACCTTCCCGTCTTCCAACTCGCTCCTTGCGTCCGCAACCTGTGCTTTGGCGTCCGCAAGCTCCGCTTCCGCCTCCATGAGAAGACGCTCGTTGTGCTCAATTTCCCGTTTGGCAAGAGCAATCTGTTCTTTCCCATCCTCAATCTGACCTTTGCCCGCCTGAATCTGTTGCAGTCCTGCGTTTACCTGGGCAAGGCCGGCCTCAAGCTGCGGCTCGCCGGATGCAAGCTGGGCCTGCAAATCTTTTACATAGGAAAGCTTTGCGTTTAGCTCGGCCAGATTTTTGACAAGCTCCTCGCGCAGAGCCGCGTTAGCGTCGCCCATATCCACATCAGTGTCGCGCAGAACCGCATTCGCGTCGCCCATATCCGCATTCGCGTCACCTATATTCGCATCAGCGTCGCGCAGAACCGCATCAGTATCGCCCATATCCGGGGGAGTGGTCTGCTCCACGTAAATTTGGCTCATTTGTTCCAGCATTGCCTGCAATTTGGCGATTTCGGTTTCCAGCATTGCCGCCTGGGATTCTAATTCCGCTTTCCGGGCGGGCAGCGCCGATAGCTGGGCCTGCAGGCTTTCCCTTGTCCCTTCCAGTTCTTCCTCTTTGTCAAGCAGTTCCGCCTCCTGGGATAAAAGCTGTCCTTCTTTGGCACTTAATTCTTCTTTTCCCTGATTTAATTCATCCCATGACCGGGCGAGGGTGAGCTGGCTGTCAAAAATTTCCCACTCGTGGTAGCCGACTTCCTCCTCCGCGTCGGCCAGTTCCAGCTCCTTTTCCTGAATCTCCTTTTCCCCGTCAAGGAGTTCCTGCTCGCCGTCCGCAATTTCCTGCTCATGGTCGGCAATCTCCTTTTTGCCGTCCGCAATCTTTTTTTCCGCGTCCCGAATTTCTTGTTCTCCGTCAAGGAGTTCCTGCTCACCGTCCAGTATTTTTTGCCAGGCGTCTGCCAGTTCTTCCTCCGCCTCGGCTTTTTTCTCTTCCAGCTCCGTCTGGGCGTCGTCTATCTTTTCCTGAGCGTCGGCAATAAGGCGGTCATACCGCTCCATCACAAGGGGGCGGGTTTCCTCCTCCATTTTATCCTGGAGACTGTCAATATAATCGTTGTATTCGTCGGTGTAAACTTTATATTTTAATTTGGTTGTGACATAGATTTCCGTAAAATAGTCGCAGTCAAAGGCTTCCCCAGGCACATAAAGAAAAGCGGCGACCTTCCCGTCCCCAATAGAAGTTGTTCCTCTTTCAAAATTGATGTAATAGGGAGAGCGCACAATGCCCACCGCCGTAAACGTACGGCACTTGAACATTTCCAGAGTATCCTCCTCGTTACTGTCCGTGACGGTAATCCGGCTGCCGATTGCGCTTTCGTCAAAAAGGGCGGCGTCCAGCACGCATTCGTCCTCCGATTCCGGCATCCTTCCGGCGGTGACCACCACCCGGTTAATGGTCTTTGGCACCGTGTGGAATTTGTAGACGGATTCGCTTTCTTCCCCCATCTTACAGAGAACATCAACGGAAACGGCCCCTTCCGCCTTTGCTATTTCGTTTAATCCCGTCAGTTTATCTACGCTTTCCGGATCGAAGCCTATGGTGGACAGTAATCTGAAATCAAAAAAATCCTGTTCCGCCAGATAATCGTTTTCCGTCACAATCATTGCCGGCGTCGTTGCTTTTAACCCTGTAAACAGCGAAACGCCCAGCATGACAATGGCCACGATTGCCAGATAGCGTCCGAGACTGCCCTTAATTTCCCTGATTGTCGTTTTGAACATTCTTACCCCCTGTATACATTAGGAACTGTCCGTAAATAACTTGTGCATATTGCTTGTCTAAATCTCCATATGCCGCGTTGTCGTCAATCGGCGTACGCCCATACTGCCGTCAAATTTGCGCTTTCCGGCGCACTTAAAATTTTTGTGTAAATTTGTCGGTCTGCCCAGGTAAAACCGTCCGGCCATTACCACTCGATTTCCTCAATCGGAACAATATGCTCATTTCTCTCCATCTTCCGGACGGTGCCGCTGCCTACGGTGATGATTCTGTCCGCCATGGGGGTGAGGGCCTGGTTGTGGGTGATGACAACCACCGTCATGCCCTGTTTCCTGCAGGCGTCCTGCAAAAGCTTTAAAACCGCTTTTCCGGTATTGTAGTCCAAAGCCCCCGTAGGCTCGTCGCAGAGCAGGAGCTTGGGGTTTTTGGCAAGGGCCCTTGCAATGGCCACTCGCTGCTGTTCGCCGCCGGAGAGCTGGGCCGGGAAGTTCCCCGCCCTGTCTTTCAGCCCCACCATCTCAAGGACGGTCATGGCGTCTAAGGGATCCTTACAGATTTGCGCCGCAAGCTCCACGTTTTCAAGGGCTGTTAAATTCTGCACAAGATTGTAAAACTGAAACACAAAGCCAATATCAAACCGCCTGTAGGCCGTCAGCTTTTTTTTATTGTAGGCGGAAATCTCGTTTCCGTCTAACAGAACCTTTCCGGAGGTTAAGCTGTCCATTCCGCCTAATATATTCAAAATCGTGGTTTTCCCCGCGCCGGAAGCGCCCACTACGACACAAAATTCTCCTTTGTCAATGACGAAATTCACATTTCTTAGCGCCTCAATGTCCACCTCGCCCATGTGGTAGATTTTTCCAACGTTTTGAAACTCTACAAATGAACCCATTTTTATACCCCCTGCATATGGCAAGCTTTGCTTGCCATATTGCCATCAATAGAAAGTTTGGAAGTTTACTTCCAAACTTGTCCCTCTTTCTCAGTATGCGTCCCGATAGGATATTTTACAAACGGCCATATCAGGGCAATAGAAGCGTAATAAGCAATAATTGAAACATATGTAAAGTTATTTTAGCATATGTGTTTTTACACTAAAACAATTTAAGTGTTAAAAAAGTATAAAAATTAAAATTTCCTAAAATCTTTTGGGTATCTTGACAAAGACAGATTTTATCCATATACTTTTTTCGGCGGAACCGACCGACCGGTCGGACGGTTTAAAAGGAAAAGGAGTAAAATCTATGCTTTCAAAATTCAGTGTAAAAAAACCTTATACCGTACTGGTAGCCGTGGTGCTTGCAATCGTGCTTGGGGTGGTGTCCTTTACCAGGATGACCACGGATCTTTTGCCGAGTATCAGCTTACCTTACGTGATTGTGATGACGACTTATGTGGGAGCCAGCCCGGAAACGGTGGAGACGGTGGTCACAAAGCCTGTGGAGGCTTCCATGGCGACGGTCAGTAATATCGAGAGCATCAGCTCCGTTTCCAGTGAAAATTACTCCACGGTTATCTTAGAGTTTGCCCAGTCAACGGATATGAATGCGGCGTCTTTGGAAATACGCGAAAATCTGGATCAGATTAAGAGCTATTGGGACGACTCCGTGGGGAATCCCATTATTATGAAGCTGAATCCGGACATGCTTCCTGTTATGATTGCGGCCGTGGGAGGGGAAGGCATGGACGCCGCCCAGGTGACCGCCATGACACAGGACACCATTATGCCGGAGCTTGAAAGCATTGAGGGCGTGGCTTCCGTCAGTGCCACCGGCCTTTTGGAGGAGAGCGTAAGTGTGGTGATCCGCCAGGAGAAGATTGACAAAATCAACGAGCAGGTTTTCGGCTCGATAGATGAAGAAATAGATGAGGTGAAGGAAGAACTTAACGAGAACAAGCAGGATATTTATGAGGGACAGGCGGAGCTTGCGGACGCCAGGGCGGAGATGGAGGAATCTAGGCAAAAGCTCACGGACAGCCAGCAGGAATTAGAGGACAGCCGCAAGGAAATTGAGGACGGGAAACAAAAGCTTGCGGACGGCAAAGCGGAGATTGCCGAAAATAAGATCAAGCTGGAAGAAGGAAAGACAGAGCTTGCAAACAAAAAAGAGGAAGCCGCCAGAGAGCTTGCGGAGGCGGAAACCAAACTCCTTACGGCAAAAGCGGATGCGGAAGCCGCTAAGATTCACTTAACCCTTGAGCTTGAGCAGGCAAAGATGATGCTGGACGAGGCGAAAAAAGGGCTGGAAGAAAATGGCGTGACGCCGCCCGAGGGAATGGAATCGGCGGATGTGATTCAGGCGGGAATCGCGGAAGGAGAGAGCCTTAGCAACGCATTAGGCGAATTAGACAGCGATGATTTATATACGACTATTGACGGGGATCTGCAGGCAAGGGTAGAAACTTATCTGGCCCCCGATTTCCCATATGATGACAGGGATACTTTGACGGTGGGCGCTGTTAAAGGGCTGGTTGACGCCAGAATAAGCAGCTATGAAACTATGCAGGGCGTAGTGGATAATTTTCAGCAGCAAATCGCCGCCCAGGAATTTATCAAACAGACCATTGCCACCTATGAGCAGACCATTGCGGAGATGGGCGGAAAAATTTCAGAGCTGGAGGACAACATTTCCAAAATCGACGACGGCTTAAACCAGCTTTACAAAGGAAATTTGAAGGCGGCTTCGGAATTTGCCAATGCCCAGACCACCATCAGCTTAGGGGAACTTCAGATTACCACTGCGGAGTCTCAAATAGAAGCAACCGAAAAGCAGCTGGAAAGCGGAGAGGAACAGCTAGAAGCCGGACAGGAGCAGATTGACAGCGGATGGGAGCAGATTGCGGACGGGGAAGAACAGTTAAAGGACACGGCCGAGCAGCTTGCAGACGCTCTGCAGCAGATTTTGGATGGGGAGGAAGAATTAGAGGAAAACAGAATAGACGCCTACGACAAGGCAAACATGAAGGGCATCCTGACCGTGGAGACGGTGGAAGGGCTTTTGCAGGCCCAGAACTTTTCCATGCCTGCCGGGTATGTGACGGAAGAAGGGATTTCTTATCTGATTCGTGTAGGCGATAAGCCGGAAGAAATCGAAGAACTGAAAAAGATGCCCCTGATGAATCTGGAAATGGATGATGTGGACATTATCACCTTAGGGGATGTGGCGGACGTGTTTATGACCGACAATTCCGCGGATATTTACGCCAATGTAAACGGCGCGCCGGGAATTATGGTTACAATCCAGAAGCAGACAGGATATTCCACAGGGGATGTGTCGGATAAGATTTTGGACAAATTTGAAGAACTCAGGGAAGAAAACGGGGATTTGCAGTTGATTACCCTTATGGATCAGGGAATATACATAGATCTTGTGATGGATTCCATTCTGAACAATATCCTTTTTGGGGCCGGACTTGCCGTTTTAATCCTGATTTTATTCTTAAAGGATTTGCGGCCTACGGCGGTGATTGCCTGCTCGATTCCTATCAGCCTGATTACGGCTATTGTGTGCATGTATTTCAGCGGCGTGACGCTGAATGTCATTTCCCTTTCGGGCCTTGCCCTGGGAATTGGTATGCTGGTGGACAATTCCATTGTGGTAATTGAAAATATTTACCGTCTGCGTCGGGAAGGCCGTTCGGCGAAAGAAGCGGCCATAGAAGGAGCCGGGGAAGTGGCGGGAGCTATTATGGCATCCACCCTGACTACGGTATGCGTATTTTTACCTATTGTATTTACGGAAGGCATCACCAGACAGTTGTTTGTGGATATGGGGCTGACCATTGCTTACTCGCTGCTGGCAAGTCTTGCGATTGCCCTTACGGTGGTTCCTGCCATGGCCTCCAAGGCGCTGGTAAAGACCAAAGAAAATTCGGACGGGAAATTTTTTACAAAGCTGGTTGACCTTTATGAAAAGCTGTTAAGGCTTTCGCTGAAAGGAAAGCCGGTGGTCATTTTGCTGGTGATTGTCCTGCTGGTTTTGAGCGCCATGGCTTCCTACGCAAAGGGAACGGCCTTCATGCCGGATATGGACAGCACTCAGTTTACCGTATCGCTGACCATGCCGGAGGACGCTCTTTTAAGCGAAACGGCTCAGGTTACGGACGAGATAGTGGAAAAGCTGATTGCCCGAGAGGATGTGGCGGACGTAGGGGCCATGGCTTCCACCTCATCCTTTGCCATGCTGACAGGGGAGGGAGAAGTCTCCTCCAATGAGACAGTCATATATGTCACCTTGAACAGAGACAAGGAAAAGACCAATGAAGTGATTGCCGACGAGATTATGGAACAGACGGCGGAGATTTGCGAGAAAAATAAGGCGGAGATGGTGATTGACACCTCTTCTATGGACATGAGCGCCATGGGCGGAAGCGGCGTCACCGTGCAGATCCGCGGCCGGGATATGGATAAGCTTCAGGAGCTGGCTAAGGATGTGGCGGCCATTGTAGACAGCGTTGAGGGAACCGAGAATGTTACGGACGGCTTAGAAGATTCCATGGAGGAAATGCGGGTAATCATTGACAGGAATAAGGCCATAGAGCACGGCATGACAGTTGCCCAGGTGTTCAGCCAGGTTGCCTCAAAGCTTGCGGAAAGCGCCAGCGCGACCACTCTTGAGACGGAGGAAAACGAGTACGGCGTTTATGTAAAGGACGCAAAGGACTTGGAACTTACCAGAGCGCTGATTAAGGAGTTGGAGATAGAAAGAACCACCAAGGACGACACCAAAGAAAAGTTCCCTCTCTCGGAGGTGGCCTCCTTTGAAACCACAATCTCCCCCAAGGCGGTTAACCGGGTTGACCAGAACCGGTATATGGCAGTTTCCGCTGAAATTGCGGACGGCTACAATGTGGGGCTGGTATCTGCGGATGTGGAAGAAGCGCTGGCAAATTATGAACTGCCTGCCGGATATTATCTTAAGATGACAGGCGAAAACGAAACCATCACGGACGCCATGGAACAATTGTATCTGATGCTGCTTCTGGCGCTGATTTTCATGTACCTGATTATGGTGGCCCAGTTCCAGTCGCTGCTCTCGCCCTTTATCATCATGTTTACCATCCCTCTTGCCTTCACGGGCGGTTTCCTTGGGCTGGTGATCAGCGACAGCGAGCTGAGCGTGATTGCGCTGATTGGCTTTGTAATGCTTTCCGGTATTATCGTAAACAACGGTATCGTGCTGGTGGACTATATCAACCAGTTAAGGGAGGAAGGCATGGAAAAGCGGGAAGCGATTCTGACGGCCGGAAGAACCAGACTGCGCCCGGTGCTTATGACGGCCCTTACAACAATCCTTGCCCTTTGCACTATGGTAACGGGGAAGGATATGGGTTCCGAGATGGGGCGGCCGATGGCGGTCGTCACCATTGGAGGACTGGTTTACGGCACAGTGCTTACGCTGGTGGTGATCCCCTGTGTTTATGATATTTTTTCAAGAGAGAAAAAGAGATGAAGATTTTCTAAGGCGTCAAAAGACGCCGCCTGAGAAAATCTAAGTCATCTCTCAAAGAATCGCCTTGGGGCGATTCTTCCGGTACGGTTTACGTATTATTTATACGCAAGGCGGTATGTTTGCAATTTATGCCTGCGTAAAATTTGTAATATAGGCAGGAAGAGGGGGATTATTGTTATGGGAAATACAACACATCTGCCACCAAAAGTTAAGGCCACTTATCAGGCGGTGATAGCGCTTTTTTTGGAAGGAGCCGATTTAAATAATCTGACCGTTTCAGAGATAACCGGAAAAGCCGGGATTGGGAAAGGCACTGTCTATGAGTACTTTTCCAACAAAGAAGAAATGATAGCGGGAGCGCTTTTTTATGATTTAAAGGAATCGTGCCGGAGCATGTATGAGGTCTTGCGGCAGGAAAAAGATTTATATGGGAAAATGAACGTCATTCTGCTTAATATGGAAGAAAAGCTGACACAGACCAGCTGCCTTTTCAGGGCAATCCACGTTATGATGGACAATTCCGCCATAAGCAGCAGGCTGAAAGAGATGGTGGAGTCCAAACAGGAGGACGAATTTTTGGTCATGGATTTGCTGCGCAAGATAATTGAGGAAGAAATGGCCTGCGAGGACGAGCTGACGGAAGAAGATAAGGCCTATCTGGTTATGGCGGCGCTGTCTAAATTAATCTGCTACGCTATGTATCAGTTTGGCATAAACAGCGGGGCGAGGCCGGAGCGCAGGGCCATGCGGGAAATGCTCTGTAGGGGCATCTGTCAGGAAATAGAAAGCTTTAGAAAATGCGCTGACGGCGGTGCGGTCATTGGGCATAGTCCGGTCAAAGATGGAATCGCTTTTTGACAGTCATTTTTCACAGGGGTTTGCACTTGCGGGACGGCTGCTTTGGAAGGGTGGCTGATGCGGTATTTGCCAGGCTAAGTATAGCCTGGTCTGTGGCCCACGCTATGTTTGCGCTATGTGCGCGGAGGGGATATATGGGAATTTGTTATATTATTGGGGCAGGAGAGTTTGGCAACAGAGTGCCTTCTCCTGTGAGCGGAGATTTCGGTGATGCGTTTGATCAGACCCTGACCTGCGCCGTCGGCGGGG
>ERZ777011.3123-NODE-3123-length-11242-cov-88.779208_pt1 | contig 11242 bp, 9 predicted proteins | sample MGYA00374964_ERZ777011 | MGnify/ENA primary metagenome ERZ777011 (study PRJEB29310, sample SAMD00008975) | mouse gut metagenome | study: EMG produced TPA metagenomics assembly of the Metagenome analysis of fecal microbiota from mouse which was promoted...
ACTCCTGTCCTCTTGAGATCATCTCAACTGGACAGGAGTCTTTGTTTTTATTCCGCTCCTCCCAATTGTATTGCAGAGCTCTACAATATCATCAGTAGTGTTTTATTCATACTCTCTATAGGGGCTCCACTAAAAAGCAGGCTGTTCTCATTTTTCTGTGCCAGCCGTCGAGCACAATAGTAAATAATATAGATTTGTTATGGATAGTAATTGATGGCTTTGTACTCAACTATTAAATCTGCTTCAGATTTATAATTATCTGCCCAGTATTTTTAACTATATTGTACACTACAAATGAGATGTAGATATGATAAATAATCATAAACTGATAGTTTTTAGAACTGTATATATTGTTACTATGCTTATGCTGTCACTTCTTATGTTTGATGTAATAATCAACAGCAGCATAAAAGCATTAGTATATCTGTTTTGCATTCTTGGCGTAACTGTTTGCTATGTATTTTTGCGTAGGAAAAGCCCCTTTTCCTTGTTTTTTGGTGAGGTCAACTCTACCTGGTTTCCAAATATTCAATTCTCAGAGTTTTAATCGTTTCTTTTATCTGACATGCTCTATCAGTGTAATGGAGTACTGTTTCATGCCGCGGCTTGTGGTGGGGGCAATGAGAAAACGGTAAAAGTATCGTGCGATTCTTAAACCGAATTGCATTTTGAGAGCATTACGTAAAAATACGGCGCAATTTTTAAACCGTTTTTCTGGTAAACGTGTTGACTCAATGCAAAGTATCCCCGCTGGCCTATTTGTGCCATCGTGTTGGGAGAGACCTGGAATTTACCGGGGAGTGAGCTTAAGAATCCAAGCACATATCCAAACCTGCGTTGTGAAGCATAATTATTTAATTCTCAGGGATTTGATAAATTGAGATGCCCCTAAAATGGGGAATCGTGCGTCTGGAATGAGTTGATAATCAATTGCTTGTGCCTGTGTCAAAAAGCAGCAAATGATTGCTTATGTTTGCTGAAGGTGTGCTCCGAAAATTTTGAAGGTATTAGAAACACTTGGATATAATACGAGAACACTTGAGAGTTGACGATTGAGGTGAACACTTGCCGAAGTATGGTTGCAGAAACGATTCTGCATGCCTGCATGTATTTCCAAATAGATTTTTAGCTTTCACTGATTGGTCATCCGAAGCAGGGAAATCGTATTAAGGGAATGTCTTGCTGACTAATCACTTCCGCTTCATCGGGGCCAGTGGCAGTGAATTTGTTTTAAAATTAGACCGTTTGCAAGATAAGGACCTGGTTGCCTTTGATACTTGGAGAATGATATTGGAGCATGATATAGGAGTTGCTGCGGGTATTCTTCCTTGAATTTCTGCCTGAATTTTCACTTAGTCAGAAAACACATTTTTTTGATTAATTTTTTTTGTATTTCATCTTCAGGCAAAGATTTTGAATATTCAGGCGCGGACAAAATGATTTATGATGAACTTCTTTAGAGTGATTACAATTGCTGCAGGTCTTGCTATTATCTCTTTGAACGCAAGTGCTCAGAATGATGATGAGGCGATTTCTTACCGTGCCAGGGGATATCGTGGAAATGTGGCATTTACTGACCAGTATCTGGTCTGGATGGGCTTTGACACTTCGCATGGATACATGTTTAATGAGCATCATTATCTTGGAGCCGGTGCAGGATTGTTTTTGGCTCCGATATATGAATTGCCCGCTTTCGGACATGTATTTCTTGATTATCATGCTTACTTTCAGAAGAAAAAAAGCACTCCTATGGCAGGAATCAAGGCTGGTTATTGTTTCAGTATAGGCAGCCATGCCGGCAATGTATTTGACAAATCCTTTGAAATTGAGCCTTGTGTCGGATGGAACTGGAGCTTGTCATCCAACAGGGGATTGAACCTGTCTTTGGGTGCCTCTGTGTTTGTGTATGGAGAAAACAAAGCCGTAGCCATGCCGAAGGTTTCTTTTGCATTTGAATTTTGATTTAACACTCCGGGTAAACGGGTATGCAGTATATGTTTGGAGGGTCGGAATGAAAGTCCGGCCCTTTCGTTTTATATGTTAACTGTATAATGGGTACAATTCGTATTGTCTGCGCACTTGTTTGTTTGAATGAAACAAAATTAAATGTAAATTTGTACGCTTGCCATGTTTCATGGTAGGTTTTGGTGGCTAAGTGCCGCCAAGATAGAAATGCTACATTAATAAATACTTCATATGAAGAATTACATTGAAACTAATAAGGACAGATTTTTCGAGGAGCTGTTCTCGCTTCTGAGGATACCTTCAATCAGTTCGCTTGAAGAGAATCGTCCGGATATGCGTGCATGCGCGGAAAGACTTGTGGAGCTTTTGAAGGAAGCCGGGGCTGAAGAGGCTGCTGTTTATGAAACGGACGGGCATCCGGTAGTTTTCGGGCAGAAAACCGTCAGTGCTGATGCCGGGACAGTTCTGGTATATGGACACTATGATGTGCAGCCGGTTGACCCGCTCGAATTGTGGACATCAGATCCTTTTGAGCCGGAAATACGTGACGGAGCGATATATGCGCGCGGTGCCAATGATGACAAGGGGCAGCTGTTCATGCATATCAAGGCTTTCGAGTATATGGTCCGTGAAGGTTTGCTCAGGCATAACGTGAAATTCATATTGGAAGGTGAAGAGGAAATCGGCAGCCCGTCTCTTGCAAAATGGGCTGAAGAGCATAAGGAACTTTTGGCGGCAGATATAATACTTGTTTCTGACACTACAATGATATCCGAGGCGGTACCGTCCATCAATTGCGGCATGAGAGGCCTTTCTTATGTGGAGGTTAAAGTGACAGGACCGGACAAGGACCTGCATTCAGGACATTATGGCGGGGCAGTGGCCAATCCTGTAAATGTGCTTTGTGACATGATTTCATCTTTGATAGATAAGGACGGGCACATTACCGTAAAAGGATTTTATGATGATGTGGTTGAACTTTCTGACGAAGACAGGGCAAAGCTTTCCCGTGCTCCGTTTGACATTGAGGAGTATAAGGAGTTCCTTGACATAAAGGAAGTGAAAGGAGAGGCCGGTTACACCACTTTGGAGCGTACCGGAATACGTCCTTGCCTTGATGTGAACGGAATATGGGGCGGATATATCGGCGAAGGTGCAAAGACGGTGCTTCCTTCTGTGGCGCATGCAAAGATTTCCATGCGTCTTGTGCCGAATCAGGACAGCGAAACCATCACCCGCCTGTTCACAGAGCATTTCAAGGCTATTGCTCCGGATTATGTGAAAGTGGAGGTTACGCCTCATCACGGAGGCAACGGATTTCTGATACCTATATCGTCGCCTGCATATCAGGCAGCGTCAAAGGCCATGGCTGAAGTCTATGGAGTGGAACCGGTACCGAGCAGGGGAGGCGGCAGCATTCCTATTCTTGCGGACCTGCAGAAAATCCTCGGTATAGACCCTCTGCTTATGGGATTCGGATTGGAGCGTGACACGATTCATTCTCCTAATGAGAGCTATCTGCTTAAGCAGCTTTTTGCGGGAATGGAGTCAATAGCCCTTTTCTATAAATATTATCAGAATTAGTACCAGTCATTCCCGTCAGCATAGGATAGATGATTTGATGAACGCTGCTTTTTCTGCTGGGAGGGCATTAAGCAGGGAGCTGATGGAATTTTGTTTTCGCTATACAGAAGTGCTTGACTTTGCTGAGACGAAAGCAATTGTAGCTTGAAAAGCTAAAATAAACGATTAAGCCGAGAGCAGAGACAAGTTTTCTTGGCTTTGCCGAGGCGAAAGTGATTGTAAATGTAGTTTAAAATAAACGATTAAACCGTGAGCAGAAGACAAATTCATTTGTATTATGACGAGGCGGAGTTTATCGTAGATTGAAAATCTAAAATATGAACAGAGAACAACTGTATGAGCAGATAAAGGCAAAGAAGAGCATGCTTTGCGTAGGTCTTGATGTTGACTTTGACAAGATGCCGGAACATGTGAAAGCTTTGGCCAAAGGAGGTGAGGTAGCAGTCGGGGGCCGTCTTTTCAAAGGAAAGGCACGTGCTATTGTGGAATTCAATAAAGCTATTGTGGATGCGACTGCGTCTCATTGCATTGCATACAAGCCTAATCTGGCTTTCTATGAATGCTACGGGGCAGATGGAATCAGAGCGCTGGAGGCGACAGTTGACTATATAAGGACAAGGTATCCCGAGATGTTCCTGATTGCTGATGCGAAGAGAGGGGATATTGGCAATACAGCTAAAATGTATGCCAAGGCTTTTTTTGAGGAAATGGACTTCGATGCCGTGACTTTGGCTCCTTATATGGGGGCGGACAGCGTGGAACCCTTCCTCGCTTATAAGGACAAATGGGCTATCGTGCTTGCCTTGACTTCCAATGCTTCTGCGCTCCAGTTTCAGGCTGCACAGAAAGACGGAAAGCCGCTTTATAGGGCAGTGATGGAAGAGATGATGGAAATATCCACACCGGACAATATGATGTTTGTCGTGGGGGCGACCAAGGCTGACAAACTTGATGAGCTGCGCAGTTTCTGCCCAGATAACTTTTTCCTGGTACCTGGAGTGGGGGCACAGGGCGGTTCTGCTGAAGAGGTGATTGCCCACGGAGCCAATGACCATGGTGGATTGCTCATAAATTCATCCCGCGGAATCCTTTTCGCAGACTCTTCTGAGGATTACGCCCGTGTTGCCGGTGAGGTCGCATCCAAGACCGCATGTCTCTGACAAGGTGACTGGATCAGTCTGAACTCTCAAGGGCTTCAGTGAAGAAATCCCTGCACATTTTGCGGCTTATCCCGTAGGATGTGCAGGTTGTCTTTTTTACAATCCGGTCAACATCCGTCAGGTCACATACATAGAGCCTGTCAATGAGTGACAGGTACATGACGGAATATTTCATGTCGAGGTTCCGCTGAAGATCGCTCGTATATTCCATTGTCAGAAGGACTTCATCGTCGCTTAATGTATCTTTGCAGAATATGTACAGTCCGTATTCATCGAAGTCGCCGTAGAAGCCTGAACCTACTTTTTCCACTTTGCTGGCGATTATTCTCCTGAGCGGCAGCGCGAGGGCCCAGTAATCATATTCAAGGTGGCCGATGTACCTTCCTTCCTGAAGTCCGTATCCGTATCCGCTGCTTATTATCCGGTTCATTTCTTCCCGGTCTCCTTCCGAGACTTTGAGACCTGCCATTTCCTTGAGCAGGCTATGGGCCACATCCTTGCTCTCTTGCATGGCCCGTGTGACCTCTATCCCGAGGGAGCGGTCTTCCATCTGCAGGTCTGGCCTGTCTTCATTGAGCATCTGCCCGTATCTGTCTCCTAATAGTGACGTGAGAGTGATTCTGGCATATCTCTCAAAGAAATTGGTGTCGAATTTCCTGTTATTCATATTGTAACTTCGCTTTCTTTGCGGAATTCTTTTGGCGTCATTCCTGTCTTTTCCTTGAAGAATTTGGAGAAATGTGACGGCGTTGCAAAATTCAGGTCATAACTTATTTCCTGAATAGTATTGTCACTATGCCTGAGCAATTTTTTTGCCTCCATGAGTGAATAGTCCTCAATCCAAGCGGACGGAAGCTTTCCTGTCGCTTTCTTCAGTGTCTGGGAAAGGTGCTTTGCCGTTATCCCCAGCTCCGTGGCATAAAATGATACCGGTTTCTTTTCTTTGAAGTGCCTGTCAAGGCAGCGGAAGAATTTCTGGGTTATGTCCATTTTTTCAGGCCCGTACCCGGCTAATCTTTCCATGTCTTCCGTTATTATGTTGCAGGCCTCCCAGAACAGGACTTTTATGTATTCGTAAATTATGAGGTTCCTGTATTTGTTCTTCTTCTCTTTCAGCATTACGCTCAGGTAAAGATGTATGAAATGGAACATTTTTGTCTTAATCTCGCTTAGCTTGTAAAGCGGATTCTCATACATCATGTGGTTGAGAAGCATTTTCAGGGGAGCATCATTTGCAATCTCAAACAGGGATTCACCGACACGCAGCACGTCCATGCGGAATTTGGAATTGCTCTCCTTGATTCTGAACATCGCTTTGGGCGCTATGACCAGGAATGTGTGCCTCTTGACCTCATATTCCGTCCTTCCCAACTGGAATGTTGCTTTTCCCTCGAGACAAATGACAGCCAGAAGGGAGTCGCATGTCCTGAAGCCGTCATCTGAGGTACTTATCTCAAAATCGCGTTTGGCGCCGCTGTAATTATCGTATATTGAAATGTCCATCCTGTCATTTTTATGCAAATATAGCAAAAGTCGAGAGCAGAGGGAAAATTTATTTCCACTATGCCGAGACCAAGCGTATATATGTCCTGCAGGACAAATATATCAAATATGTAAGAATATTGACAGATTATGTCGTAAAAATGATAGTCGGGGGGGGGTATTTATTTTTATCTTTGCAACGTTCCTGGGAAGGAACATTCCTTAACACACACAATTCAATTCTAAATTTTCTTTTTGCCTGATATCCTGTTGCGGGGTATCAGGCTCTTTTATCTCATGTCTGTTTTGTCCAGTTCAACGGCTGCAAGCCACTATTCAAGTTCTTTGGCAAGGCCTCCCTCGCTTGTTTCCTTGTAGAGGGACGGCAGATCCTTTCCTGTCTCTTTCATCACTTTTACGGCCTGGTCAAAAGATACCCTGTGCCTTCCGTCTGTATAAAGGGCGTAAATGCTGGCGTCAAGAGCACGTGCTGCAGCATATGCGTTCCTTTCTATGCACGGTATCTGCACGAGTCCGCAAACCGGGTCGCAAGTAAGCCCGAGATGGTGTTCCAGCCCCATTTCAGCCGCATATTCTATCTGGGACGGACTTCCTCCCATAAGCTGTGTGACAGCCGCTGCCGCCATTGCGCAGGCCACGCCGACCTCTCCCTGGCAGCCGACCTCAGCTCCGGATATGGAGGCGTTATGCTTGACGATATTGCCTATGATTCCGGCTGTGGCAAGTGCGCGCACTATTCTTTGGTCGCTGAATCCATATACCTGCTTCAAGTGATAGAGCACTCCCGGAAGGACACCGCAGGAGCCGCATGTCGGAGCTGTCACAATGGTTCCTCCGCATGCGTTTTCCTCGCTTACGGCTAAGGCATACGAGAAAATCAGACCACGTGTACGGAGCACGTCGCCATAGCCCTCTGCCCTGACGAAGTAGCTTGCCGCCTTTCTGCGTATGTTAAGCGGTCCAGGAAGTGCGCCCTCTTCGTCAACTCCGCGTTCTACAGCCTCCTGCATCACTTTCCATACAAGCTCGAGATGTTCCCATAATCCGTGTCCGTGCCCTTCGTTCTCATCCACAAATTCCCAGAATGCCCTTCCGTTGCTGTTGCACCAGTCGAGCAGCTCGTTCATTGTGCTTATATTGTATATTTCATCCTCCTCATCTTCACCCACCGGGTGTTCCATGCAAAGGATGTCGCCGCCTCCGACGCTGTAATAGGTCCACTTGTCATACAGGTCGCCGTCAACGCTCACCGATGCTATCTTCATCCCGTTCGGATGAATCTGCAGGAAGTCCTTAGGCTTCCATTCTATGGTAACGTCACCGCTTCTCTTGTCCTTGCTCTCGAATGTCTCCCTGTCTGTCCATTTCCATGTGCTGAATGCCTCTTCGATGGCCTTGTCAGTAAGGTGGCCCTTTCCAGTGGCAGCCAGTGAACCATAAAGTGTCACATGCAGGCAATGGGCATCCGGGTGATTGTCAAGATAGTTCCTTACGGCCTTGAACGGTCCCATAGTATGGCTGCTTGACGGCCCTTTGCCTATTTTGAATATTGATTTGATTGATTTCATATTAAATTGTTTCTGATCTATTCTATATATAACGGAAAAATCGGACAAAGTTAGGATTTTTCTCCGGATATGGGCATGGTACTTGCCATTTTTGCCCGTGTAAACTTGACAGATATGAGACGGATAAGAATATTATTGATTTGGGCTGTGTCGGTCCTGCCGCTTACAATGGCAGGGCAGAGCCTGTATGGCGAGGCGTCAGAGCGCCATTGTACGGACAGCATCGGAACACTTCCTGACAGCATCCTTTTATTTGAAGTGTTGCCGGAATATGAATTTGAATGCGACAGTATGCATCAGGATAGACCTATACCTGACATTCTGCCTCCGTCTGTTTTCATTCCGGTCTATTCGCCGTCCGGAACTCCATGGAATTATGCACCCTTGCCGCGTCCTGCATATTTTATTCCCCAGACAGGAGGCTTTATGGGCGGCTCCGGTTTCGGAAGATATTATGTGGAGCACTACGACCGCTTTTTCTCACAGATGCTCATGTATGACGTGACAGATATTCCGCAGCTGATGGCTGGACGGCAGATTATGTTGGGCAATACGCTCCGGCTTGGCAAGAAGATATATTTCCTGTCCGGAATCCTTTACGGTGGAGAATGGGGAATCTGGGAGAACAGCTGGGGACTTGGGGCAAGAAACGGTTTCCTGTTCAGGATATCAGACGACACTCATATTCTGATATGGTCACAGCATTTTCATCCGATGGCAGTCTATCTTCCGATATATGGCCCGCAGGCCGGTCCGGGAGGGGTGGCAATAATGACGCCCGCAATCCCGGAGATATTCTCCATAGGAGCGCAGGCGTCTTTTCAGGCCGGTGAATTTATCATCGGCATAGGGGCTTCGTATTATTATTACAAGTAGTCCTCAAAATACATTGTAACCTTGTCCATCAGGTGGACTCTGTCTTTTCCGATTACATTATGTTCATGGCACGGATAAGGGAAGTAGTCCACCTGGACATTGTTCTTTACGCATTCGCGCACAAAACTCAGGCTGTGCTCCCATACGACTACAGGGTCAATCGCGCCCTGGCATATGAGCAGCTTGCCCTTGAGATCCTTTGCCTTGTTTAGCAGGCTGGTCTTTGAATAGCCTTCCGGATTGGTGTCCGGATGATCCATGTAGCGTTCTCCGTACATTATCTCGTACCATTTCCAGTCTATGACAGGGCCTCCTGCCACAGCCACCTTGAATATGTCAGGCCAGTTGGTAATAAGCGATATTGTCATGAAGCCTCCATAGCTCCATCCGTGCACTCCGATTCGTCCGCAGTCCACATACGGCAGTTCCATAAGCATCTTTACGCCTTCCATTTGGTCAGCCATCTCCGCCTGCCCGCATTGTCCGTGTATGGCTTTCTCGAAATCAGCTCCACGGTTGGAGGTTCCCCTGTTGTCCTGCACATATACAAGGTAGCCGCGCTGTGCCATGTACATTTCCCATCGGCGCAGCTCCGCCATGAATGTGTTGCGGACCATCTGTGAATGCGGACCTCCATACACATAGACGATTACAGGATATTTTTTCGCAGGGTCAAAGTCCTTCGGCTTTATGAGGCGGTACCAGTTGTCATACTGCCCGTCAGCGCTCTTGACCGTGCCGAGTGAAATTTCCGAATATGAATAACCGAGCGTAGGGTCTTCTGCTGTAAGCAGATTGCGTAGCACCTTACCGTCACTTGTACACAGGTTTGTGATGCGGGGAGTGCTCAGGCTGCTCCAGGTGTCCATATATCTGCTGCAGTCCTGGTTCATTGCAATCTCATGCCATCCTTCCGTTTGGGTCAGACGCACAGGCTTGCCTGTCTTGACTGCCGCGGCTCCTTTTGTTGTGGCTGATTTGGGAACACTTATGCTTATGCGGAAGAGGTGGTTCTCCACCGGTGATATTTCGGCAGAAGTGTACCAGACATTCTTTCCGTCGTTTGCTACATATGCAACGTCAGCATCAGTTTCGGTGAGGCGGCGCACATTGCCGTCAATGTCACAAAGATAGAGGTTGCGGTATCCGTCCCTGTTGTCTGTCCTGTATATGAACAGGTTGTCATGTCCCTTGATGAACCATATCGGGTCTTGAGGCTCCACATATTTGCTGTTGTCCTCCGAAAGGATGGTTTTGATGAGCTCTCCGGTGGAAGAGTCGTACATGTTCAGCCTGAGATGCTTCTGGCTCCTGTCAAGGACCTGTATGAAGATGTGTGACGCATCCGGCGACCATGACACGTTGGTCAGGTATCTGTCATATCCGAAAGCATTCTCCTTGACATATACGGTCTTCTCTGTCGCGATGTCGTATATTCCGAGCTGGACATTCTCCGATTCCATGCCGGCCATCGGGTATTTTATGGCCTTGAGGCTTCCTGTCCTTGTCGTTATGTCAAGAAGAGGGAAGGAGGTGACGCGGCTTTCGTCTTTCCTGTAGAAAGCGAGCTTTGTACTGTCCGGAGACCAGAATATGCCACCGTCAATGCCGAACTCGTTCCTGCTGACGAACTGTCCGTATGTTATCTCGCTGCTTTCGCTTTCGGCTACCGGTGCCTTGCTTCCGTCAGCTTTCCGGATGAACAGGCTCTGCCCTTCAGTGAAGGCCTTTGCCGGAGCTATTCCGCCCTTATAATCTTCGCATATTCCGGTTTTGATGTCCATCACCTGCCATTTCCCCTCCTTCCGCATGAGCAGGCGTGAGGGACTTTCCCAGCGGCACCACAGGTTTTCCGGTGAAAGTTCCTTCGATAATATGGCCTCTTCCATGGTGAGCAGCTTTCCGGAAGCGTCATTGGCTTTCCTTGTGCTGACTATGCCGCTCTGGGCATGCGAAAAAAATCCTGTACATAAGATGCACATGAGCGCTAAGGGTCTTTTCATATTGGGTATTATTCTTTTACTGAGATGATTCTGTCAACGATATAGGCCTGTTTGCCTCTCCATGGCAGGGCACCGAGATACTCTTTGTAATGGAGTTCCACATTCTTGCCCGCGCAGCGCATGAGCGAGTCGGCGATGGCCTTGTCTGTTATGGAGAAGTCAAATTCGTAGGACTGTATGCTGCCTGCATTCACTCCCTTGCCTTTGCCGAAGCCTGCCTGGATGGCCCTGCCTTCGTATGTCTTGAAAAGGTACCCCTTATAGACGACGAAATTCAGTTCTCCGGCCTTAACGCCTTCTCCGAACACGAAGTAGAATTTGAAATAAACGGTCGCTGCAAGAGCTATTACAAGCACGGCCGTGATGATGCCTATGATTTTCTTTTTCATCATTATTATAATTGTTGCTGTGGCCGGAATGCGGGAGTGTTTCTCCGGACGGCCTATCCATGCAAAAATAATAAATTTGAAGTTTATTCCAAAATGCCGGCGCAATATAGAAGTGCGATGAACGGCGTCTGCTGCCTTCTTAACGTGAGTTCGATGAATTATAACTAAAAGAGTGACAGCTGAATAAGTTCGTT
>ERZ777011.3127-NODE-3127-length-11226-cov-4.154060_pt1 | contig 11226 bp, 11 predicted proteins | sample MGYA00374964_ERZ777011 | MGnify/ENA primary metagenome ERZ777011 (study PRJEB29310, sample SAMD00008975) | mouse gut metagenome | study: EMG produced TPA metagenomics assembly of the Metagenome analysis of fecal microbiota from mouse which was promoted...
TCGCCGATGTCCGCCACAAACTCCCGGGCCGTGGCCATGTCCACCGAGTCGTTCTGCAAGATGGAGTCGGTGAGCAGCCGGATGGAGGCCAGGGGGGTTTTCAGCTCGTGGGAGGCGTCGGACACGAACCGCCGCCGGGCCTCCTCGGTGGTCTGGAGGCGGCCGGTGAGCTGGTTGAACTCGTCGGCCAGCTGGGCCATCTCGTCCCGGCCCAGGGACTCCACCCGGTGGCTGTACTCGCCCTCCCGCACCCGGCGGATGGCGGACAGCAGCCGCACGGTGTTCCGGGTCAGGGTTTTGGACAGCAACGCCACCAGCACCACAGCCGCCACGCAGATGACGATGGAGATATAGCGGAGGTTGGACAGGATGGACAGCAGCACCCCGGCCTGTTCGGTGTCGTGCTCATAGAGGTACACCGCCCCCAGGGTCATGCCGTGATAGAGGATGGGCACCGCCGCCTGGGTGCGGATGGCCCGGTCCCGGTACTCGGAGCGGGAGGCGTCGTGCCCCCGCAGGGCCGCCGCCACCTCCCCCGTCAGGGCGTAGCCCCCCACCCGGTTGTCCAGGGTGGAGCTGTCGTACAGGATGAGGCCGGAGGCGTCCGTCACCAGCACCCGGGCGCCCTGGGCCTCCTCCAGCAGGGTCATGGTCTGCTCCACGCCCTCGCGGGTCAGCGTCTCGGACACCGCCAGGGTGGAGCTCACCACCAGGGCCTGCTGCTTCAGGGTGCTCTCCTTGGAGGTAAATACCATGTTCTCCGCCATGAGCACCGGATAGGTGTTCATCACGATGAGGATGGCCGCCACCACCAGCAGATAGGTCAGGGCGTATTTGGCCTGAATGCTGCGGAAAAAGGGGATGCGGTCTTCCCGTCGTTTTGCCGCCATGGGTGTTCACCTCCTCGACGGGTTTGGTTGTCTTTCTGTCAAGAAAGAGAACCAGAAAAAACTTTAAAACACATTTTACAGCAGGAAAAGTTTAAGGAAGCACTGATTCAATGCGTCTGCGGCGCTTTGCGGATCTTTTTCGCCACAACTTCGTTGCGATGTCTTGAAATAAACACAATGATTCCGGCGAAATCCCGCCTCGCTGTGGCAAAAAATCTCGCGCAAGTCATTCTTGCCGATTGAGTCAGTCTTTCCTTAAAAGTTTCTTTTTTCGCTTCCTTTTTTCTTTTCAAAGAAAAAAGGAAGGCCCCGTGGTCTTTCAGGGACTGTTCGCAAGGTAGTAGCCCACGCCCCACTTGGTGAGGATGTGCTCCGGGCTGGCGGGGTCGGGCTCCAGCTTCTCCCGCAGGCGGCGGATGTGCACGTCCACCGTGCGGTAGTCCCCGATATACTCGTAGCCCCACACCAGATTGAGCAGGTTTTCCCGGCTGTACACCCGGCCGGGGTTCTGCATCAGCAGCACCATCAGGTCGAACTCCTTGGCGGTGAGCTCCACCCGCTCCCCGTCCCGCCAGGCGGCCCGGGCCGCAAGGTCCAGGGTGATGGCCCCCCGGCTGAGGCGGTCGGCCTCCCGCTGCTGCTGGGCGGCGGCCCCCGCCCGGCGCAGCAGGGCCCGGATGCGGGCCTTCAGCTCCAGAATGTTGAAGGGCTTGGTGATATAGTCGTCCGCGCCGCACTCAAACCCGATGATCTTGTCCGCGTCCTCCCCTTTGGCGGTGAGCATGATGACGGGAACGTTGGAGAACTCCCGGATCTTCATGCAGGCCTGGAGGCCGTCGATTTTAGGCATCATCAAATCCAGGATGATGAGGTCGAACTGGCCCGTCCGGGCCTTGTCCACCGCCTCCTCCCCGTCGGAGCCGGTGTCCACCTGATAGCCCTCGTTCTCCAGGTTGAACTTGATGCCTTTGACCATCACCCGCTCGTCATCCACTACCAATATTTTGGGCATATTCCTGTCCTCCTGCTGTGATCTGGTCCAAAATGTCCTCCAAAATTCCCTCTCCGATCCCCTTGACCCGGATCAGGTCCTCCGGGTAGCGGTAGGGGCCGTGGGCCTCCCGGTCCTCCAGAATGGCCCGCGCCCGGGCCTCCCCGATGCCGGGCAGGCTCATCAGCTCCTCCAGCCCGGCGGCGTTCACGTCCACCAGGTCCCCCTGCGCCGCCTCCGCCGCGGCGGGCGGTTCGCGGGTGAGCATTTCCAGAGAACGCATTCCTGTGCTTCGCGCGGCGAAGCACAGGAGCATGGCGGCTCCAGCCGCCATGATAACCGCTGCAAACCGGCGGTCCGCGCCTGACAGTTTCATTCCGCCCTCCAAAAACCGGCAAAAAGCCCAATTTCCCCCGTTGCGCGGAGGATATTTTTCTGATATAATAAAAATACTCACAGAACAACACGCTTTCCATCAAGCGCCGGATTATATTATAGCATAAATTACGGGAGATTCCTATGAAAAAATATCGTTTTCTTGTTCCGCTTTTGGCGGTGGTCCTGTCCCTGTCCCTGACCGCTCCCGCCCAGGCCTCCCCGGACCCGGAGCCCAGGGCCCGGGCCGTCATCATTGTGGACTCCGACAACGGCGAGGTGCTCTACGATTACCACGCCTATGAGCGGATGTACCCCGCCTCCATCACCAAGATCATGACCTCCCTGGTGGTGCTGGACGCGGTGGAGGCGGGGCAGCTCACCCTGGACACCCCCGTCACCGTCTCCGCCCAGGCGGTGGACCTGCCCTGGGACAGCTCCACCGCCGAGCTCAAGGCCGGGGAGGTCCTGACGGTGGAGTCCCTGCTGTACTGCGACCTGCTGCCCTCGGGCAACGACGCCTGCAACGTTCTGGCCGAGGCGGTGGGGGGGACCACCGCGGAGTTTGTGGCCCGGATGAACGCCCGGGCCGCCAGCCTGGGGATGGAAAACACCCATTTCGCCAACCCCCACGGCCTCCATGATCCGGAGCACTACACCACCGCCTATGACATCTACCTCATGGCCCGGGAGGCCATGTCCAATGAGACCTTCCGCACCGTGGTGCGCAGCGCCTACTACACGCTGCCGGCCACCAATCTCCAGCCGGAGCGGACGATTTACAGCTCCAACGGTCTGCTGACGGGGTACTACGCCGGAAACGGCTATACATACTCCAAGGCCATCGGCATCAAGACGGGCTACACCGGCGAGGCGGGGCGCTGTTTGGCCTCCGCCGCCATGGACGGGGAGGGCCGCACCTTCTACTGCGTGGTGTTGGGCACGGAGGACACCAAGGACGAGAACGGCGCGTGGCACAAGTGGTCCTTCTCCGAGACCAAGCGGCTGCTGGAGTGGGCCTTCGGCAACTTCCACCGCATCACCCTGCTGGACCAGGACACGGAGAACGTGCTGCGGGAGGTGGAGGTCACTCTGTCCGACGACGCGGACCATGTGATGGTCCGGCCGGTGGGCAGCATCGAGGCCACCATGCCCTCGGATTACGACCCCAAGAAGGCCGAGCTCATTGTGGACCTGCCCAAGTCCATCGAGGCCCCCGTCGCCGCGGGGGATAAGCTGGGCACCGTCACCCTGCGGTACAACGGCGTGGAGTACGGCACCCTGGACATGGTGGCCATGGACAGCGTGGCCCGGTCCGACTTCCTCTACGCCGTCCAGCAAATTGAGTTCTACTGGGGCATGTGGTGGGTGAAGGCGCTGGCGGCGCTGGGAGTGGCCGCTGTGGCGGCCCTGGTCATCCTGGTGGCCGTGGTCCTGCCCCGGCGCAGGGCGCGGCGGCGCTACAGCCGCCCGGGGGGCGGACGGCGGCCCAGCTCCAACTACCGGGGCAGGCGGTGAGCCGGTTTTTGTCCCATTTTGCCGAACCGCCTCCGCCGTTCACGGAAATTTCACAGCGTTCATAAATCCTTCACAAAAGGTTCTCAAATCGTCCAACATTTCCCCGGAGAACTCTGGTATTATAATCACGTCAGGTACAAAACCAGACAATCTCCTCCCTCTCTCTTTTCTCAAAAAATGAAACCCCCCGGCTTGGCCGGGGGGATTTCATTTTGCCGGGCGGGGCGCCGTATTTACAAATCTTTCACAGAAGGTTTGCAAATCGTCCAACATCTCTCCGGGCTGCTTTGGTATGATGATCCCGTCAGGTACAAAACCGGACAATCTTCTCCCTCTCTCTTTTCTCCCAAAACGAAATGTCCTCCGGCTCAGGCCGGAGGACATTTCGTTTGTTACAGGCAAGGGCTATGCCGGTTTTATCTCCAGGTTGGCCGCCTTCAGGGCCTTGTGGAGGGCGACGCCCAAAATGGGGGCGAAGATCACGGCCACAATGCCGTTGAACAGGGAGAAGGGGAGCTTGCCCAGGGTGGCCACCCAGGCCCCGGCCGGGTCCAGCCCCTTCACCAGCAGGCCGTTGTAGAAAAAGCACTTTACCAGATACACCGCGATATAGCTTACCGCCGCCGCCGCGCTGGCGGCGGCCTCGCTGACGTAATTGCTGCGGCCCTGGAACACCTTGAAATATACCGCCCCGGACACCACGCCGTACAGCCCCTTGGTGAGGAAGGTGATGGGGGCCTCCATGATGCGCAGGGGGTCGAACAGGTCGAAAATGGCCGAGCCCACCCCCGACGCCAGCCCGCCCCACCAGGGTCCCAGCAGCAGCCCCGACAGGGCGCACATCACGTTCCCCAGGTGGAAGCGGTTGGTGCCCAGGGGGGAGGGGATCTGGATGTCCGGTATCTTGGAGCCCACCGCCACCAGCGCGGCCATCACGGCGGCCATGCACAGCATGGTCAGGGCCCGTCTGTTTTTGGATTCCTTCATGGATGACAACTCCTTTCGGGCCTTGACGGCCCCTTGGTCTTGGTGCTATTATAGGAGAAACTGACATGGTTTCCAGTTCCAGTTTTCAACTTTTTTATGGGGTCAGTTGACGCGGCCCGATTTGGAGGTGTCCCTATGGCCCAATCCTTTCCCCTCCCCGTATTTGACGGCAAAACACCGCTATACGACCAGCTCTACCGCCACATCGCCGGGGCGATCCAGTCCGGGGCCCTGTCCCCGGGGGCCAAGCTGCCCTCCAAGCGGCGCATGTGCGCCCTGACGGGGCTGAGCATGAGCACGGTGGAGACCGCCTATTCCCTGCTGGCGGCGGAGGGCTATGTGCTGGCCAAGCCCCGCAGCGGCTACGTCTGCGCCCACCTGCTCCTCCCCGGTCCCGCCCCCGCCCCGCCTCCGCCGGAGGCCGCCCCGGCGGCTCCCCCCGCCCGGTGGGCCTATGACTGCTCCACGTCGGCGGTGGATGTGTCCGTCTTCCCCTTCTCCTCCTGGGCGCGGATTACCAAGGAGGCGGTGTATGAGAATCCCGGCCTGCTCCAGCGGGGACACCCTCAGGGAGACGAGCCCCTGCGGGCGGAGCTGGCCCGGCTGCTGGCCCAGTACCGGGGGGTGCGCTGCTCCCCGGAGCAGGTGGTGGTGGGGGCGGGGGCGGACTATCTGCTGTCCCTGCTGCTCCAGCTCCTGGGGCCGCACCGGGCCATCGCCCTGGAGGACCCGGGCTACCCCGCCGCCTACGCCGCCGCGGCCCTTCATGGCCGGGAGGCGGTCCCCATCCCGGTGGACGGGGAGGGGATGGACTGGTCGGCCCTGGAACAAAGCGGCGCGGGGCTGGCCTATATCACCCCCTCCCACCAGTTTCCCCTGGGTGTGACCATGCCCGCCGGGCGGCGCAGCCAGCTGCTCCACTGGGCGGCCTCCGCCCCGGACCGCTGGCTCATCGAGGACGACTACGACAGCGAGTTTCGATACGCGTCCCGGCCCATCCCTGCCCTCCAGGGGCTGGACCGGGCGGGGCGGGTGGTATATATGGGCACCTTCTCCCGGTCCATTGCCCCCGCTATCCGGGTGGCCTACATGATTCTGCCCCGGCCCCTTGCGGAGCGGTATCACGAGACCTTTTCCCACGGGGCCTGCACCGTCTCCCGGTTCGAGCAGGAGAGCCTGCGCCGGTTCATCGCCCAGGGGCTGTACGGGCGGCACCTGCGGCGCGCCGGCAATCTATACCGCAGAAAGTGCGCCCTGTTCACCGGGGCGCTGTCCGAAATTCCCGGCGTGTCCATCTCCGGGGCGGAGGCGGGGCTCCACTTTCTGCTCACCCTGCCCCGGTTTTCGGAATTGGAGCTGGTGGACCGGGCGGCGGAGGCGTCCGTCCGGGTCCACCCCCTGAGCCGGTACTGCCACAATCTGGCGCCAAAGCCCTCCACGGTGGTGCTGGGCTTTGCCGGGTTGACCGAGGAGGAGCTGCTCCAGGCCGCCGGGCTGCTGGCCCGGGCGTGGGCGTGACATATCATAAAAGGGACAGGCGAATGGCCTGTCCCTTTTGCGTGGGATTACTTTCTCAGGAAAATCACGCCCAGCGTGTTAGGTCCGCAGTGGCAGGAGATGGTGCAGCCCGCGTCGGCGGTGAGCACCTCCTTGAAGCCGTACTGCCTGACGGTCTCACAGATGGAGGCGGGAATGGCCGGGTCGCACCGGCTGTAGACCACAAAGATCCGGTTCAGGTCCACGTTCTTGTCCGCCAGCTGGTCCCGGACGTAGTCGGGCAGCACCTTCTCAAAGGCCCCCCGGTACTTTTTGCCCACGGTCATTTTGCCGTCGGCCAGCACGATGCAGGGCTTCAGCTTCAGCAGGTTGGCCCCCAGGGCAACCACCGAGGAGCACCGCCCGCCCTTGGCCAGATAGTCCAGCTTGTCCACCACGAAGGTGGTGTCCACCCGACCGGCCATCTCCTCCAGCATGGCGGTGATCTCATGGATGTCCGCCCCCCGCTGGGCGGCCTCGGCGGCGGCCAGGGCCAGAATCCCCTGGCCTACGGTGAGGTTCCGGGAGTCCACCACGTGGATGTTGGGGAACTCCTCCGCCGCGGCCAGAGCGTTTTGATAGCAGCAGGAGAACTCGCTGCCGATGGTGATGTGGAGCACGTCGTCGTACTGGGGGGAGAGACGGGCAAAGAGCTCCTGATAGTCGGCGATGTTCACCGCGGCGGTGGAGGGCAGCTGGCCGCCCCCCTCCACATGGCGGAAGATGTCCTCCGGGCAGGCATCCACGCCGTCCCGGCAGGTTGTGCCGCCAAAGGATACGTACAGGGGCACCATGGTGATCTGATAGCGCTCCAGCAGCTCCGGGGGCAGGTCGCAGGTGCTGGTGGCGGTAACTTTTATGGACATGGGATGACCTCCAGTTGAAATCTTCCATATAGAATGGGGAAAAACAAGTGGATTATACCATTTGTCCTGAAAAATTGCAAGGCCGGATTTCCCAGGAATGCCCGCCCGGCCCGGCGCATATGGAAACGGTGAGGTGACGGATATGGTGGGACGGCTTGTTTTGGCGGGTAAAAAGGGCCGGGTCCGGCTGGAGGAGGAGATGCTGGGCCCCCTTCCGGCGCTGCGGGCGGCGGTGTGGCTGCCGGAGGGCCCGGCGGACTGGTGGGGAAGGCGGCGTCTGCGCCGGGCGGAGCGGGCGCTGGTCCGGGCCGGGGTCCGGCGGGTGGTGCTGGGGGAGAGCTTTCCCTATGGGAACCGGCTGACTGCCCTGCGGCCGGTGGACGTGCTCCCCCTGCGGCGGGGGTGCGCCGACGCGCTGGCCCTGGGGGCCCTGGCGGCGGGGGGCATTCCCCCCAATCGGGGCCGGGCGGCCCTGTCCGCCCCCCGGCTGTGCCCCGAGCTGGAGCGGGCGGCGGAGCGGCTGTGCCCCCAGGTGCGGGGGCTGCTCATCGACGCCCCTGGCGGAGAGGAGTACGCCCGGTATTTACAGGCCCGGTTCGGCCTGCCCATCCGCCCGCCGTCGGCGGGGGCCGACGTGACCCTGGCCTTCGGCCCCGGAGGCGGGCGGTGGGGCCGGTGTGCCGAGCTGTACGAGGGGGGGACGCTGGGGGGCCTGTCCCTGGAGCTGGAGGGGACGGAGCTCCCGGAGGACTGCGCCGAGCAGGTGCTGGCCCTGCTGTGGGAGCAGGGGAGGCTGGAGCGGGAAAAGCTGCGCTGCCGCCTGTCCGCATAAAAAGCGAGCCGGGGCGTTTCAGCCCCGGCTCAAGGATGGAGGATAGAATGAAAAAGGAAAGCATCTCTTGCAAGGATTAGAATAAAGGCCAGTGGTTACAAAAGTTCGAAGTATTTTGTTACAAAAGAATTAAATGTTTCTCGGGAGATCCGCCAGCTCCAGGGTGAGGTCGAACCGCTCCGTGCCGTCCCCGTCCCCCTGGCCCCGGGCAAACAGCCGGTCCCCCCGGGCGGCGGTGTCGATGAGGATGGTTTCCCCCGCCCGGCACTCGCTGAGATAGCCGATCTGGAAGGAGCGGATAAACTTGTCCGCCCCCAGCCGCTCCAGGTGGAGGGCGTCGCACGCGAAGTCGGCGTAGTGGGCGTTGTTCACGTGGCCGTTGATGTCGGTGTCCGAGTAGCCCAGCTCCCGGCGGCTCTGGGCGTCAAAGACCTCCGGCATGACGGGGCGCCGGAGCTTGACCGCCTTGTTCAGCTCGCCTCCGCCGGTGCCCTGGAACTCCTCCAGCTCCTTCAGCCGGAACAGCTTCCGGCTGTCCTGATCCGCCATGACCCAGATGGTGGAGCCCTGCCCGACGGGCCGTCCCTCCCGGAGCAGGTCGAAATCCCGGTAGGACGAAACCCCCGACGCCCCCCGGTGCCAGGTGCGCACGGTGATGGCGTCGTTCCACCGAAGGGGGGCGTCCAGCTCCACCCAGCTGCGTGTGACCATCCACAGACAATTGTATTTTGCCAGAATCTCTGGCCCGGACACGTGCAGGGCTAACGCGGCCTGGGTGGCGGCCTCCTGCAAAATGCCCAGCAGGGCCGACGGGCGGCACTGGTTGAACAGGTCCACGTCCCGGGAGTCCACCCGGAGCTTCATCTCATAAACGGTGCTCATACTGCGCTCACTCCTTTTTCCCCGGGATGGTCAGCCGGTCCCGGGCGCACAGCTCGACCAAGTTGTCCGGGGCCGCGGCGGGCAGGCGCAGGGCCGCGCCGCACCGGGCGCACACCAGATCCACCGAGGAATAGCCCACCTTGACCCCGTAGTCCGCGCTCCCGCAGGCGCACTCCACCCCGCCCCGGGCGGCGATGTCCCGCAGCTCGCCCAGCACCTCGGCCATCACCGTTTCGTTGAGGAAGGTTCCCCGCCGGTCCGTCTGGTCGTCCAGCCGGAGCTTGTCCACCGCCCGCTCCAGCTTCTCCATGGCCCGGAACACCTGGCCCTCCTCTCCGATGCAGCAGCAGCTCAGCCCTGAGGCGGGGCAGCTCAGGGCCAGCAGCTTTTCGCCCAGCAGGGCCTCGTTGGCGCACACCGCCCGGTGGTCCCTGGCGCAGAACAGGCAGGGCACGGTGATCTCGCACCGGTCCCCCAGCTGCCGGAAGGCCAGCTCGGACCTGCCGCAGGGGCAGGGCAGCGCGCCGCCCCCTGCGGCCAGCTGGAAGGCGGTGCGCCGGGCGATCACCGTCTGGCCGCACACGGGGCAGATATATCCGATGGTACGGGTCTCCTCAGGCATGGGAATCCCTCCTGTATCCAAAATCAAGGTCGGGGCAGTAGGCATTATAGTACATTTTTCCGGCTGAAACAAGAGATTTCTTTGCGCCCCGCTCCGTCTGTCAAAAAAGCCGTTCCGGCAAGCGGAGCGGGGAGAACCATGTCCTCCCCGCTCCGTGCTAGATGCGCTCCAGGCTCAGAATTTCCTCCGCCAGCCGGTCCGCGGTCTCAGACACCCCGTCAAAGCTGACATAGGGGTTGTAAAGCTGCTCCAGCCGGTCGTGGGCCTGCTTGGCCTGGACCAGGCCGGAGATCCCCTCCTCCAGCAGAGCGGACGCCACCCGCCGCGTAAAGCGCAGGCGGGGCCGGTTCAGACGGCAGGCGTCGGTGTCCGCCATGGCGTCCAGCCGCAGCCGGCGGTAGGCGCGGTGGGGCCAGGGGTCCTCCTGGGTGGAGGTGACGAAGGCCAGGGACAGGCCGGGGAAGATGAGATGGGCCAGCCGGTCCGGAGCCATGGGGTCGGGACAGGCCACCGCGTCGTGCCCCGCGGAGAGGGCGGCGGTGAGGATGGGATTGAGCAGCTGATGGGCCAGGCCGTAGCTGTCCGCCAGCTCATACACCCGGTCCGCCTGGGCGGCCACCGTGCCCCAGAGGGTGACGAGACCCTTGTGGGTGACGGCGGAGAGAAAGCGCTGGGACCCGTGGCCTTCCCCCTGAGCGGGGCGCTTCAGCTCCCGGCCGATGATGCCGGCGGCGCGCTTGGCGATCCGCTGCTGGACCGGTTCGCTGTCCACCAGCTCGTTCATATCCCGGCGCAGCTCGCCCGCCGCGCCCAAACAGCGGTACACCCGTTTGTAATGCCCTTGATATTCCGCCGCCGCGGCGATGAGATCGTCCTTCAGGGGCTGAAGACCCGCCCGGTCATAGAACTGGCTCAGGTCTATGTAGCGCTCCACCGCGCCGGGACATTTGGGCTCCACCACATGGGGGGTGGTTACCAAAGGACACGTTTGGGGGACAGGCTGTCCCCCAAAGCGGCGCGGGCGGCTGACGCCTTTACGCGCACGGTCCGTTTATTGGACGCGGAAGCGGCTGATAAGGCTGTTCAGGGTGTTCGCCTGCTGAGACAGCTCCTCGGATACCGCCGCGCTCTTTTCCGCAGCGTTGGAATTGTTCTGAACCACCGCCGAGATCTCCTTGATGCCGCGCTCGACCAGCGAGATCATCTCCGACTGCTGGAGGCTGGCGGCGGCGATCTCGTCCATCAGCGATTTGATGGACTGGATGCAGTGGTTGATATCCTGCATGGCGGAGACGGCCAGGTCCGTGGACTCCGTCCCGGTTTTGGCGTTCTGGATAGACCGGCTGATGAGCTCATTGGTGTGCTGCGCCGCTTGGGCGGACTTGGTGGCCAGATTGCGGACCTCGTCCGCCACCACGGAAAAGCCCTTCCCCGCGCTCCCGGCGCGGGCGGCCTCCACCGCGGCGTTCAGAGCCAGGATGCTGGTCTGAAAGGCGATATCCTCAATGGTCTTGATGATGGTGCCGATCTGGGTGGAGGACTGGTCGATATTTTTGGTTGCCGCAGTCAGCTGGCCCATTTTCGTGTCCGCCTCAGCCGCGTAGCCGGTGGCCTGCGCCACCAGCTGGCTGGCGCTGCCGCAGCGCACGGTGCTGGTCTGGATCTGGGCCGTAATGAACTGCTCCCCGTCAAGTAGACAGTGAAATAATTCATTGAAAATTCACAGT
>ERZ777011.3128-NODE-3128-length-11220-cov-3.338737_pt1 | contig 11220 bp, 10 predicted proteins | sample MGYA00374964_ERZ777011 | MGnify/ENA primary metagenome ERZ777011 (study PRJEB29310, sample SAMD00008975) | mouse gut metagenome | study: EMG produced TPA metagenomics assembly of the Metagenome analysis of fecal microbiota from mouse which was promoted...
CCTGTCGCATTCCAGCTTGGCGGGTATTAATTTTCATTATCTTTATATGCCTGACAGTATTGAGCCTGATATCTTTCACATTTCCCCTCCTTTCTCATCTTCTACAAGATTTTTAAGTGTTAAAATTATTTTATATAAGTTGTCATTCATAATAATTCTTCATGCCTCCTAACCTGTTTATTCAATAATAATTTGAAACCTGCCGATTGATACGCCTTGTGCGCCCGCATATCCGTCGCAGCCGTTAGTCTTTTCATTGTCATATTGCCAGCTAAAATAGTCCCTGCCTATAGGAGCAACCCTGTATTTTGCTTTTTTGTATGCGTAGCCGCCGGGAGTAATATAATAAACCTCAGCCATGTCAATATCCTTCTTACAGTCGCCGGCGTATCCGTTGTTAAAATCATTTATATTGTATCCTGTTACATAAGGATACCAGCCGCCTTTAACATGCACCCTGTATTTTACAGCGCCCTTATCAGTTCTGACACTAATGGCCCTGATAGGATTTTTGCCATCTCCGGCGTAGTCTTCAAGATTTTTAACCTCTGAATACCATCTGTCTCCTGCGTACACTCTGTAATAAATATTTACGTCAAGATTTTTTGGGGAAGAGGCAGGCTTTGAAGAAGCCGATGTATTATTTGGTAAGGAGTCGGAAACAGCAGCATTTGATGAGGATGTTGTTGATGATACATGTGAGGGATTTGTATAAATAACATTTCCCTTACTGTCAAAAACAGAATATCCGTTTATGCAAGCAGCCTTTGCATAAGCAAGAGAATAGAAGGCGCCAAGCTGACCTGCCGCATCTTCCCACGTCTTTCTTACCCTGTAGAGCTCACCGGTAGATGCAGAGCCTGAGGTTTTTGATAAGCTGTTTTTAAAATTATTCCATTTTGAGCTGTCGTTTCCATACCAGCCCTTCCATCCGGGACAATGCTTTCCGCTCACATCAAAGTGTCTGTATACGTTAGAGGCAGGAATATTATATTTATCCATAATTTCCTTTCCCAAAGCAATGGCATTTCCTATTGTAGCCTCTGAAATTTCACCGTTTACAGAGCACATTTCTACAGATATACTGTTTGTGTTTGTTATTTTCCCATACATGGCTCCTCCGCCGGTAGCCCCGCAGTCAGAATATTTTCTGTCGCCTACAGCCCATGCGGTGACTAAATCAGGAACTGACTGGTATACTGTATTATCATCAACAAAATAATGGGCGGAGGCCTGTATTATGTTATTTTTAAAATAATTAGCATTGTTAGCCGCAGTGTCAGTCTGGTTTCCTGTGTAATGGTAAATAAGATATTTAATCGAAGAAGAAGCTCTCCTTACCCCGTAATTTTCCGGAGCTGATATTAATGTATATTTTGTAAACGCCATTTTTTCCTCCTATGTGTTAATTTAAGGTTTTCCAGTAATTCCATGCCTTTTCGGTTTCCGGCTTATAATAGTAGGCAATTAATTTTCCCTCATAGCCCTCGTCAATCCATACAGGCTGACATTTCATAACTGCGTACATTACAATCTGCTTAATATTGCACAGCTTAATCAGATTATCCTCGCCATAAACCTCTTTGACATCATCAAGAGTTTTACATTTTAACAAGCGTATATCTCCACCTTTCGAATAAGTGCTAACAGTAAAAAAATGGGATAACAAATTCATAACGAATTGCTATCCCATTTTATAAATTACAATTCACTATTTTTGTTAATAAAAAAGTGTCAAGAGTTTTAACTCTTTATAAAGCCGACACTTGTAAATTTGTTTTTTGAATTTTTGGCTGCCATGTTTAAAGCCGCCGAATGTTACAGTAAAATTATTCCTCAATAAGAACTAAATCAAGGATATTGTCGTCGCTGTCAGCCATAAGGTCGCAGGTTATTGTTACGGAGCCCGGGTCACCATTGTTTGAAAAGCTGAGTGAGAGATTACTCTGAGGCGCTGCCTTATATGCAGTAAGCTTATATGGAAGGACCTCGTCATCCTCTGTCTTCATAACAGTGTCTCCGTAAACGATAAAGTTCTTAGGGAAGCTTGTAGACTTAATATTGATTCTCTGAGCCTTATCAGCAACCTCCTGCATGTAGTAAACGATTACCTTATCGCCGCCTGTAAGAGCAGAAGTAAGGGTAATAGTCTTGTCAGCAACAGTGCATGGAAGCTCTGTTCCGCAGTCGTCATCTGCCTTATAGACAACAACAGAGCCTGAAACCGGAACATCGTCTATAGCAATAACAGTGCCGTCATCATTTACAGACTTTTCAACCCTTGTCACAAACCTTGCAGACTTAGAAACCTCACCGCCTGTAATAAGCTGCCATAATTTCACGGTCTGAATCTGTGTTTCAATAGTAAGCGTACCAGCTCTTTCGCCGCTAAACTGAATTTTCTTAGGATGTCCCTGACCGCCGTAAGCAAATACAGACTCGCCTGTTAATTCCGTTGTAGTTACGTTAGCAAAGTCTAAGTTTAAAAAAGGTTTCTTTGTAGAATAATCTACGAAAATAAGGTCACAGACCTCTCTGTTAGCCATGTTTGGATTTGACATAAATAATTCCTCCTTAAAATTGTTTTTTGATTGTATAATAAAGCGGATGTCATGGTTTGACAGCCTCTTAATTACCGTTATCTGTTCTTTTAAACCATGAGGCCGCGTCAAACTGGTTGTCCTTGTTTCCCCATGCGGCGACGCTCATGGACTGGATATTGTATATATTGTTGCTTGAAAGCCTTTGAAAGCAGTCCCAAACCTGATATACCGTTAAATCCCATATATTTAAAATGTTAAGGGACTGGCTTTTGTTTGCAACGGCAGAAATAATATTTCCAAGCTCCATATTTTTATCTGCCTTAGTATGTTTAGCTTTTTCGTCTCTTCCTTTTTGAAGCTTTTTCATTATTTCAACAGCTTTCCGGTTTTTTGCTTTTGATAAATCGTCCTGCTGACTGGATTTAATAAAATTTCGCTGACATATTATGTCACAGACCTGTGGGTATGTTTCTCTGGAAATGCTGCCTACAGCTGAGGCTTCCTCTGATATTTCTCCATTATGGGGTACAGGCGTGTTTTTTTTAACAAGGAAACATTTATGCTCAACAGAGTAAGCAACCTCCTCCTTAATAAAAAAGTTTAGTACAGCCTGTAACAATTTTATTGAATCACTGTTTAAGGTAAGCAAATCATATATGCTTATTTGAGCCTTTTCAGTTTCTGTCAGCAATTCGGCCTGTTCAGGCTTTCCAATCATAGTAAAATATGTTTTTAAGTCCATCAGCAGGACGGACAGATAATATTGATATATATTTATACCAATAGAAGCTATATCCTTTAATTTAGGCGATATAACGCCAATGGCCTTTTGTATATATACAGGCTCAGGCGACAACAGTTCAAAGTAGCTAAGCTTCAAAGAACCACCTGCCTTCCGTGATTTTTGCGTCTTAGGAATGTCTGATATGTGTAGGAAAGACACTTTCCGTAGAAGCTTTTGTCGGGAATATACGGTTTAACAGGATTTTCCTTTGCCAAAAGCATATTGCCAATAGAATATTTTTCCTTTATCATATCAAGAGCGCTTTGATTAAGAACAGTTGAATTAATTACCTGAATGGCGCTGTCAACTCTGTTTCCGAATACGCCGATAGAATTAAAGTAATTTTTATCCTCATCAGAAAGACTTAAGGCATCCTTGCGGCATACTGCCATAATATCAACTCCGACCTCTTTAATATGCTGGTTTTCTACCTTTGTTAAATACGTTTCAATAAAAACGGCAAAGTCCTTATCAGCCAATGCTCCATCTATATATGGAGTGTCGAAGCAATGCTCCATATCAGGCATAATCAACCGGACAATATCAGCCGTATCTAAAAAGAGAGCTTTTAGGCTGTCCTTTATTCTGCTCATATCGGAGAGCGAATCATAATATTTTTCTGACATAATTCCTCCTATGTTAAATTAATGGTAAAAAACATACTAACTATTAAAATATCCGTTAAGCCTTCTGTTATAGTACCTTGTGATTTTTGGCCTTGCCCATATTTTAGGGGAGGTTTCAAATAATTCTCCTGTTTCGGGATGTATCATTTTCTTTTCACCCTTATATGAACAGTCAATGCTGATTCCGTTAAAAAGCTTTAAGGAAACCTTATCAACGGAGGAAGCTAAAGAAAGCAGCTCAAAGATATAATTTTCCAGCGTCAGGTACACAGATTGGGCTACGGGAAGGGGAATGCCTTCACGTATGGCGATTTCTTTTATTATTTGTTCCTTATTTATTACCGTATAAAACACCTCCTGCATGTATGCTTCCATAGTAGCCTGAAAAGCTTTTGACCGTTTCAGACGGACTTTTCGGCTGGTTTTTGAAATTTATAGTCCCCATTGAGCGGACTAAATTTTTTGTAAGGCTAATTCTAGCTTTTATGTGACCTCCAATATTCCCGCTTAATGCGTTTATTTTCCTCATGCTGGCACAGGCTGCATCTGCACGCTTTAGAGTTTAGAGCGTCAACCTCAAGCCATTCCCCACAGTCAATACATTTAATTACCCTGGTTTTCTTAGGAGTATAGTTTTGTTATAAATTTTCAACAATATACTTACCATAGCAAAACCATAGCAATTCCTTAGCCCTTCTGTTTTTCTGCCCATAAAGATGCTTAACCAGCATATCGGTTGTTTCTGTATCAGAATATCCAAAGACAGACAGCTCGTCTCTTATCTGGCAGGCAAGAAAATGCAAATTATTATGAAATTCATCCTTCATTGAAATTTTAAAATGATATGTATTATTAAGTTCTTTATATCTTTCAATGAGTCTTTCATCTGTTTTTATATTTGCATTGCGCATAAGATATCTATAGTCTATAGGCTTTAAGCCTGATTTTCTTGTGTTAAGCCGGGGGTTAGGAATTAAGGAGTCCAGCTTGTTGACAATGCTGTCATTTATTTTTTCAACCTGCGTCTCATCCTTATCCTTGGCATATACAAAGAAATGAGGAACCTTTTTTCCCGTAAATTCTTTTATTGCCTTGTCAATATTGTCCGGTCTTTCAGGCTTGTACAGAGTTTTTGCAAAATCAATGCAGAAGTTGTTTTCCATACATAAAAGCTTTACAATATCGCAGGCCTTACTTTTATCCTCATGGGAGCCTGTAATAAAAATATCGGAATTCCATATTTTTGTAATGTTATTGCTGTATGTTCCTATATTACTTCCCGTAAAGGCTGCATTTAAGCCCTTATATATGTTTACATTATTTAACATGGCAGGCTCTGATTTCTTCATATTATAATACAGGGGAACAACCTCCTTCATTTCTCTTTTGCCTATATCCACTATTATTTTGCTGCCGATAACAAGAGAACGGTCGCCGTCAACGTCAAACTGAAGTATTTTGCTGATTAGGTCATGGCAGCTTGTATAAAGCGCCTGCGTATTAAACCATTCTGAAATCATTTCCTTTCTCTCATCAGATGATATGTTTGCCGCGTTTTCCCTTATGGCATGCTCCTTGTATAAATGGGGAGAGCGAAGGCAGTCAAGCTCCTTACGATGCTTGTACAGGCTGCACCAAACCTCAGATTTACTTAACAGACCTTCAGGGCTTTTAATTCCTAAAAACCAGTACTCACAGGCGGCGTAGAAATCAGGCAGTATAAAGGTGTATTTTCCCTCTGTTTCAAGCTTTGCGGATTTATACTGCTTTACAAGACTATCCTTTATGCTTTTAAGTATATCCTTAAAGTAAGGGTCATTCATAATATCAGGATATATTTTTACAGCCTCCTGAAGGGGAGTCATATTTGTATTGTATGGCGTAACGCCAAATACCTTCTGCATTCCGGAAACAGAGGAACAGAGGCTGTTCAGTCTGTCTATGGAGGGCGCTGCAATTTTTGCTAATTCCAAATCAGTCATTCCGGTTAAGGTCTGCAATTCTTGATAGTTAAGTCTTGAATTAGGTATCCTTTCCTCCTCCACATTACAAATACCTGCCTTACAGCCATAGGCTTTAAAATATTCCTTGTATTCCTCCCATGAAGAATAATATTTATACATCTTAAACTGACTTTTAGTGAAAATAATATAAATATTTTCCTTGATAATATCATGCTCCCTGCCATAGATATCCTTAAGCGTGCCAATAGTATTGTCATGATATTTTTCACGCCATTTAAGAATAAGCTTTCTAAAATCGAATACTCCTAACAGTCCCTTGAGCCATGGAGCGCGAAACATCCTGTTTCTTCCGAATAAGACCATGCCTGCTCCGTCAGTGTGGGTAATGGGAATCTCGCCCTTAGTTCTGACGATTGAATAGTCAGTATCGTCTATAAAATCATATTCGCCAAATACATTTGTCTCAAAATCATCAATGACAATAGTTCTGTCTATGTCAAAATCAGACCATTCGTCAGTAGCAGAATTGGCAAGGGCCATATATGCAAGATGCTTGTTTACGTTGTTGCCTCCTTTTTCATTGATTTTGTCAATGGTAAGACCGCACATAATAGTTTTTTCGTATCTGTCCCACAGCGTTTCCCTGATAAAGACGGCTTTTTTTTCACGAATCTGACCTGCCGACGAGGTATAATACCTATATTTTTCACCCTTGTATGTAAAGCCGTAAAAGACAAGGTCCTTAAAAATATCAAAGTAATATACCTGTACAACAATAATATCCTCTGTAAAATCATTTATTTTTAGTCCAATCATTCTGGTTAATGAGGATTCAAAAAGTGAGATTACGTTTTTTTCTGATATAGTATTTTCATTTAGTTTTCTTGGCGTATAAATACAATCATTATCCTTATTAATACGGCAAGCTTCTTTAGCCTTAATCTTATTAGACAATAGAAGCGCCAGTTTGTTTTTTAAGGCGTCTGCCGCCTTAGTCTTTAATTTTTTTATTCGTGAAAGCTCAATGTAAAAGCATAATTTGGAATAGCTGCCGTCAATTATTTTTATGGAAAGCATATCAGGGGTTTCATGGGCTGCCTTTTGCAAATCCTTACAGGAATATCCTGCTTTTGTAAGCTGTGCAGTCAGGACTTTGATTTTTTCTGCCACATTTTTAAGCTCACTCCTGATTTTTGCGTTCTTATTATGTAATGCCCTTTCCTTATTTGTATAAAAATTTCCTGTATCAACAGAATAAATATTAATCTGATTTTCCAACGCCATGATTTTTCCTCCTTTTTAAGCTTTAAGCCATACCTCCCAATATCCGTCGCAGTACCTTGTTTTTAAGGTATCATAATGAAATTTCAAAAGCTCCGTAATCTGATAAATATAATAGCAGTAATCTGTCTGTCCGCTGCGAATGTTATTTAAAACGTCATTAATATATGAGCAATAGGACTGCCAGTTTGTCTGTCCGTGAAATTCACCCATTGTTTCATTATTCCACATACCTGACTCTCTTGAAAATTTACCGCCAAGCTTTTTAACCTCCTTTCTGTACGGAGTGACAAACATTTTTCTAAGAAGAAACTCTTGCTGCCATTTTTCGTCGGTAAGGGAAGGAGAAGGTCTTCCGTCAGTATTTGAGATTAATCTCATTTCCCTTAATTCCTCCAAGGTAATATTCCTATATTTTTCTTTCATTTTTTTCTCCCTTTCTAATGTATTTTGCAGATTAACTGCATCTGCCTGATTATTTATTCTCTTTTTGTTTGGTGAATTAGTACTGAAATCATCTAAATCAATCTCGCCTCCAAAAGAAGAATGTGACTTGTTATATGCTCCTGTTTTGTAAAATAATGTTGTCATTGTATTTTTCTCCTTTATATTTTTAATTCTGATAGCTGCAATATATATTTCTACATTAAAAATTAAAAACCCATCGTTTATTCACAAAAAATATTATAGAAGTTTTTTGTTTTTAAGGGTAATATTAAGTCCGTCTTATTGGACATAAAAGGTGATACCATTATTTGGTAAAAATACCTGTTTTATATTACAAAAGAAAAACGAACTGTTGTTCGAAAAAACGGTTGACAAGAACGCATGTTCGTGATATATTAAAAAAACACAAAAGAAAAAAATATAAGGAAGGTACTTTAAATTGGAAGAAATATTGGAACTTTATTATGCAGACAATGCCCGGAAGCTGCACAATATGGTAGACACTGTTTTACGGAGGCTTGGATTTTATTGCATAGGAAATATTGAAGATTTCTATTCCCTTGCAAATGAGGTTTTTGCTGACGTAATAGTAAAATATGACGAGGGACGGGACTTTGACGCTTTTTTACACACATGTCTTTCAAACAGGTTTAAGACGGAAATGACTGCAAGAAACAGGCAGAAAAGACTGGCTGACAAAATGGCGGTGTCAATTTATACGTCTGTTAATGATGACGATAATTCTACATTAGGTGATATTATTCCAGACAGCTTTAGTATTGAAAAGGAAATTTTTGAAAAGAGGGAGGAGGTATTAAACGAAAGAATACTGCTATATTTAAACAGACTTTCAAATCTTCAAAGAGAGGTGCTAAGACTTAATGCGTCGGGATATTTGCCTAATGAGATTAAGGAGAAGCTGCATATAACCGAAAAGCAGTATTCAGACTGCAATGCGGCAATTCACTCATATAAGAATGTATCGGTATTATTTTAACAAAAGAAGAAAGAGGTGTTTAAGGATGGCAAGACCACGAAAACAAACCTATACTATGGAAATGTACTTAGACAAGATAAGAGACGGCGATATTTGCAATGATGCAGACGTTCAAAGAAATTTTGTGTGGAATAACGAGCAGATTAATGAATTAATAGTTACAGTGCTTACAGACGATTATATTCCGCCTATTATTCTTGGGGAAGAAAATAATTCACAGCTTCATATTGCAGACGGAGGCTGTCGAAGCGCAGCATTAAGCAGATTTAGATACGGAAATTATAAAATTACGTCAGCTATTGAGGATTCGATTATTACCTATAAGAAAAAGGTTAAGACTGACAACAGTAAAATTATATGGGAGGACGCCGTATTTGATATTAAAAATAAAACATATGAAAAGCTGCCGGACGAGCTGAAAAAGAAGTTTGACGAATATCAGATAGAGACTGTTATCCATGAAAACTGCGACAGATACAAAATATCAAAATATATTAAAAGGTATAACAATCATGTTTCAATGAATACAAACCAGAAGGCGTTTACATATCTGTATAATTTTGCCGGATATGTACGGCAGATTTTAGACAGCAGGTTTTTTCTTGACTACAGCAGCTATACGGAGACAGAAAAAACAAAGGGTATGGCTGAGAGAATAATCGTTGAAACCATTATGTGTACAAATTATCTGGATAATTGGAAAAAACAGACAAAGGAAATTTGCAAGTTTTTGAATAAGAATGGAACAAACGGAGAGTTTGAAAGGTTTGCTGATAATATCCACAGGCTGGAAAATATAATTACTGATGAGACTAAGGACATATTTAACAGCAAGGATTCCTTTATTTTTCTGACTTTGTTTGACAGATTTACTGAATTAAAGGTTGATGATGCAAGATTTGCAGATTTCCTTAAGGAATTTAAGAATAATCTGCGACTGGTTAAAGCTAATGATAAGGGGCTGTTGTTTGACCAGATTGATAAGGACAAAGGAACTAAGGATAAGGCGGTTATTATTGCAAAATTAGATATGCTTGAAGGCTTAATGCTGGAATTTTTACATTATAAGGATAAACCGGATAATCATGCTTCCAGCAATGACAGCGTAGAATTATTTATATTGGAAAATGTAAAGATAGATAAAAAAACACTGCAAAAGGATATGGATTTGTATCTGGATACATTAGAGGGCAGCTATGGGCTAAAGGAAAAATGTATAAGAGTCGGCTCAAGGCTCCTTGATGAGAGAAACAGACCTTCCCTTCTTGCAATGGTTGCCTATTCATATAAGACAGGTCAGGATTTGGATGACTGGCTGACTGAATATGCAAAAAATCACAAAACATATATTGCAGACCAAAAAAAGAATTACTTACATATGTTAAATGATTTTAAAAGATATCAATAAGGTCAATCCTTTGTTGAAAACAAAAGGAAAATATGATATAATCAGCACATTAGAGCAGAATATGATAAGTAAACATATTTATGTTAAAGTATGCCCGATACTAAGAAAAAGTATAGGTATTGTATTATTGTTCAAAAAAATAAACGGAGGAAAATATTTTATGAAGAAAAAAATCAGCTTATTATTTTTAGCCATATTTATTGTTGGTATTATGGTGGGATGCGGCTCAAACGAGAGTATGTCAAAAAAGGTGGAACTAAGGGATGAGCCGGTTAAGTCCAGTTCAGACTATGGAAACGGAACAGGAAATATATCCTCCGGAGGTACAAATAAAGACAATAATACAACTTCAGATACCTTAAAGGTGGGCTTTATACAGACAGCAAATGAAAGCGGCTGGAGAGCTGCCCATACACAATCAATGAAGGATACGTTTGACACAGACGAGTATACATATACCTTTGTTGACGGTCAGGGAGACCAGGCTGTCCAGATAGCAGGAATGGAAAGATTTATAAATGAAGACTATGATGTTATAATACTTGACCCTATTGTTGAGGAAGGCTGGGACGACATACTTAAAAAGGCGCAAAATGCAGATATTCCGGTAATTGTAGTAGACAGAATGGTTTCTTCCGACAGCAGTCTGTATAGCTGCTGGATAGGCTCGGACTTTGAGAAGGAGGGAAAGGATGCGGCCCAGTGGCTTGTAGATAATAAGGGAACAACGGAAGCGCAAAATATAGTTATATTAGAGGGTACTAAGGGCGCGTCGGCACAGCTTGGACGAACATCAGGCTTTGATGCAGTTATAAGTCAGTACGATAATTATACTGTGCTTGCAAGCGAAGACGGTGACTTTGATAAGGCTAAGGGTAAGGAGCTTATGAAGAATTACATGGGAAGATTTGACAAGATAGATGTTATTGTTACCCAGAACGATAATATGGCGTACGGCGTTATTGAGGCAATAAATGAGGCAGGAAAAAAGCCGTCGGACTATACAATAATATCCTTTGACGGAGAGGCAAATGCCTTTAAGGAAATGATAAACGGAAACATAGCCGTAGATATAGAGTGTAATCCTCTTCAGGGACCAACCATTGAGGCGGTAATGAAAAAATTATTGGCAGGGGAGACTGTTGAAAAGAAGCTGTATATGGAGGAGGG
>ERZ777011.3129-NODE-3129-length-11214-cov-2.712071_pt1 | contig 11214 bp, 13 predicted proteins | sample MGYA00374964_ERZ777011 | MGnify/ENA primary metagenome ERZ777011 (study PRJEB29310, sample SAMD00008975) | mouse gut metagenome | study: EMG produced TPA metagenomics assembly of the Metagenome analysis of fecal microbiota from mouse which was promoted...
TAAAACAGTTAATTCGGCAGCAAGGGTATCATCTATAAAAGTTGTAAAGTCGTGTATATTATTATTTATTGCTTTCGTCGCTGTCACTATCACTGTTATCCGTATCATCATCCTTACCGGGATTAATGCCGGCTGTACAGGCATCCCGAAATATTCCTCCTGTTCTTTCAATTTTTTTCTTAATCTTAACCCTTCCGTCTTCTGTTTTTGGGTTGTACATCCAGTCTTCGCACTTATACCCGTCGAGCAGCGGTTCGTCGCAGTCCATGCGTCCGGAAACTCTTTTCGGACTCTTTGGATCAACGTAATACCAGCCGCTGACAGCTCCAACGGCTTTTTTTACATCTTCGATAAATGTATTTCTGCCCTGAACTGTACCGTTTGGATTGTTTTTTTTGAACCAGTTTTTATACATATCAAATAACAGCGTGGATGGAAAGCAGTCCCAGCAGGCTTCTGATGTGACCTCTAACAAGAAATCTCTAACCGGGTCATTATAAGTCTTGTATTTTTCCAGAGCCTTTTCACATGACTCTGGTACTTTGATTTCGTAATAATTCATGTTGAGAATCTTGTACAATACATATTCCAGAACGTCTTTTCGGTTCAGATAATCGTTCTTGATGTATTTTCGTTCTATACCTGTGTAGCATTTTGTAAACGGAATGAAAATCTGCCGTCTGTAAAAGCTTTCGGATTTATCTTTGGTACGTGGCATTTCGTTTACACATTGAACCATGAACCCCTTGAACTGATAGGCAATCGGTGTCTTGAACTTACGGTTGATCTGAATCACATCGTTTGTAATAATAGCCTTTAAGTTTGCAGCTTTATCAATGAACGTGCCGACATCGTTTTCATCTGTGATGATAGAACTTGCGTGAATCAAAGGCTCTAACATGAAGTCTTTCCCAAAGTCGGACAGCGGGATAGCAGCACACGTGCGCTCGCCTGCGAGGTTTCGCATCAGAACACATAATGTTCCTTTTCCATTGTTGCCCTTCTCTGATACAAACCAGGCTGCTTTATTCCAGCGTACGTTTGGCCGGATGATGGCTCCCATGATCTGCCAGATACATTCGGCAATATCGTCATCATCAAACAATTCCTTGATCCAGTCTTCTACATTCCAATCCGTATTGTCTTTTGGATTATGAATGGTAATATTGGATGCAACGGGGTTGTAATCCACACGGCATTTTGCTGTGAACACTTTTTCAGAATCAAATGGTTCCAGAATCTTGGTTTTGTAATTAAAAATGCCGTTATTGACAGCAATCAGATCTGGGTCGCTGCAGCGTTCTACGCGGTCTGCTTCTATTCGTAAAATGTTCATAGTCTGTTTGATCTGTACTTCTGTTAATTCAGGATTAAATTCAGATATTTTTTTTTCAATTTCTTTCTCTCTGGATATGTAGATTCCCTTGTCCGGGCCGTCTTCCTGATAAATACCCAGAATGTCATAGCTTTCGTCTGTACCTTTGCCTGCACAGTTGATATTCTTAATAGAATACATTCGTAACATGATTTTCGCAATCATAGCTGGTGTGAGGTCAGTCGGTACTGACATTTTTGTTCCCTCTGGGGCTGTTTCATTGTGTCTGCGGAATTCATTTTGTGTCAGGCTGATAACCTGTTCTGTGATATCTTTTGGATCACTGTAAGCATCTATGGTGTTGTTTTCCAGAAAACTGTTTACACACATATCCAATGCTTGGCTTCTTGAAGATGGAAATGACAAGGTGATGCTCGCATCAAAGTCATCCGTCTGCGGTACGATTAAATCTCTCATAATATTTTCCTCCCGTTATCGTAACTATTATTATCCTGCAGGACTTCGACTGCATGGACATATCCCTCATTATAGGATTCCTGCTGCACCTGGCTGATAATATCAGCCAATGCCTGCGGATCGCCGTATTCAGCACACTGCGATGCCGCGTTCTGCATCTGCTCTAAAAACCGGAAGCTCATATGTATCAACACCTTTCCTATATATTTCTGATTAAGCCTGTACGTCTGAAAAAATTTATGCTTGTCACACTGCTGTCTCAATTCTATACGGCAATTTTTATAGATAAAAGTCTTGAAATTTGATTGTTTTTTTAGTATTATGTGGCGTTAAACATACGGCTGCTTTTTGTAGTATTTCAGGGTATAAAATGCCTGTTATTTATCAAAAAATTTGAAAAGTATATACTTAGATATAATTTTGAATAAAAAAATATATAAAAGATAAAAGAGATGCATTTTAAATGAATGAAAAATATTATGGAATGATAAAAAATGAAAATTTGTATCATAGAGAAACAAAAAAAGGATATAAATAATAAAAAAATTTATGGAGAGAAAAGGAAAATGTCAAAAATAAGAAAAGAGATAAAATTTTTAAGCGTATATGAAAAATTTTATAAAAAAATTGAAAACAAATGATAAAAACTGTCTGTCAAGACAATTTTAAAAAAATTATTTTGTCAAGTAATATTTTAAAAATTTATAGAATTTTTATAAAATAACAAGCCGTTTCCGGACAGCCATTAAAAGATGCTTATGGGAACGGCTTGTTTTGATATTAACTCACGCGCTCAGCGACTCGGCGTAAGCAATCGGATCATACCAGTATACAGATTCGTAGGTTTTTGCATACCAGCGTTTTTCCGCAGCCGTAGCAAGCCCTGTGTCGATTTTCATGCGTTTAAAGTGATACAGCCTGCTGATTAGTTCCTGCTGCCACGCTACGGTCTTATCGTAATTTAAGACTTCTTTTGCCAGTTCATCTAATCCAACGGCGAAGATCTTGAACAGCTTGAATCCTCTTAATTCATAAATCGTTTCCGGATCGTCTGCCGGACCGTCCGGCGTTATAACAACCACATCGTTTGATGCTTTCATCCTGATTTCAATAAAGCCGGCATCCGCTGCTTTTTGCAGCCTTTTAGCCAGTTCATTTTTGATTTTATCTATAATATTCATAACAAAATCACCCTCTGTGTATATGCATCAATTATCGCACCGGCACCCGGCACGCCTGCGTGCTCTTTCGTTATGCCTTTCAGACGCCGTATATGCCATTTTAAGCGTCGGAAACGTAATGGTGTATCAAATATGCATTGATTAGTCATGACGCGGATATGGGCGTTTAAAAGCATCACAGAGACATTCCAACATTTATGTCAGCTTTATTTTCGTATGCCGTTTTAAGCGTCATATATGCCCTGTAAAACAGTTTTGTAGATTTGCTAATATTACGGCGGACTTATTAAAGCGTCTATATGGTCAATATACGAGGTCTGAGGGGCATATTATGAGACTTTGGTATGCAATCTAAAAAAAAATAACAGGCACTGCTGCAGACAGTACTTGTGGTGTGTGGTTTGCGTTGTCCTGATCACGGTTGGTTGTGTCGTTTATACGACTTACGCAAAGATGTCAACCGTGTGACCCATTCTTTACTCATATATTCTCCCGCTGCGTAAGCAGGAGGAAACGGTGTGTGGATTGCACGGTTAAGGGTTACTTGGAAGGCTTCTCTATGCCGCAGTATTTGCACTTTTTGACGATTTTCTTCACCTGATGAGGATTGATGTCTATTTCTGCGTCAGCCCATGAATAGTGATAATGCCAGTCTGGATTTTTTGGAGACTGGTGTTCGGATGATAAATAGCTGTATGCTTCATCTTCGCTTTTGAAGTCACTGTCAGGTGTAATATTTCCGTATTTATCGTATTTGATTTTTACACCCCAGTTGCAGATGTCAAAGTTTTTGCCACGGTCTGGGTCTTTATCCACTGGCGTACCGTCTGCATATACGAAACAGGTACAGTAGTATTCATGGTAAAACCCATCCCGTTCGATGGTAAATACCGTTGTATTCACGTATTTATGCGAAGTTTTTCCGATCTTTTTCTGTAGTCTGCATTTTTTGCAGGTTTTGATGCCGGCACGCTGACAGGTGGCTTTCGTGGTGATTTTCCAGGAATGACTACACTTATAGCTTGCGGTTGTAGTTGATTTTGATTGCGTGACAGTGACTGTCATTGTTATGGATGCATAACCGTAGCGTTTGGATTTTCCCGTAACAGTAGCTGTTCCGGAATTTACAGCAGTAACTTCCAGGTACTCAGTTTCGTAATCAACGGATGGGTCAACGAAATCAGTCCCTACGCTGACGATACTTTTGTCCGCTGACGACCAGCTGTAGTCCTCACATGACAGTTCATCGCCTGCGTTGTATTTTACACGGACGAGAAACCGTTTTGTACTGCCAGGCTTCATGGAAATCGTTCCGCCATTGACAAAATTGCTGAATTTTGCTGCCGCACCGGCTGTGGCAGTTTCATCAAGGCTGATGCCCGTAATAATGATGGCAGCAATGAGCAGCATATAGAGGATGGATTTTATTGTGTTTTTGTGTTTCATGATTTTACGCTTTTTGTAAAAGGTTTTATGTTTTAGCTATCATTCCTTATTTTGTAATTGCTTGTTTAACAGGGATTTTAATGGATGAAGTCCATGCCAAGCCTTATTTTTTAGCAACCGTTACATGTATGTCAAACTTCACATCCGGATTGTCCTCACTTGTCGCTGTCAGCACAACATCCCCAGTGTCCGAACCGAACTCGAAATAGTCAAACCAGTTTGGGCTGTAGATGACTTCTTTTCCGGCAGTAACGGAAATAATGTCTGGATTAGAGGATGTCCATATAACATTTCTGGCTGAATCTTTTAATGCTGCAGGAAGCACGTTGGCAGTGAACCCGAGACCTGTCTGTTTTCCTTTGCCGCCATACGCAATCGTATAGTGGTTATTATCTTTATCAACAGGTTTCCATTCCATATCAGTCATTGTCATACCAGTAACATGTATTGTTTCATTTTTGTCATTGCTGTCTGTATCCTTATTTGCAGAATTATCTTTGTCTGCAGAAGGTTTTTGTGTTTCAGGCTTATTGTCTGTTTTAGTTCCCCAACGCGCATATAATGTCATATCCTTTGTAATCTTCGTATCCTTCGTCACTTCTTCCCCGTCTCCTGTGAACCAACCCTCGAACTCACGCCCTTCAGAGCTGACTGGCACAGGGAGCTGCTTGCCTGAACCACTAACACTGGATTCTGTTGTCACTTTATAACGCCATGCACCATCAAGACCCACACGGTCACGTTCTTCCTGTGTAAGCGTTCCGTCTGTCGGATCAAACATCACATAACAATTGCCAGGAATCCATTTGGCGGAAAGTGTCATGTTCTCTGTAAGGATTGTATCATATGTAAGTTTCGTGCCATCAGGCATAATCCAGCCGTCAAAAATATAATTGTTACGGGTAACAAACGGCATAGTTGTCTTACGATTGCTCACTGACCAACCAGCTTGCCCTTCATGTCCCGGAAAATACTTAGGACCGCCATATGGTGCATCACTCACAAGACCCGTCATATAAGCATGACCCTTTTTGAAATCACCCGAATCTTCGGAATAAATTGTAAGACCAGCATTATCCAAAGATGTCTTACTAAATGTACCACCTTTTGGATCAAATCCAAGATAAATATTATGCGGCTTACACATTGGATACAAAGTGATTTCATCGACTTCTTCAAAAAGAAGAAGGTCATTATAAGCACCATCATCTATACAATCAGTAATCCAATGCTCACATAACTCACGATAATGTTTAAAATAATATGTATTTTTACCATCATCACATGAACACATATAACCATGTACAAACATAATATTTGTAAAAAACCGATCAGACGTTACTTCACGTTCCAAAGATCCAGACCCCAAATCTGAAGTCAAAGACCACCCCAAAAACGTAGTGCCTGGAATATCGAGAACAGGAAGCTTATATCCTGCATCTTCAATTGATGTATAGGTATCAAGCACCATATCAGGATAGCTGCCGCCATGCAGATCATCCAGATGTATTGTCAGCTTCTTTGAAAACCTTGCATACAAGCGTGTTACAGAAGAATCAATCTCTTGCCCGTTCTCAACCTTAATACCATAATCACCATCGGCATCAAGAACTGAATCATATGCCTGTTCATCTGTATACCAGCCAAGAAACGTATAACCCGGAATAGATGGCTGCGGAAGATCACTAATAACAAACTTATCTTTGCCACTCATTTCATAAGTATGACGCCATCTGACATTATTGGTATCATCAAATGACATAGGTCCCACAAGGTCAACATTATGAATCAAATCGTATCCAGGACCCCCACCAACTGCACTCATAAAACTAACTTTTTCGCTACCATAAGTGCAGCCAAGACCATACGTTACAGTCTGCGTATTCTCATCCGTATAATGAGCATACAGCGTCATATCGCCAGACGGCTTGTAAGTTTCATAAATACGGTTGCCGCCTGTCGGAGCGTCATACCAGCCTAAGAACTTTTTACCGGAAGCCGGTGTAACCGTTGTGGAGAATTTCAGGATTTCGCCGGAACCGGACTGCGAAGCAGGCCCGTTCAGCTTACAGCCTTTGCTGCTGTTTTTATCATACGTAATTGTATAATCTCCGGACGAACCTCCCGGATTGTATGTATTTCCAGGATCGGCTGGATTTCCAGTTTCCGGATCTGTAACAGTTTCAACCACAACTTTTAATTTCTTCGATGTCTTTCCTTTGTATTTTGCTGTGATATAAGCAGTTCCCGCTTTTTTTGCAGTAAGCACTCCTTTTCTGCTGACAGATGCCACGCTCTTCCTGTTGGATTTCCATGTGCATTTTTTTGTGACGTCCTTTCCGCCGGACTCTGCCTGCAGCTTTACCCTGCTGCCCTTTTTGACGGTGCAGGCATTTTTGATGACCGGAGCCTGCCTGCTGGAAATCACCGGCTTTGCAGCAGCACTTACGGATATTATGCCGCAGAAGCTGCCTCCAGTGATTATGATGCAGGCAATCAGCAGCATCGTGATGATGTGTTTTAAAGATTTTTTCATTTGTTACCTCCCCTTTGAATGAATATCAATGTGTGGATGCTGAAAATCTGTCGTAACCGTTCATATACTGTAAGTCTGTATATGAACGGCCAGAGACTTTAAAATTATTTTAATGCAAGACTTATGATCTGGTTTCCGTTCTTTATTCAGGTTGCTTCTGTGCCTTTGACAGTGCATCCTGAACTGCATTTAAGAGAATCTTTGAAGTATACCGGCTTGAGTCATCATAAGTAATGCCGTCCAGAGACTGTTTTTCATAAATCTGCCGGCTGATATTGTCTAATGCTGGCTGGATCAGCGGATATATCGTCTCTATAATTTCGTCCCGGCTGTCTATTGAAATGTCAGTGATCCGGTTATCATCTACGGTTACGTCCAGATATAGTATCTGGTTATTCAGTGAAACGGCAGACATATAGGTGCCGGGCGTGTACTTTGACGGTTCTTTTCCTAAAAAACGGAATATAAAGAACATCATAAGAACCATAAGAACCAGGGCAGTAAGTGCAAATGCTGATAATTGTTTACGTTTTTCTTTCATAAATACGTCTCGCTTTTTTCTGTAATTTTTAATAAAAGATAAATCTCTTATATACAGCAACACTATAATACTTATAAGGTATATATGCAAATTTATAATACGGAGCCTTATATTACATAAATGACGCATCCATGTGGATGCGCCACAATATAAAACTCTGATCCGGCTGCATGTTAATCAGCATCCATTCCTTGTGCTGATGATGTTAGACTTTAATGTATGCTGATTAGGATCTGTGTTAATTTGATAGATGAATCTTACGGGAACTATGTTATCTTTTTATCTTCTTTGCTGTAAAACACCTATGACCGCATCCATGAAATATTGGTAACTTTATTGTTTTTCAAGGTGAAAGAGAGCGGCATCCCGTTTTTCGTCATGACAGATATTTCGGTGTAGGACTTTCCGGATGCCTTTCCGTCAATGGCAAACGAATCCCCGTCCGGTACGGCATACTGCCCGCCTTTCAGCAGGGCGACTTTCTTTTTCCCGTATATTCCCTGCAGCTTTTTTAAAGCACTGCTTCTTTTCATACCGACTTTAACACCGGCAACAGAAGCATTCTTATCACCGATTTCAAGCATTACATAGCCGAGCCCGCCGCCCTCGGACTCTTTGTATTCCCGGATGGATATAAAAGTCTTTCCTTTTTCCCATACATATGCTTCGCCGGCGTATTCTTCATAGCCTTCTGCAAGCCTTGTCTTCTCACCCCATTTACTTTCGATCTGGCTGAGTGTCTCCGGTTCTGAGCCGGAATTGAAAGTAACTGCCTTTTTTCCGCTGAATACAATTTTGATGCCGTCTGCAGATTTTGCAGAAACACCCTCCCTGGTATAGAGCATCATGCAAAATACCATGCAGACTGCGAACAGGGCTGATAAGATATGTTTTTTGTTCATAACTGTTTTCTCCTTTTCGTGTTTTTTGTTAACCGCACGGGACTCCGGGATGCAGCTTTAAATTCCGGAACCCCGCATTGCTGCTGTTCAGCCGGAGCTTCCCATATAACAAGTCTAGGTCTGCCATACGCAAAAGTCAATAAAAATATAGATAATATATTATTTATAGATGCTATGGCATTCATAAACTTTTAACCATCTAGTGTACGCTCCATACTGGAGGTGCATAAGATGATAAGCTACGAGCCGTTCTGGCACTACATCAGGGAGCATGGCATATCCACATACCGGCTGATCAACGACGGCATCAACCCGGACGTGGTCCAGCGCCTTAGATCTGGTAAAAACATCAGCGTCAAGACATTGAACCAGCTCTGTAAGGTTATGGACTGCACGGTTCCGGACATTCTGGTATATGTCCCGGATGACAGCGAAGACATCTGAATATGCCATGCCCCGGCGGCGGCACTGCCCGTACCGCTGCCGGCTTTTTCCATTTGTGCCGCCGTTTTAAGTATACCCCTTCTGCCGCCATGCAGTCAATTATAAATATCTTTATTGATAAGTAATTATCGTATATAATAAATAATTATCGTATAAAATAATGCAATATCGCTCATAACAACGTATCCTTAAATCCAAAAAAGGATGGACATTATTATGGTAGCGGAAAAGATCAAGGCATTAAGGGAATCCAACAACATGACGCAGAACGACGTGGCGAAGCGGCTGGGGATCACGCGCAGCAGCGTGAACGCGTGGGAGATGGGAATCTCCGTCCCGTCCACCATGTATATTGTGGAGCTGGCCCAGCTTTTTTCCGTTTCGACGGACTACCTGCTCGGGCTGGACCATAAGGCGGTCCTCGACATATCGGGCCTGGATGAGACAGGGGTGCGGATACTGACGGAGATGGCGCGGTACATGAAAGACCGGCAGGGCTAGGCATAGATGACAGCACCGCTTTCCAGAAGTGCATCCGCGCCGCTGCCGGCGGAAGGCACGGCGTAAAGCCTGCGGTCATTGATGACGGCTGCGGCTGCATCCTCCACCGATGCGTTTCCGTCAGAATATTTCTGATACCATCCGTCCAAGCGGAACCCCACAGCGGTATCATTCCACGGGCGGATAAGAAGCAGCGCCATGCGGGCGCCGCCTGCCCATAAGTCCAGCCCGGCGGCACGCACTTCTGCTTCAGAGAGTTCTTCCGGCAGTGCGTTCCTGACATACTGTACTACTTTTTCTGCAAATTCTTTCTGGTCCATAAGTTTTTTCATTTCTGTATTCCTTTCTAAAAATAAGATTTATTACAGAAATGCACCCGTGCCCGGAGGGCATCTTTCCGCAGAACAGCCACAATATCAGGCTGAATTGGAATATGTCCGGGTGATAAGTGCCTGACGGATTTTAACAGGATGAAATAAAAAAAGAAAAATTAGTGAAAAGGGGGTCAAGGGGGAATTTCCCCATATGCACTAACTTTGTTGCTGCAAATTCATAAAATTCATGGTATAATCAAAAAGGGTGATTTTATGGATACAAATGATTTAGTAAAGCTGCTGCCGTCAGGTTATGAACAGGCATGCTTTGATAAAAAAGCGATTACCAGAAAGCGGACAATTAAAAATCCTCTTGACCTGCTGCGGCTCATCTTATTTTATTTATCTGGCAATAAATCTTTCATTGATGTAAGCCAGTTCGCTTTGATCAGCGGCATTGGCAAAATCAGTGATGTCGGCTTTATGAAAAGGTTTATTAAATGTAAGGAATGGATTATCTGGCTTACACAGCATATCCTGCCAAATCCAGTGATTCAGTATCAAAAGCCTGGATGGCTGGAGCCTTTCCAGGTTCTTGCCATTGATGCATCCGATATTGCAGAAAAAGGCGCGGTAAAAAGACTATGGCATCTGCATTACGCGGTGGACCTGTTTTCCTTAACCTGCAGCCAGTTTAAAATAACCGGACAGTCCACGGGAGAGAGCCTTAAGAATTTTACGCTTGCAAAAGGGTGCCTTGTCATAGCCGACCGTGCATATGGGACGATCAAAAGTATGGAACACTGTCTGGCAGCGGGAGGGGACTTTATCATCCGGATCAAAAATAAAGCTTTCAACATCTATGACGCTGACGGTGGGAAGCTGGTTTTTACTGACTGGCTGCGTACAGTCAGCGAAACTGCTGAAGAATTAAATGTATATATCAGGAACAGTGAAAAAAAGCTGGTTCCGTTAAGGATTTGCGCCTGCAAAAAAACGAAAGCGGAAATCGCCGCTGAAAAGGTACGCATTAAAAAGATGGAAAGCAAAAAGCAGAAGAAGCTGAGTGATGAAACGGTATTCACACATAACTATATGTTTGTAATTACATCCCTTCCAGCAGAAATATCCGCAGCGGAAATTCTTTCCTGCTACCGCCTGCGCTGGCAGGTAGAGCTAGTATTTAAAAGGCTTAAGTCCCTGCTCCAATTAGGAAGCATCCCAACAAAGACAGAAGAAGCAGGTGAAGCCTGGATAAATGGGAAAATCCTGCTGTCGCTTCTGACTGAAAAATATCTTGGGGATGTTGATTTTTCCCCCTCTTGGAACATCCGCAGCCAATCGGAGTGTATGGAGGGAGACGAAGCTGGTATCCTTTATAATTTTTATGATGATACTGCCAAATATCCAGACGGTAACCTTTGATATTTTGGAATTAATTGAAATGTCATTTATTGAAAAACGAAAAACCGTCCGACAGCAACTTCTATGTTTTTCGTAAAGTTAGTGCATATGGGTATGTGTCCCTGAACATATGATTGAGGAACGGTTTTATGG
>ERZ777011.3130-NODE-3130-length-11210-cov-2.853070_pt1 | contig 11210 bp, 10 predicted proteins | sample MGYA00374964_ERZ777011 | MGnify/ENA primary metagenome ERZ777011 (study PRJEB29310, sample SAMD00008975) | mouse gut metagenome | study: EMG produced TPA metagenomics assembly of the Metagenome analysis of fecal microbiota from mouse which was promoted...
GCTTATACCAAAGCAATCGGCCCCATTTCCATTGATATGACGCATTTTGACAAACAACTTATTTTTTCCACCGCCACCTGTATGCCTGACCAGGCGGCAGATAAAGAAGCCATGGCCTATTTAAAAGAATGTATGGAAAAGAAAGATTCCTGCGGCGGCATTGTCGAATGTGTCATAGACGGACTACCTTCCGGCATCGGAGATCCGGTATTTGAAAAGCTAGACGCTAACCTGACAAAGGCTATTATGTCCATCGGCGCCGTAAAGGCTGTGGAAATTGGGGACGGTTTTTTGGCTGCCAGATCTAATGGTTCGGAAAACAACGACGCTTTTCAAAGCCTTGGCGGTAAAATCTACAAAACTACCAACCATGCGGGCGGCATCCTTGGAGGGATCAGCGACGGCTCCCAAATCATCCTTCGCGCCCACATAAAGCCAACGCCATCCATCTTTTCTACGCAAAAGACCGTTAACAAGAAGGGGGAGAATATCGAAATCGCCATTAAGGGACGTCATGATCCTGTCATTGTTCCCAGAGCCGTGGTAGTCGTGGAAGCGATGGCCGCGCTTACTGTTTTAGACGCCTGTATGCTCAACATGAGCGCAAGACTGGATTACTTAACGGCTTTTTACAAGAATAAATAGCAAACGGGAATGCCGCAAAACCAACAATTTTTAACACATTTGCGGTTTTGTCATTCTGCATTTCAATATCTGCTTTTAACCGGACGAAACAATATGTCAATCTCATCAATACGCTTTTCGGATTTGGCTAATTTGTCTACATTTTTCAATAGGTATTAACCAGCTAAAGCACAGTGTAGAGGATAATACCATCGCAGTGAAAGGCAAAGGTAAATTTTAAAAAATTTTATACAGGTACCCTTGACAAATCTCCTGGAATGTGTATAATAGCAATCAAAAGCTACAAGTACCTGTATAAAATGAAAGGGACACAATATGGATGATATATATACAGTTATTTATGAGAAGCTGTCCACACTGCAGTGGCTCATGAAACGCCATCAGATGTTCACTCAAGCGGAATCCGGGACATTTGCCGACTCAACAAGAGGTCAGGGACGCATCCTTGCCATGTTGAAAATCCAGCCGGAAATTGCTACAAAGGATTTAGCTTATCTGCTGGGCATCCGCCAGCAATCGCTGAATGAGCTGTTAAACAAGTTGGAAAAAAACAGCTATGTGGAGCGCAGGCCATCCGAGAAAGACAGACGGGTCATGGTGGTTCATTTGACAGAAAAAGGGAAAGACGCCCAGGAACCGGAAACAAATTATCAGGAGTTACTCGGTTGCCTATCGCCGGAAGAATTGCAACAATTCGGAGAATATTTAGACAGAATTATTACAGCTTTCCGCATGGAAGCAGGCAGAAGCAAGGACGAGGACACTATGGCAGACTGGATGGACAAAGCACGAGAGCGTATGGGTGATGAACAATTTGAACAGTTGATGTCCATGCGTGAACGAGCCTTTGGCCCCTTTGGGCGAGGAGCAAAGCCGGATAATATACCGGGTGCGGAGCGCTTCTCTCCCGATTACGATGGACCTGTGCCAGACAGAGGCGGATTTCGCTTCCTGGGCGGCAGAGAAAGAAAATAGAATACATGAAGGCACCATATTATTTATGGAGATAAGTCCTATGCGCATAAAGCGCATAGGACTTAATTTTTTTGGAGGTGATGAAATGAACCCAATCATTCAAGTAGAACATTTCGCAAAGAAGTATGGAAATTTTACAGCGGTAGACGACATTTCCTTTATCGTGGACGAGGGCAGCATTTTCGCTTTCCTTGGCCCTAATGGCGCGGGCAAGAGTACAACCATCAACACGCTTTGCACCATTCTGGACAAAACTGAGGGACGCCTCATCATCAATGGGCATGATGTTTCCGGCGAACGGGATTTGGTACGAAAAGACATTGGAATCGTATTCCAGGATTCAACCCTTGATACAAAAATGACCGTAGAGGAAAATCTGAAATATCATTGCAGCTTCTACAAAGTGCCGAAAAGTGAGGTGCAGGAACGCATTGACTTCGCTCTTGCCCTGGTGGAACTTACAGATTGGAAAAGGGCCATTGCGGGCAGTCTGTCCGGCGGTATGAAACGGCGGGCCGAGATTGCGAGGGGACTGGTTCATAATCCGAAAGTATTGTTTCTGGACGAACCGACCACCGGACTCGATCCGCAGACAAGGGCCAGTGTCTGGAAATATATTCAGCAGCTTCAAAAACAAAAGAATATGACCATCTTCCTGACTACTCACTACATGGACGAGGCGGAAATTTGCTCAAAAATTGTTATCATGGATCATGGTAAAATCGTTGCCAGCGACACGCCTCAGAACCTTGAACGCCAATATACCAGCACAGAGGTGGATGTTGTCTGCACACAGGCGAAGCAACTGGAAAGCGTACTGACACAGCGAGGTGTTTCTTATGACAAAACCGGGAACCGCATGATTTTTCGCACAAAGAACGCACCGATGGTACTGGAAATTTTATTTTGCTGCAAGGAAACCATACTTGATTTTGAAGTGAAAAACGGGACGCTGAATGAAGTGTTCCTTGCCATTACAGGAAAGGAGATTCGAAAGGTATGAACCCTATCATCGCAATTATTGAAAGAAATCTGCTGAACTATATCCGCAACAAGGCACGGCTTTTTGGCAGTCTGTTTATGTCCTTTTTCATGCTGGTAATGTTTTCATTTTTGATGAAATCCTCTATGAGTGGTTTGGGCCAGCCCATGAACTATCTGCTGGCCGGCGTCATCATCATGACTGTTTTTCAAACCGGCATTAACCATTCCTCCGAGATTTTGTCTGACATCGCAGGTGGTTACATGAAAGAAGTTATGGTGGCTCCAATTTCCCGCAGCGAAATTTCCATTGGCAACATTGCGGCGGGAGCGCTGGTCGCAACCTTGCAGGGAGCCATTATGATGATACTTGCCATTTTTCTGGGGCTTCATGTTTCGATTTTGCAATTTCTGCTGATGTTGATCATGATGCTGCTATCGGCTATGACTTTCAGCGCTATCGGTCTGTTCCTTGCAACCGTTTCCCGGAACGCCCCCGCCTTTCAAACGGTCAGTTCCATGGTCATGATGCCCCTGACTTTTGTTTCCGGCGCGTACATCCCAACAACGATCATGCCCGGTTTCCTTCTGCCAGTGGTCTATCTGAATCCGCTGACTTATACGACCTCCATTTTCCGCTATATTGCTTTGGGTGCGTATAAGCTGACCACGATAGAACTTATAGATCAGGGCATGGCGTTTACTATCGGTGGATTTGTGATTACACCGTTCATGGGTTTGGCCATCACAGTTTTGATTGGCGTCTTTTTCTTCGTACTATGTGTCCGTAAATTTAATCAGGCGGATTTCTCTACGGTAAAAGTCGCTACGGGTATGCGCGGCGGTGGCGCACCGGCAAGGTAAGGGAGGTAACATATGGAACTGCAGTTTGAACAGGTAGCCAAAAACTATAAAAACAAAAAAGTCCTCAAAGGAATTTCCCTCACCATGGGAACCGGAGTCTATGGGCTGCTCGGCCCCAATGGAGCGGGAAAGACGACCATGATACGGATTCTGGCCGATGTGCTGCGTCCCAGCAAAGGGCGGATCTTATACAACGGCATGGACATTCACGCCATGGGGGACGAATACCGGGCAAAAATCGGCTACCTGCCCCAAGACGTCAGCTTTTATGGTGACTTTACCGGCAAAGATTATCTGGAATATTCAGCGGCACTGAAAGGTATGGAAAAGTCCATGGCCGGAAAAAGATTGTCACAGCGAAGCTGTTGAGTGTACTTGTAGCCTCCACCGTTGTAGTCACATTGTATTTGGCAGCTACCTTTCTTTTCGGTTTTCTTCCTCACAAAAGTCTGCATGGATGGAATGCTGCCATTCAGTCCATTCCCACATACGCCAGATCTTTGTTCCAATTCAAGGCTTGGCAGCTTGCACTTATCGGAGCCGCATGGCTCATTTTCACCGGTGCGGTTTACAGCCTGATTGTCAGCTTTATCTCATCTCGTATGAAAAGCCAGATGGGGACGGCAGGCGTCAGCCTGGTGCTTCTGTCTGTAAATGTGGGATTGGCAGCAATGGGTGATACGGTTCTCCAAAGAATCCGGCCACTTGTGGACTTTGGACTGGCAAACGTCACTTTAATAAAAGAGGTATTTGGCGTTCATAAGCCTTTCGATGTATTTGGCGTGAGTATCAGCTACCCCGTTATGGCGTTTTTTGTTTTAACCTCTATTGCTGCCCTCGCTATCTTTGGGATTTACCAGGGACAAAGGAGCAGGATTGCATTTTCCAAAGGTGCTTGACCGCTCCTCCTTTTCTTATTCCTGCGCTGCTTTTTGTGCATAAAGGTATAGTATAATGCAATTAAAACGTTAAAGGACACTTCCTTATGTATGCGAAGTGTCCTTTTGACCAACTTTTTATGATTTCAATTTATAAAAGATAATACAGTTAGGCTGATCAACATCTATTGCCTTTCCATTCATAACGATCGTTTTCTTCTCCATATCAACATTAAAGAATGTCATGGTATTTGTTTCATGATTTAAGGAAACCAAATGTTTATTGTCCGGGAACAGCGCGGCGTCCTTGGGATAATCGCCGCTGATCGGCAGACAAAGTATTTTGGAAAGCAAACCGGTTTTCTGATCAATCGAATACAAAACCACACTGTTATCGCCTGCATTGGAACTGCATAAGTATTTAAAATCTTCCGAAAGATTAAGAGCGCTGGCTGCCGAACCGCCCGCATGATAATCATTCAGAGTTTCAATATTCTGAATCTTTTCAAAAACAGGCATGCCATGGTCATCAATAGAATATTTGTACACATCAATGTAATTTTTTAGCTCATGGACAATATATACGATTTTCCCATCTTTGGAAAATTTCAGATGGCGCGGGGCCGATTCCAGCTCGCTCCTTATGATATCCACCTGGCGAAGTCTTCCGTTCTTATGGTTAAGCTCATATATTACCACGTGATCCATACCCAGATCCGCAGCGCACAAAAACCGGTTGTCCCTTGTCATTTTCACACAGTTAATATGCGGCCTGAAGGTTCTTTCCGCAATGCTTCCAAGACCCTTATGAAAAATTTCATCCGTAATTTCACCGATCGATCCGTCTTCCTTTACGCGCAGTACGGTCAATTTTGCATCATGATACCCGGCCACAAAAAGGAATTTGTCATCATAATCTGTTGAAAGATAGCATCCTCTCATCCCGTTGATGGATGCATGGTTAATGACGGAAAGGCCTCCATCCTCCAGTATTTTATAAGCTTCTACCCCAAAATCTGTGATGGAATAAAGATATTTTTCATTATGTGATATTGTAACATAGGAAGAATTCGTTATTTCCACCTGGTCTTTTTCATAAAATCTTCCCGCTTCTAAGTCCACATCATAAATCTTTATCCCAAAGCTGCTTTTGTTCCCTGATGTATAAGTGGATACATAGGCTACATATTTTTCTTTTTCCATGACGATCCTCTCTTACTTTTCCTTTCATGAGTGCATTTTCCTTTACTTTTTTCATTATATCACAGGAATTTTTATCATACAACAAAAGAAAGTATACCTATAAAAATTATATAAGGGTTTCTTCTTGAATTATCATTCGTTCGCAGTTACGTTTAGAACTATTCTGTGAAACAGTGTTATTTGGTTTAGCACTTAAGGCGGCTATCGTATTTGCCCGTTTCCCTTGATCGTATATTTATAAGAGGTAAGCTCCCTAAGTCCCATAGGGCCCCTGGCGTGAAGCTTTTGTGTGCTGATGCCGATTTCCGCGCCAAAGCCGAACTCAAACCCGTCCGTGAATCTGGTAGACGCGTTCACATAAACGCAGGCCGCATCCACTTCCTTTAAGAATTTCTCCGCATGTTCCTGATTTTCCGTGATAATTGCTTCGGAATGTCTGGTGTTATACTTGTTAATGTGGGCTATGGCTTCCTCTATGGAGGAAACCGTCTTCATGGAGATAATATAATCCAGGTATTCCGTCCCGTAATCTTCCTCTGAGGCAGGTTTGCAGTCAATCACCTGCGCCACCTTTTCGTCGCCGCGGATTTCCACATCATGTTTTCTCAGGGCGTCGGAAAGCATGGGGAGGAGTTTATCCTTCACCGCCTCATGAATCACCAGAGACTCGCAGGCATTGCACACGCCGATTCGCTGTGTTTTCGCATTGATGATAATGGAAACCGCCATGGCACAGTCCGCGGACTCGTCCACATAAATATGGCAGTTGCCGGTTCCTGTTTCGATTACCGGTATGGTGCTGTTCTCCACCACGCTCTTTATAAGGCCCGCGCCGCCCCGGGGGATTAGCAAATCCACATATTCCTTAAGGCGCATAAACTCTCTGGTCACCTCTCTGTCGGTGGATGTAATCAGCTGCAGCGCGTCTTCGGTAATTCCTTCCGACTTTAACGCCTTTCGTATTACCTCCGTGATTGCTCCGTTGGAGTTTATGGCGTCGCTTCCCCCTTTTAAAATGACGGCATTTCCGCTTTTAAAGCAAAGCCCGAAGGCATCCGCCGTTACATTGGGACGGGATTCGTAAATGATGCCAATCACGCCCATGGGAACCCGGCGTTTTTCGATGGATAAGCCGTTGGGCTTTTCAAAGGTTTCCATCACTTCCCCGATTGGATCCGGCAGCTCCGCCACCTGCTTAAGTCCTTCCGCCATCCCTTCGATGCGCTCGTTTGTAAGGCGCAGCCTGTCCATCAGGCCGGGATGCATACCCTTTTTTTCTCCCGCTTCAATATCCTTTTCATTTTCCGTCAGGATTTGAGAGCTTTCTTTTATAAGCGCGTCCGCCACCGCAAGCAGCGCCCTGTTTTTCTGCTGTGTGGTCAACTTCTGCAATTCGTATTTGGCCGCCGCCGCATTTTTCCCCAACCGCACCAATGATTCCATATCCGCTTCCTTATCCTTTCCGCTTTGCCCTTCCTCTGCTATCGCTGATTCATAAACTATCTGATGATTTCCTTTTCCGTAATAATGATATCCGGCCTTATATCATGGGCCTCCACCGGAACTTTCGCCGCCATCTGACAGGCAAAAGCAAGCCCCGCACTGTGAATCATGGGAAAGGCGGCCAGGTAACGGTCGTAAAATCCTTTCCCGTAGCCCATCCGGCCTTTCTTCCTGTCAAATACCGAAAGCGGCACCAAGATAAGGCTCTCCTCCTCTGCCCTCTGCAAATCAAAAAGCTTATCCGGATTGGCCTCAGGCTCCCGGATTCCCTGATACCCACTTGCAAATTCATCCATACTTTTCACTTGATAGAACTGAATATCCATCCCTTCCACCTTAGGAGCAAACACATTTTTTCCCGATGTGAAAAGTTCCTCCACCAATCCGGTGGTCATGACCTCACTGCGGTAGTCCATATACACAAGAATATTCACGGCCTCCCGATAGACCTTTTCTCCCTTTAACTGTTCCCAAATCCTTGTACTTTTTTCTTTTCTCTCACTCAGAGAAAGACTATCTCTATAAGCAAGATGCCTGCTTCGCAGTTCCTGTTTATTGCTAACTCCCATTTCTCTCATAGACAGCCTCCTTCTCATCCGTAGATTTACTTTGACAGCTCCATGCCCGCAATCCGGGCGGCCACTTCCTCCGCAACCCGTATACCGTCCATTGCCGCCGAGGTGATTCCGCCGGCATACCCGGCCCCCTCGCCGCAGGGATACAATCCCTTGAGGGAAGATTCCAGCTTTTCATCCCGCAGGATTCTCACCGGTGAGGACGTTCTGCTCTCTACCCCTTCCACCAATGCATTTTTATCGTTAAAACCTTTTATACTCTTCCCAAACTGCTCCATGCCTTCCACAAACGCCCTGCCAAGCTCTCCCGGGAGGATTTCATGTACCGGCGCAAAGCGCCACTTTCCTTTCACCGCAGGTGAAAAATCCTCCGCAATCACAGAAGATTCCTCGAAATGCGCTTCCCCCTCCGTCATGGCATTTCGATAGTCCCCGTACCGCTCCACAGGTATTTCGCCGCCGCCCACCTGGAAAGCCTTTTCCTCCAGTCTCCGCTGAAAGGCAACACCGCAAAGGGGATGCTCCTTCCCATAATCCTCAGGGCCCACCGTCACAATAATGGCGCTGTTGGCGTTACTGCCATCCCTTTTGCTGTAGCTCATGCCATTCACCGCAAGGCCGCCCGGCTGGGAGGATGCGTTCACCACATATCCCCCCGGACACATGCAAAAGGAATAAACCCCCCTGCCGTCTTTTGCCCTGGCCGTCACTTTATAAGGCGCATTTCCCAGGCTTTTTACTTCCCTGCTTCCATATTGGGAGAGGTTAATCAGCTCCTGGGGATGCTCCACCCTGACCCCCACGGCAAAAGGTTTTGCTTCCAGTGCAACTCCCTTTTCATAGAGCATCCCAAAAACGTCTCTTGCGCTGTGCCCCGGCGCAAGAACAACATATCGTGCGTTCAGTCTCTCATTTCCGTTTAGGATAACGCCCTCCACATGTCCTTCCCCGCATACAAGATCCGTAACCCTTGCGTTAAATCGTACCTCACCGCCCATGCGCAGGATGTCCTTTCGCATGTTCGCCACAATCTTACACAATTCGTCCGTGCCAATATGGGGTTTGTGGTCATAAAGAATTTCTTCCGGGGCCCCCGCTTCCACAAACAGGGATAGCACCTTCCGGTTTCTTCCATATTTATCCTTCACCAATGTGTTCAGCTTTCCGTCTGAAAAGGCGCCTGCTCCCCCTTCCCCAAACTGCACATTGGATTCCGGATTCAGCCTGCCGCTCTCCCAAAATTCCTTAACGTCCTTTATCCGCCGCTCCACAGGCTCCCCCCGCTCAAGCAAAATCGGGCGAAACCCTGCCCGGGCAAGCATGTATCCGCAAAAAAGACCTGCCGGGCCGGTTCCTATGATGACCGGCCTCACATTGCCCTTATAAGAAGCCACAGGAAAACGGTAAGGTTTTTCCTCCCACACCGTTACCTGCTTTTTATCACACCTGCGATAAACAAACGCCTGGTCTTTCACATATACGTTTAAAACATAATTAAAATAAAGCTCCGGCTTTTTTCTGGCGTCTATAGAGCGTCTGACTATGGTTATCTTCGGCTCAGTTACTCTGTTCCCCCAATGCAAAAGCTTCTTTACCCGTTCCACAAGTTCCACAGGCGTGTGATCCACCGGAAGCTTTAATTGATTAATCCGCAGCATATTATGTTAAATCTCCATACCTCGCGCAGCGTCCAAGTCCGGTCCATCCGGCCAGTAATGGTCGTTTTCCGCCATTTCCCTTGTTGAACTTCCCGCTGCATTCCTGCCTGCTATGTAACCGCTGCTCCAGGCCCACTGCAGATTGTAGCCGCCGCATTTGCCATCCACGTCCACAATTTCACCCGCAAAATAAAGTCCTCTTACAACCTCTGATTCCAATTCCGTATTGATCTGCCCAAAATCCACTCCTCCGGCGCAGACCTGCGCATTTTCCATTGAATTGACGCCGCTTATGTGGATAGGAAAGGCTCTGCTTTTCTTCGCAATTTCCCCTATCTTTTGATAGCCGGCCTCCTGCACCTTTCCGTCCGGCTTAAGCCCTGCCTGTTTTAGCAGTACCATGTTGATTTTCTTATGCAAAGTTCCCGTCAGATAATTCTCCACCGTCTTATCCGACAATACATCATATCTAAGCCTGCTCATATAGGTAAAGGCCTTATCCTCCTGATCCGGATAAAAATCTACCAGAACCGATACGTCCTTCCCCTCCTTAAGCGCGTAGGACGCCTGGCGGCTTACCTGAAAAACCGGAATGCCTGAAATGCCATAATCGGTAAACTGCAGTTCCCCTTTCTCTTCGTCCACCTTTTCGCCGTTTATCAGAAGGCTGATACCTGCCTGGCACCTTACCCCCGAAAGCGCTTTGATAAACGGCTCATCACTCTTTAACTGAACAAGTCCGGCAACCACATCCTTCACATTGTGTCCAAACTGTCTGGCCAGCTCATAGCCGCTCATTCCCTCTCCCTTTTTAAGAGAAGCCGGGCTTCCGCAGGCGATAATCAGCTTTTCAAACGTATGGCTGTTTCCCTTTGCATCCTTTAGCACAAATACGCTTTCCCCCTCCGGATATTCGGCGGAAAGGATCTCCGTCTCCGTAACCAGCTTCACCTGTTCTCTGTCAAGCTCCATGCGCAGAACATCCAAAACGGAGGACGCCTGTTCCGAATAGGGATACAGATATCCGTTTTTTTCTTTCACCATAAGCCCCATATTTTCGAAAAAGGTCACCGCATCCCAGTTAGAAAATACGCGGAACATTTTTTGAAGCTTCTCTTTGTCCTCGCAATAGTACTGATCCATGGAAAATTCCAGGTTGCCAAGATTACATTTCCCATTTCCTGTGGAGAGAATTTTTTTACCCACTCTTTCGTTCTTTTCAAACAAGGTAACTTCCGCTCCGTGCTTTGCCGCGGTAATGGCCGCTATCATCCCGGACGCCCCCGCCCCAACCACCGCAATCTTCATTTTGTTTTCCATTACAATCCTCCAAATTCTTTTGTTTTGTATACCCGTACGTGAATCGCACAAGTGAAGGACGAATTGCATCATATGCCATCCGATATATTCCTTTAATTATATAATATAATTAACTCGAGTAAGACTCAAGAAAATTATATAATTCTTTTTCATTCTCCACATATTTCATGCTCAAAATCTCTTTTTGCAGACTTTCCGGCAAATTTTCCACCAAAATATCCGTATTCATAAAGACATTTGACAGACTTTTGTCATATACCACCACGTAATGGTTTTCATTGATTAGGAAAAAACCGTCATCCCACACCAAAGGCTCATAGCTTTTCCTCACTACGACTCTTGTGGGAGAAAAAGATACAAGTTCCATGAAGGAAAACCCCTCCTCTAAATCTGTCAGAGAGGGATTTTGATTATACTCCTGAATCTCTCTTACCAGCTCGTCTCTGTTAAGTCCCATAAACTTATCAGGCGCCGCCTCTTCCTCCTCCATCTCTTCTCCGGTAGCCATATTATGTTTTAAAATCATGTATTGCGTATCTGCCGTCACAATTGGTTCGTCCCGAAGCGACACTTCAATGGAATCCTCCTTAAGCTGTCCCGGGGCTTCC
>ERZ777011.3132-NODE-3132-length-11192-cov-4.345784_pt1 | contig 11192 bp, 10 predicted proteins | sample MGYA00374964_ERZ777011 | MGnify/ENA primary metagenome ERZ777011 (study PRJEB29310, sample SAMD00008975) | mouse gut metagenome | study: EMG produced TPA metagenomics assembly of the Metagenome analysis of fecal microbiota from mouse which was promoted...
TTCCCCCGCATCCAGTCCGGGACGATGTACACCCGGTTCCCCACCGGGATGGGCTGGTAATATTTCTGCCAGGAGGTGGCCCAGTCCTCTTCCCGCAGGGAGACGGTCTGGGGCTCGTGGTCCTCCAGCCCCGCCAGGTATTGGCGCAGCTGCTTTTGCCCCTCCTCGCTGTCCGGGACGTAGAACTTCACCCGGCTGGCCCCCTTCATGCGGGCGGCCAGCCCCTCGTCCACATAGTCCCAGTACTGGCGGTTCTGCTCCAGAAAGCGGAGGAAATCCCCCTCTTCCTCCACCACCAGCCCGGTCATGCCGTTGGCGGTGAGGATGTCGCACACCCGCTCCAGCCGGTCCGCCGGGACGGGGAGGGTCACTTCCAGCCATCTATCGTCCATACGATCGCCCCCATGTACCTACGCTCCGCGGACGGCTGGACGCTCGGTCGCTTTCACTGCGTCTCGGATAAAAAACGGCTCTGCTTCGCAGACCCTGGTTTTTTATCCTCGCTCCGCTCCAAGCTCCCTCGCAGCCGCCCGCTCCGCGCATTTATTTCACCTTGATCTGCTTCACGCTGTCCAGCCGGATCAGCTTCTCGCACTGGTTCTTTTTGCCCTCGTTGGCCAGCACCAGCGCCCAGTCCTCGTCGGCGTCCAGAATCCTGCACTCCTTGCCCACCAGGTCTCCGTCGCCAGCTTCCACTGTGAGAGTGACGGTGTTTCCCACCTGTTTCCTCATCTGCTCCCCCAACCCCGCGGTCCGGACGGCGCCGATGCCGTTGTCCCGCAAAATGCGCTCCAGCCGACTCACCTTGCCCATGAGGAAAAGCACCATGATAAACGCAAATGTTCCAAAATATTCCATCGTACGGCCCCCCTCAGTTCAGCTCCAGGGGGGAGCGCTTCACCGCCTCCCCGTCCTTGAGAAACGTAATGGTGCTGATGGCGGACAGAGGGATGAGGCGCACCTCATTCTTGTCCGGCTTCCTTTTGTTCACCACCACCTCTACGTTGGCCCAGGCCCCGTCGAAGTCCTGGATGACACACCAGTCATGGACGACGGGCATTCCGTCACTCTCATAGAAGGTGAGCTTCACCCGCCTGCCCTGGGCCTGTTCCAGCAGCCGGGTCACTGGCGGCTTTACCGGGTTTCCCTTCTCGTCCACCCCGTCCTGGAGGAGGTAGTCGCAGCTCACCTCCAGAATCTGGGCCATGCGCACGATCTTGTCCGTCTCCGGATAGGCCGCGCCGGACTCCCAGCGGCTCACCGCCTGCCGGGTCACGTCCAGCCTTTCCGCCAGCTGCTCCTGGGTCAGGTTCTTGGCCCTGCGGGCCTCCGCCAGTTTGTTTCCTAAACTCATTCCATTCACCTCATAGCACAGGGGGCCGCGCCCCCCTTGATGCTCCCAGCATACCAAATCCGGTCCGTTTCACCAGCGTTTTGCCGTTTCCAAATGTAACGCCGCGGTTGCGTTTCAGCGATCCGCCCGGTACGGACCGGGGGGATCGTCGGCGTCCTGGTCCGCCAGCTCCTTCAGCGTCACCGCGTAGGCCTCCCGCTCATAGGGCAGGGCGGGCAGCGCCGACCGCAGCTCCCAGCCCTTGAGCTCAAAAATGCGGCGGATCAGGAAGTCGGTGAAGTCCGGGTTTTTCACCAGGATGGGGCCGGTGAGGTGGGTGGCGAATACGTTGCCGGACACATAGCCCTCCTCCGGGGGACCGTCCCCGGCGTTGCCGGGGCCCCGCTCCACCAGCTCAAACAGGGGGGTGGCCACCCCGTAGGTGTCGGAGCACTTGTTCATGAAGCCCACCACAAAGCTCCCCCACAGAGAGGTGCGGGCCACCACGTCCTCCGGGGCCCGATAGCCCGTCTCCTCGGTGGTGAAGTCCGCCAGCCCCAGGCAGGGCCACACCTTGCCGGTGTCCTCCTGAGTGATGGACGCGCCGATGAGCTCCATGGCGCTGCCGGTGAACAGGAGGACGGCCCCCCGGTCGATCGCGGCCTTCAGCGCCTCCTTGTGGGGCAGCAGGGCGGCCAGCGCCGCCTTCTGGGTGCGCTCGGCGCCCGCCCCCATATAGATGAAATCGGCGTGCTCAAAATCCGGCGTATCCTCGAACAGGGCGGACTCCACCGCGACGGACACCCCCATGGCCTCCAGGTGGCGGCGGAGCACCGCCACGTTGGCATACTCCCCGTACAGGGACATGCAGTCGGGATACAGGTGTAACATGGTCAGTTCCATGGCGTTTCCCTCCTCAATCCTTCTCGGCCAGCGAGAGGAGCTTGTCCCGGTCGGAGAAACAGGTAATCACGTACACGTCCTCATCTCCGTTTTCCCGCAGGTACTCCGCCGCCGTGGCTACCCGCTCGCCCACCTCCACCTTGTCCGCCGGGACGTGGGTGTACTTGAACCGCACCGCCAGATCGTTGCAGTATTTGCCGTACAGCATCACCTTTTGGACGTGTTCGCAGTTGAGGCGGTCGAAGTCGATGTCCCACAGCCAGCTGGTCTCCCCGGTGAAGTACTTCCGGCTGATGGCGTCCACAATGACCAGCACCGTGCAGGGCTTGTCTGTGACGGCGATATAGCCCAGGTTGGTGTCGTAGGCCACGGAGTTCTCGTGCTTGGAGGTCAGCAGGGTCCCCCGGTGATTTCCCAGACGGAAAGTAATCATCCGTCCATTTTTCAACATATAGTTGTTAATCACCCCGGCCATCACGCCGGGCTCCACCCCCGCCAGAGCGCATACCGACCAGGCCGCCAGGATGTTGTACACGTTGTAGATACTCTTGAAAGCCAGGGAGATGTCCGTTTCTCCGTTGATGGTCACTTTGCCCTCCTTTAAGTCCAGGGCGGTGACGGAAAAATCGGTGTCATGCCGCCTGTGGCCGCAATGGGGGCAGGACCAGTGGCCGATGTGGGCGTAGTGGTAACAGGAGTACTCCATCCGGCCTTTGCACACCGGGCACCGGGCGCCGTCGTGGTATACCCCGCGGTGCTCCTTTGTGCTGACAGCGCACTGGTCCAGCCCGAACCATTTCACCTTGTCCGGATCGTGGTTCCGGGCAAAGCAGGACACCAGGGGGTCGTCGGCGTTGAGCACCAGGGTGGTCTCGGGGTGGATAGCGGCCTTGACGGCGTCGTACACCCATTCCGGGTGGCCGTTGCGGGTGAGCTGATCCCGGTACAGGTTGGTGATGACAAAATGGGTGGGGTGGAACCACTGAAAGGTGTGGCGGGCGTAGCGCTCGTCGCTCTCCAGCAGCAGCACGTCCCCCCGCAGCCTGCCCCCCAGGGTGCAGTGGGACAGGATGAGGGTGGCGACCCCCTCAATCTGGTTGGAGCCCTCCTTGTTATACACCACCCGCTTTCCGTCCGCCGTCAGGATGGCGGCGGTCATCTCCACGGTGGAGGTCTTGCCGTTGGAGCCGGTGACGGCGATGATGGTTCCGGGCAGCTTCACCCGGCCCAGGGCGTTGGGGCACACCTTCAGGGCGAACTGCCCCGGCAGGGAGCTGCCCTTGCCGATGAGGCCGCCGATGAAGCGCAGGAGCTTACACACCACAATGGCCAGAAATAATCTCATGTTGATGCTTCCTCTCACAGTCGTTTGAATGGAAAAAACAGATAGAGCTGCCCGCCCTCCGCCGGGCGCTGGCACTCCTGCGCCGCCCCGGCCAGAGCAAGGCCCCGGCGCTTCAGTTCGTCCAGCCCTGCCCGGAACGCGGCGGCATAGTCCCCTTCCACCTTCACCCGCAGGCAGGCGGAGGCGGGCAGGGTCCATTTTGTCCAGCCTTCCGGCGGCTCCATATTGGCCGGGACCTGCACTCCCGCCAAATACAGACCCCGACTAAACCCATCCTCCCAGGGCAGAAAGGAGCGGGACAGGTCGCTCATAGCGCCCCAAACGCCCACAGTCGCGCCGTTTTCGTCCCGCAGGGCCAGCGCCTCCACCTCGCCGAACCGGGCGTTGGCCCGCTCCCACAGGGCGGGGGCGGGATTGTGCCCCGGCTTCGCCCTGCCCTCCATGCCGATAACGGCGACGGCGGGCAGTTCACAGGTCACGATCTCCATGATACCGCCCCCTCACAGTCGTTTTGTAAAACAGATAATCCGGTTGGCCTCGGCGAAGCCCGCCGCCAGGTGGAAAGCGGCGCTGTCCTGGTTGCCCAGCTCGCAGTCGCTGGCAAACTCCGTACAGCCCCGCTCCCGGGCCCAGTTTTCGCAGGCGGACAGCAGGGCCTTTGCCGCGCCCCGGCCCCGGAATCTGGCCCGGACATAGATTCCCTCCAGATAGCCCACCGGGCTGGTTTCCGTCCCCTCCACATAGTCCCGCCGGAGCCGGCACTGGGCGAAGCCCGCCGGGACATTGTCCTCCACGGCGAGGAACACCGCGCACTCCGTGGGGGACAGCGCCTTCCACTCCGCCAGCAGCTCCCCCGGCCCGTGGCCCGGGAACAGCTCGTCCGCCAGGGCGGCGGCCTGGATCAGGGCTTCCCCGCTTGCTCTTATAACCGTCATACCGTTTTTTCTAAATAAATCATCAGGGCGGTGACGTCCGCCGGGGACACGCCGGACACCCGGCTGGCCTGACCCAAATTCAGCGGCCTGATTTTGTCCAGCTTCTGCCGGGCCTCCAGCCGCAGGCCCTGGATGGACAGATAATCCACATCAGGGGGGAGGGGACGGTCCTCCAGCTTCCGCAGCTCCTCCACCTGCCGGTTCTGGCGGTCGATGTAGCCCTGGTATTTCACGGAGATCTCCACCTGTTCCGCCACCGATTGGGGCAGCTCCGGGCGGGCGGGGCCGAAGGGGGCCAAATCGGCATAGCTCAGCCGGGGGCGGCGGAGCAGGTCGATGAGCCGGGCCCCGTGGGGGCAGGGGGGCTCGCCCTTCTCCTCCAACAGCTTGTCCAGCGCGGGGGAGGGGGCCGCGCCGGTGTGCTCCAGGCGCTTGATCTCCCGGTCCACGGCGGCGTATTTTTCCTCAATGCGGGCCAGCCGCTCATCGCTCACCAGCCCCGCCCGGTGTCCGTAAGCGGCCAGCCGCCGGTCGGCGTTGTCCTGCCGGTGGATCAGCCGGTACTCCGTCCGGGAGGTCATCATCCGGTAGGGCTCGTTGGTCCCTTTCGTCACCAGATCGTCGATGAGCACCCCGATATAGCCGTCCCCCCGGCTCAGAATCAGGGGCGGTTCCCCCTTGAGCTTCAGGGCGGCGTTGACCCCCGCCACCAGCCCCTGGGCGGCGGCCTCCTCGTAGCCCGAGGAGCCGTTGAACTGCCCCGCCCCGTACAGGCCGGGGACTTTTTTGCACTCCAGGGTGGGCAGCAATTCCGTGGGGTCCACGCAGTCGTACTCGATGGCATAGGCGCACCGGGTCATCTCCGCCCGTTCCAGGCCGGGGATGGTGTGGAGCATTTTTACCTGCACCTCCTCCGGCAGGGAGGAGGAGAACCCCTGGATATACAGCTCCTCGGTGTTGAGGCCCATGGGCTCGATGAACAGCTGGTGCCGGGGCTTGTCGGAGAACCGCACCACCTTGTCCTCGATGGAGGGGCAGTACCTTGGTCCCACCCCCTTGATGACCCCGGAGAACAGGGGGGAGCGGTGAAGATTGTCCCGGATCACCTGATGGGTGGCCTCGTTGGTGTAGGTGAGGTAGCACACCGCCCGGTTTTTCGGCGGGGCCTCCGTCTCGAAGGAAAAGGGCGCGGGGGTCTCGTCCCCCGGCTGTACCTCCATTTTGGAGAAGTCCACGCTGCGGCGGTTGACCCTGGGGGGCGTGCCCGTCTTGAACCGGCGGAGCTCCAGCCCCAGCCCCACCAGGCACTGGGTCAGAGGCAGGGCCGCCGCCATGCCGTCGGGGCCGGAGTCCCGGGTGACTTCGCCCACAATGGTGCGGCCCCCCAGATAGGTGCCGGTGGCAACCACCACGGCCTTCACGGCATAGACGGCCCCGGCGGCGGTGGCTACGGCGGACACCGCGCCCTGTTCCGTCAGGATTTCCGTCACCTCTGCCTGCTTCACCCACAGGTTTTCCTGGAGCTCCAGGGTATGCTTCATGACCTCCTGATAGCGGCGGCGGTCCGCCTGGGCCCGGAGAGACCACACAGCGGGACCCTTGCCCCGGTTCAGCATCCGGTACTGGATGCAGGCCCGGTCGGCGGCGCGGGCCATCTCGCCCCCCAGGGCGTCGATCTCCCGGACCAGGTGGCCCTTGCCGGTGCCGCCCACGGCGGGGTTGCAGGGCATATTGCCCACCGCGTCCAGATTGATCGTAAAGCACAGGGTTTTCAGCCCCATCCGGGCGGCGGCCAGGGCGGCCTCAATGCCCGCGTGGCCCGCGCCGATGACGGCAATATCATACTGTCCCGCGCTGTACATCGCGTGACCTCCTTGCTTGCCCCTGCCGGGGCGGGTTCCCTTTGCAGGGGTCGCCCTGCCGGGGGCGTTCCTTTCTGCTTGTGCAGAAAGGAACCGAAAGACACACTTAAGGGGGACGCCCGCCCCGAGAGGACTATGGTCCCAAGGGCGGACCATGTCCTCAAGGCGGGCCCCCCTTAAGAATCCCCCGGTTTACGGGGGCCATCCGCGCGGCGCAGGCGGTCGATACGGCTACAGCGGGTCGAATTGGTTTCCCTTCGATGGCCCGGCCCACACCGGGCCTGCGTTTCTCCTGTGCTTTCCCCGCCGGGCGTTTCAGTCCACAGCGCCTCCGGGGCCGCGCACACGAAATGGAACTCTATTTTAACTCGTCCGTCCGGCCCAGGAGATAATCAAGGCTAACGTCAAGAAGATCTGCTAGTGCTATTAGAGTTTCATAGTCAGGACGGCGCTGCCCGCCCTCGTAATTTTGATAAGAACGTGCGCCTATTTGCAGGTGTTCCGCAACTTCACGCTGTTTTAATCCCTTTCTCTCACGGGCTTCTTTCAAACGTTTTGTAAAAGGAACCATTTTACCTAAACCTCTTGACACGCACGATTTGGGTGTATATAATACACCCATACTGTACGTAAATCTTTTTTAATTGGCGAGCTGCGGGAGCGGGCGTATTTTCAGGCTGGGTTCCGGGTGGCGCTGGAGCTGGTCCGGTGAAAGACCGTGCCCCGGATTGTCACGCTGCGAAGCGGCCAGGACGTTCGGCCGCTTCGCAGCGCTTCCCCCAGGCACGGGACCGTAATCTCTGCCGACGTGTTCTGCCGCACCCACAAGCGGCAGCGGGTTGCAGCACACCCAAGCGTCGAACGCCGCGCGCGCCGGAAGGGTCCGCGTAAACCGTCCGTACCGGGCGTCCCCCGCGCTGGGGGATTCTTAAGGGGGGCCCGCCTTGAGGACATGGTCCGCCCTTGGGACCATTGTCCTCTCGGGGCGGGCATCCCCCTTAAGCGTCCTTTTGGCTCCTTTTCCCACGTGGGAAAAGGAACCCGCCGGAGGCCCGACGGCCTCACCCTTTCCTAAGGGTGACGATCGCCAGCTCCGGGCGGTTGAACAGCCGGAACCCCCGAAAGGGGACGGTGTTGTTTCCCAGCCCCCGGGAGACGAACAGGGTGCTTTTCCCAACGGTGTACATCCCCGCCGTCCAGGGTGGGAAAAGCCGCCGGTCGGTGCCCACCAGCCCGCCCATAAAGGGCAGGCGGACAATTCCGCCGTGGCCGTGCCCGGACAGGATAAAGTCATATCCGGCGTTGGCATACTGGCCGAAATGATCGTTCCGGTGGGCCAGCAGGGCGGTGAACAGGCCGGGATTCTCCTCCTGAATCTTGGCGTACAGCTCCTCCGGGGTGGTCTGGTCCGCGTAGCCGTTGGGGTCGTCCACCCCGGCCAGCACGATCCGCGCTCCGTTGCGTTCCAGCACCTCATATTGATTGGACAGCACCTTCACCCCGCACTGGGTGAGGACGCTTTTCAGCGCCTTCACCGCCCCGGTGCCCCCCTGGGTGGCCCACTCGTGGTTGCCCGTGACGTAGTACGTGGGCGCGATGGCCGCCAGCCCCTGGGCCAGGGCGGGGACCATGGCAAGCTGGCTCTCCTGGTCGATGAGGTCCCCCGTAACCACAATGAGGCCGGGGTTCTGCTCCCGAACCAGGCGCAGAAGGTCCTCGTTCCCCGGTCCGTACTCGTGGCCGTGGAGGTCGGACAGGTGGGCGATGGTATATCCGTCAAAGCCTGAGGGCAGGCCGTCCAGTGCCACCTCTGTGCGGGTGGCCTGGAGGCCCCAGCACTGCCACCGGAACCAGAGCGGGCCCCCGACTGCGAAAACCAGCAGGGCGGTGAGCCACCGCAGGGGATGGCGCTTTTTTCGGGGACGGCGCTCCCGGTCAGTCGTCGTCATGGAGGTAGTAGGGCCGCATCAGGCTCTTGTGCTGGGTGGAGTCCTTCTGCCGGTCGGAGCGCGGCGGGGCCTCAATAGGCCGGGGCCCGGCGTGGCCCCGCCGCCGCCGCTGTCCGGACAGGGAGGGCGGCAGGACGGGCTCCTTGGAGGGCTGGACGGGCGCGCCCTGCTTTTTTCCCTGGCGGCGGGGCTTCTGCCGGCCCTGCTTTCGGGGCGGCTCCTGCTCCCGCTGCTTCTGCTGGGGCTGAGCCTGAGGCCGGGGGACGGGGCGGCGTGGGGCCAGCAGCCGGGCGGTGGCGTCCATAATGACATCGGAGTCCAGCGGGTTGGGCTTGTGGAAGTCGGCGGCGGGCATGGAGGGCTCCTCCGGAAGGGTCTCGAAAATCCGGCCCTGGCGGACGCCCCGCCCCGCGGGCCTGTCGCGCGGGACCGCCGGCCCCTCCTTGGAGACGGGGGTGGACTCCTGCGCCGGGACCTCCGGTCCGCCGGACTTTTTCCGGCGGCGTTTTTTCTTTTTGGGCCCGTCCGGCTCCGCGGAAATTTTCTCCGCTTCAATCCGAGCCGCGCCCTTGGTGCCCGCCAAGCGGGGACGACGGGGGGCCGTCGTGGAATCCGAAGGCTTCCCGCCGGGCGGATTCATTTCGCCCGGGGATTTCAATTGCAGGGGGTTCCCGGTTGGGGCGTCCTTTTGACGGCGCTTCTCTCTGGCGGCGGCCCGGGCCTCGGCGTCCTCGGAATTTATCGGACGGCCCCGCTTGTCCTTCTGGGGCGGGTCGAAGTTCTCCATGGGGTAGGGGTGGTCCTCCACCACCGGGATGGGACGGCCCAGCAGCTTCTCGATGGCCTTGAGCTCATCCTTCTCGTCGAACTGGCAGAAGGAGACGGCCTCCCCCTCCCGGCCCGCCCGGCCCGTGCGGCCGATGCGGTGGACGTAGGTCTCGGGCACGTCGGGCAGGTTGTAGTTGAACACAAAGGGCAGCTGGTCGATGTCGATGCCCCGGGCGGCGATGTCGGTTGCGGCCAGCACCCGCACCCGGCCCGCCTTGAAGTCGTTCAGCGCCTGGACCCGAGCGGTCTGGCTCTTGTTGCCGTGGATGGCGGCGGCGGAGATGCCCCGCTTTTGCAGGTCCTGGGCGATGCGGTTGGCCCCGTGCTTGGTGCGGGAGAACACCAGGGCGGAGGTGATGTGCCGCTCCTCCATGAGGTGGGCCAGCAGGCGGGTCTTATTGGACTTGTCCACGTAGTACAGGGACTGCCGGACGGCCTCCACCGGGGAGGACACCGGGTCCACGGCCACACGCTGATAGTCGTGGAGCAGGCCGTTCACCAGCCCCATCACCTCGGGGGGCATGGTGGCGGAGAAAAACAGGGTCTGCTTTTTCTCCGGCAGCAGCTTTAAAATCCGCTTCACATCGTGGATAAAGCCCATGTCCAGCATCCGGTCCGCCTCGTCCAGAACGAAGATCTCCAGGTGGGACAGGTCGATAAACCCCTGGCCGTGGAGGTCCAGCAGGCGGCCGGGCGTGGCCACCAGGATGTCCAGCCCCCGCTGAATGGCGTCCACCTGGGGCTGCTGGCCCACGCCGCCGAAGATGACGGCGGAACGCAGGGGCAGGTTCCGGCCATAGGCCGCGAAATTGTCCTGGATCTGAATGGCCAGCTCTCGGGTGGGGGTGAGCACCAGCGCCCGGATCACACGGGGCTTGGGAAGGGCCTTGGCCAGCCGCTGGAGGATGGGGGCGGCGAAGGCGCAGGTCTTGCCGGTGCCGGTCTGAGCGCAGCCCAGCACGTCCCGCCCCGCCAGGGCGGGGGGGATGGCCTTGCGCTGGATGGGGGTCGGGTCGGTGTAGCCCGCCTGAGTCAATGCTTTCAAAATGGGGGCGGTGAGCCCCAAGTCGCGAAAATTCATAAACCTTTCTACGTCCTATTCTATTCTGGATTCGCTTTGTAAGCGGCCAGAGCTCGTTTGACTGATTCCACCGTTCCCGCCAGGCTCTGGCCTCCGGTTGGGACGGTGATGTGGGCGCATTTCTCGTACAGCGGAACCCGGTACCGGTACACATCGGCCAGGGTCTGGCCGGGGGAGAGGGCGATGCCCCGGGAGGCCTGGTTGTGGATGCGCCCCTCCACCTCCGCCAGGGACAGCTGGAGGTAGACCACCGTGCCAAGCCGCCGCATGTGGGCGATGGACTCCTCCCGGCACACGCAGCTCCCTCCGGGGGCCGCCACGGTCCTCCGGCAGTCCAGGGCGCAGATGGCGTCCCGCTCCAAATCCAGAAACCGCTCCACGCCCCGGCTGTCAATCAGCTCCTGGAGCAGGGCCCCCTCCCGCTCCTGTATGACCAGATCCACGTCCACAAAGCGCAGGCCCAGGGCCTTGGCCAGCACCACGCCCACGGTGCTCTTGCCCGACCCCGGCATTCCGATGAGGATAATGTTGTCCATGCCCGCGCCACCTCCGCCGTGGTTTCCAAAATAAGGAATTCCACGTAATCATAATATTATACCAGAAAAAAGCGGACGTAGCAAGGCATGATTCCCCGGACCGCCCAAATTCAGGCCGCTGCCGGCGGCTCCTAACCCCTGTCCCGGGCAAGCCCGCCCTGAAACGCGGCGGCCCTCCTCTTGTTTTCGGAGATCTTGTCCCAGCCGTCCAGATACTCTCTGGCATACTTGGGGTTGTTCAGCCGGAGGATTTTCCCGCCCTCAAAATCCACCAGCTTGGTGATTCCCCCCGCCCCCAGAGACAGCACCGATTGCAGCTCCTCCATCATCACGATGTTATAGGCGCACACCGCCTCCGGCTTTGTCCAGCCCACGTTTTCAAAGGAGCCGGACATATACTTCTGCCGGTAGAGGTAATAG
>ERZ777011.3142-NODE-3142-length-11128-cov-2.362955_pt1 | contig 11128 bp, 10 predicted proteins | sample MGYA00374964_ERZ777011 | MGnify/ENA primary metagenome ERZ777011 (study PRJEB29310, sample SAMD00008975) | mouse gut metagenome | study: EMG produced TPA metagenomics assembly of the Metagenome analysis of fecal microbiota from mouse which was promoted...
TGAGGTATTTCGTTAATAGAATAAACAGGTTTATTCATAAATAAAGACCTTTTTTTATTAGACTCTATGAAACCTATAACTTCACCACAATATCCATTGTCTAAAAACTTTACCGCTAAATTTCCTGTCCCCCAAACAAGTAACTTTTTCATGTTATCCCTCCAAATCCTATTTGCATATTAACCTATCTATTAAATTCTTATTGGTGAATTTATAGCCATGAAATAAGTTTCATTCCTCTTCATCCCATGTTCTTCCAAATAATTCATGATATCTAATCTGCTGTTTAAATCACTGACTGCAACAAAAAGCAGATCACAATTCTCTATTTCTTCTTGACCTAAAATAGGGTAAGTTAAATATTCCCCTTTTTTCTTTACATCAATAAATCCTGCAAATTGTTTTATACAATTTATAATAGTCAACCATTCCAACACAATTTTACCGAAATACCCTGCTCCCCAAATAATAACTTTTTGAGGTTTTTTTTGCTTTACTATCTGGTCAATATGGTACAAAAACCATATATTACATTTCGTGTATGAATCTGCCCCATTCAGAATTTTATTTTCTATAAATCCATTAAACAGTTTTTTTATTTCTTCTTTACATATATATCTGCTTTTATAGTCTTGTAAAATCCAAGTATAATAATCTTCTAATTTGTTGCCTACAATAGCGCATGTATGATTCTCTTTGAATGTTGTATCAGCATTCCTTATAATATCCTGTATTTTATTCTCATTTCTGAAAACCATATACCTTTTAAATGCCGCATATATATCATCACTTTCATACCCCTGCAAAGCGAGACAATTATAACCATCTTTCATAAGTTCAGGAACCCCTGCTACAGGTGTTGTCAGTACCGGAACATGATTTGCTATACTCTCCACAATAACCCCTGGATATGATTCAACCTTGCTTGCTAAAATCATTAAATCTGCATTACAAAAATAATCTTCTACGTTATGCACAAATCCTTTAAATTTTACATACTCTTCTAATTCATTTTCACACACAAACTGCTTACATATATCCCCATACGCCGATGAATCATTCCCCAAAAATACAAGGCGTACCTGCATACCATCATTCTTACACTTTAAAATAAATTGAATAATTTCTAATTGATTCTTTCTCTCATAAAAAGCTCCTATAGAAAGAATGTGGATCAGATCCTTATTTTCTTTCTCTCTTCTGATAACTTGTTTTCTCTTTTCATACGCAACCCTTATACATTTGGAGTGAATATGTAATCCTTTGCCCCACATCTCCGAAAAAAGCTCAGAATCTGCGCTATGATAATGAGGATACACATCCAGCCATTTTATTCTAAAAGAATCCTGATCTGTTTGATATATATTCATTAAATGCGGAATTTTCAATTCCCTGGCTGCCATTTCAACTGCTACATTAATTTGCGCACTGCAAACCAAATCCGGCCCTTCTTTTTTTATCAAATCGTAAATTTTATCATACTGTTCAATAGAGGATAATATATCAATGCCTTCTGTACATGTAGATATACTGTACTGCGCTGTCACCGCACATATCCCATACTCCCTGCACAAAACATCATATTCCAGCGCATGCTTCTGATCTTTATCATTTGGTATTACAACCATTACATCATGTCCTCTGCTCTTCATAATGTAAGCCTGTAAAAGTAAAACTTTATTCGCTCCCCCTACAGAAAATGGGAAATCTAAAAAATAAGTTATTTTCATGAATAGTAATTTGTATGATAAGACCAATAAGCTATAATCATACTTTTCCTTTCACACTATTTATATGCCACTATAATACAACTGTTTTTATCAAATGCTTTTCCGCCCATCTCACAAATCACTTGAAATAATTGCGGACTAACTTCCTGTTCAATTTGTAAAAAATATTTTGGCCAAACCTCCTGAACCTTCTGTACTGAATGCACAAAATATCCTGCAGCTTTAAAAAGATTTCCGAGTGTCAGGCAATTCCATGTATATAAGTGATTATTAATCTCGCTTCTGCAATATTCTGTATCACAGGATTCATTTGGAACATGAAATATAATTTTTCCGCCATCCTTTAATTTATCTTTTAATTCGCGCAATATCTCAAACGGATTCTCGACATGTTCCAATACACTTGTTGAAATAATAACATCCGCATAATCATCAGGAATATCTCTTATATTTTTTACACTATTAATTCCTAATTTTTTTGCTTCCGCTCTTGCAAAATCATTAATCTCTATTCCTGTTTTCTCTTTTGCCATAATATTATGTAATAAATATCCGCCGCCTGAACCAAACTCAACAACAACCATATCCTTCTCTATATATGGCAAAAACATTCCGACTTTAATTTTCCCTCCAAACTCCCCCATTTGCTTTTGATAAGAAAAATATTGCTCATCATAGTACGCTTCGCCCCCCCCCAGGTCTATTTGAGACACTGATATAAAATTATATATATTCGCATCCAATAATTGCTGTTTTATCATATTTTCAAAGTTACTGCATATTATAATCATGAGTCCTTCGTTGTTCTAAAGATATTACTTTTACATCACATATCTTCTGGTTCTGCTTATTGCTATCATTATCACAAAATGCAATTACTTTATAACCTCTGCTAACCAGATTCAGCAAAAGCTTATTTCCGACTATTCCTGCACCAAAAATAATAATTTCCTTGTCTCTTAGAAATTTCAAATAATCAATGTCATTATTTATATACACTTTTACTTCTCCCATCCTATTTGTATCTTTTCTTTTGATACATGATGATTCTGTACCAAATCATGTACAATGTTCATACATTCTTCTCTATTCTGAAGCATAACCACAATTTTTTCATAATCACAATTTTCTATAGCAACTGGTTTAATAATTTCTTTCCCTGCGAAATATCCCTTCTTATACAAATCTATAAACTTGTCAATGTAATAATTCTGGTTTATCTCTTTTTCATTTTTTAGAAAGAAATTGCCAATCCCATAAACTAATATTTTTTTCTTGTGATTATCCGAATCATTTGCAGCAGTATAACTTCCATATAACTCTGCAAATGCAGTAATTGTTTCACTCGCAAAACCAATTTCATCTGGCAGACTAAATTCTTCTCTCTTCTGATTAATACATTTAATATTGCCTTGATCTGTAACTCCGCAGTGTACTCCTGAACCATCGAATCCGATATTTCTTATAAATGACTCATAGGGATTGATACATATTCCCTCCTGCATAATTACATTCAGTGCCCAGAAAACTGCCCATGAATCACAGACTCCTCTGACATTACCAACTAATGTTTCCTCTAAATCCCGTCCCCACATTGCAAGATTTCTGGACATCTTTTCATTCTGTTTCATTTTCCTGACAAGCTCATAATCCTTATTATATTTAGCCCACCTGTCTTTCCACGTTCCCCATCCCCAGGAAGAAATGCGCCCACAGCCATACACATCATAAGTTCCTCCCTGCAAATGAATAGGCCAACTATATCCGCTAACAGAATATACTTTTTTATTATTCTGATATTTAAGAAAACATTGCGTCATATAACTCATAAAATTTTCTGTCGGAACACAGTCATCTTCCAAAACAATAACTGCATCATATTCTTTCAGAACATAGTTAATACCTGAGATAATGGACTCTGATAATCCTTTATTATATTCCGATACCACAATTTCTGTATCACACCAGTCTATATCGCGAATAAGGCAATTAACTTTTTCCCATTCGTCCCTGTCAGATTTGTGTTTTATACCATCCTGAAATACAAACAACTTCTGAGGTAGAACTTTATTTTCTCTCAAAGCTGTCAATACCTGTTTTGTATGGTAGCTCCTATTGAATGTAAATAGTAATGTTGCTATCTTCATGCATTTCCCTTCCAAATAGACCACCTATTCATTGAATGAAAGACTTAAGAATATAAATCACGGTTCTATTGTATTTATTCATAGGTACGTATCCCCGACTTTTCAGCAGACTACATACCTGGCTTTCTAACACATCATCTAAAGACATTCCTTTTTGCTCAATTAGAATACAACCAATTTCTACAACATCCCAATTAATGGAATTCAAAACTCTTAATTCCATTCCTTCAACATCTATATCTATATAATCTACCTTTTTTATATTGTATTCATCCAAAATATTGTCTAAACGTCTTAATGGAACTTTACGGACATCCACTATATCATCTTTATTTTTTATTTCATTTATACAAAATGTATTTAATGCACTTTCTTTTAAAATATAATAATCCAATTGTATTTCTTCGTCAGATATGCCACAATTTATATTAATATCTCTATTCCTTATACTTTTTAACAATTCAAAGTTAACGATGTCTGGCTCAATATTTATGCCCTTCCAGCCTTTTGTATATGCCCAATGGGTATTTGAAAACCGAAAAGGATGATTTGCTCCAATATCGATATAGATTCCATTATTTTTATGGCCAAAGAAATCTTTCAAAAAAATTTCTTCACCATCTTGGGCATAAATCATTTTTGAATATTTCTCCCAGATAGGTCTATATGTATCATATACGCTATCCCAGTAATATAAAAAATCTATATGTATGCCCGCCGCAATACACTGATAAAAAGTTTCTCTACTATCCTGCATTGTTAATATTATTTTCTTTATCTTTCCATTGTTATAAAATTCTAATATCCTCTGAAATTCAACTATATTGATATTTTTATATTTTGTATCATGCTTTTTTGTATCGTTATCACAGAATAAAAGCGATAATCCAGAAAATCTGGTTTGAATTTCATCTAAAATTCTTTTACCATTTATACCTGCACCAAATAAAACGATAATTCTGTCCAAATATTATTTCCTCCTAAAGTTTAAAAATTTGCACTTTCGAAAAAATTTACCTATTATAACATATATATAAATCTTGAATAATTTACTTGCACTTCTACACATTTCTATAGTTCCAAACTTTTCCCATACAACATCAACTAATTTTCTCTTAATAAATTTTCCCTGTTCGCTATTTATTGCTTTTAAAATCTTTGGATCAGAAAATTTTAAATGCTGCTTCTTATTTGCATGTGAAATTATATATGCACTTTTCTCCACAGGTTTGTAATCACTGCCCTCTTTCCAATTAAATAATTCAAATAATAACTTTTCAACAGATCTCAAACTTTTAAACTGCATCCCTGATTTCACAATTTTGTCCAATTCATGCAGATCATGAATATCCACCAAATACGTTGAATCACTTTTTAATTGCCATACCATTTTAAAACTGGTCAATTTGGAATCATCATATAGTTGAATTGTTGGAACCTTATAAATATATGCTTCTAAATTACATGTTGAATTATAATGTATCATACACTCAACGTTCTTTAATATTAGACCTATAGGAACCTGTTCCTTGATTAACCATACATTCGGATATTTCGTTAAAATATCATAACACGTATTCTTTTTATTAATTTCAATCGGATGCAATTTTACAATTATACCCTTATCCGGATTGGCTTCTGCCAGAAAGATTATCCTGTCTATATATTTTTTTCTAAACTCTCCTTCTGCTTCAATACTCTCCTTAGCCTGATCAATCTCTGACAATGTTCTTTCATCCAAAGGAATGTCATTCCCAAAATAGCCCAGTTCCTGATAATCGTTAATACTGATATCAGCCAACATAAACCCTGTAATTGCAAGGATGGTCATATTAAACTTTGCACACCATTCCTGAATCGTATAATATAATTCATTTGATTTATAATTTTTAATCGCTAAATCAGTTTCATACCATGCATAGCCAGTTACCTTAACTCTCCTGATATCTGATACTTTTTTATCCTTTAATAAATAAGCGCCTAACATTTTTTTTGTTTTTTGGCCCCATACAATAAAATAATCAACCAATTCCTCGGCATATTTATTATAGCCTATAATATCCTGTATACTCTCAGGAGTAAAATAGTAATAGCCCTCTGTATTCATACTAATTACAATCGCTCCGGTTATTATCTTTAATACAGTCAAATAATTTGATGCATTAGCATCTCTTGGCGGTATTGATACAATGATATCTGGCATAAATTGTACTGTTTTCCAGATACTGGAGTGAAATCTTCCATTATCAATTTCTATGTGAGGCATAATCTCTTTTATTTGTTGTTCTATCATAGAAATAATTCCATATTCTCTTTCCTTGACATGATAAAGAAACATAATTTTCTTCATATCATCATACCCTCCAACAAATATCAATAATGCTCTTTCCTATTGACATATCACATGATTCCTGATCAGATAATAAATTGTCCTTTTTCTTACATAAACATTCTATATAACTTTCCAATCCCATATTATAAAATTTGTTTTCTTGCAATATACCCTCTTTTTTCATAATATAGGTATCATAAAAATCAGGTGACACATGAAAAGTGATTTCTTTTTTTTCAACTTCATTTATAAATACTAACTTGCTATTAGATTCAATTGTTAATATTCTATCTTCAACATAGACCAACAAATTCTCAAATTTTTGATATTGACTTTCATGTACCAAAAATTCATCTCCTGAAAATGGTATTTTTATAATGCAGCCTTTTCCATAAGATATTACATATAATATATTGTTCAAAAAAATGCAATTAAGTGACTCTCTTTTCTCCTCTTTCAATATATAATCCATAGCAATAGAAAGATCATATTGATTTATATACGTTCCGTTTTCTGATAACTGATATAAAATATCATTGTCATCTAACAGCCAAAAAAATTCACCTTCCGTGCATCCCGCAACTAATCGCACCTTTTTTTCAAATAAATTTTCTTGTAATAAATACTGATTATTATGTAAGTCAAATTTCCATGACCCTTGACTACTCCCAGTTATTTTCCATAAATATGTTCCTATTTTCAAAGGCATAACATGTCCAAGAAATTCATCTTCCTGATTTATTTCTTTCAATTCATAAACATCTATAATTTTTTCCTCGTCCATATCAAATTTGACTATTGTATGAAACGTCTCTGAAACCAGATACAAGTATCGCCCATCTTGCATGCCAGATACAAACCTTCCCGGATTTCTATTATTACCAATGACATACCGCAATTCATTTTTTTCAAATTCATAAATTGCTATATTAATACCATTCCAGGGAATAAAGAACATCTTGTTTTTATACAATACAATCTGAGTATGTAACTGATATTCCTGAATTTCATTTTTAAAACATTCAACAAATCGTGCCACACCTGTATTAATATCAATCTGAACCAATCCGTTTGCCTCTAATAAAGACATCCAAATAAATCCGTTTGCTTCTTTTACGGCGCCCGAAAGATAAATACAGTTATCTTTTTTACTATTCGTCTGCATCAATAATCTCCAATTGAGGTAATGGAAATACAAATTTACATCCACTACTTTTTCGATATTCTTTTTCTTTTTCTAAAATATTGTCTTTAAAATGCCATGGCAAAACAATGAAATAGTCCGGTTTTTCTTTCTTGGCCTCTTCTTCTGAAATTATAGGAATTTCTGTCCCAGGGGTAACATGTCCAAATTTATCCTCATTAACTTCCGCTATTGCTAAAATATCTTCCTTCGTTATACCACAATATTGTAAAAGTACATTTCCTTTTGTGGATGCGCCATATCCGTAAATCTTTTTTCCCTTTAATTTTTCCTGTTTGATAAAAAGCTTTAAATCATTTTTTGATTTTTCAATATTATTATTAAATTCAATATAAGGGGACAATTCATCATAATTTTTATCAATTTCATATTTTCGAAGGTTACCAACACTCTTATCAATCTGATACGGAGCATCTTTTTTGGAGACTGTAACTCTAAAACTTCCTCCATTAACGTCATTTACACAGACATCAATAATTTTTAATTCAGCAGCATTTACTATCCACTCAATTTGCGATAAACAATAAAATTCGAGATGTTCCTGGCAAATTGTATCGTATGAATTAGCTTCCAACATAGAGGGAAGATAACTTTGTTCCATCACCCATATGCCATCATCTGCCAATACACTACTAATATCTTTTGCAAAACTAACAGGATCTTCTAAATCATAAAACATTGCAATGGATGTTATAACTTTAGCTTTTTTATTTTCGCGAATGTTTACAACATTCTCAGCAGAAAAAAAGTCAGAAACTAATTCGACATAGTCAGGATAATATTTTTTAAATTTTATGCCTGTAGGGTCCATACCGACATAATCCGCTCCGCTGATTCCATAGCTGCGTAATAATGTGCTGTCATTACTTCCTATATCAATCACTAAATCGTCACTTTCAATTCGAACCTTTTGCTTAATCTCACTCGTGATTTCACTTAAGTGCTTAACCATAGACGAGTTTAATCCCGATCGATAACCATAATTTTCTCCATACATTTCACTGCTATTGCAAGAATGCTTTAATTGCACTAAACCACATACTTTTTGGCCTGTTTCATCTGCCGTACATTTTACTAATTCCAAAGGCGCTTCACCTACAATTTGTCCTGACTCAGGAAAAACACCCGTAAGGCTTTGTACGCCTAAATCTACAATTTTTTTTAAATTATGGTTTCCACATATTCTACATTTACTTATTTCTCTATACATCGCCGGTCTCCTATTTACAATAAAAAATATAATTTTCAGATTCAAAATATTGAAATTCATATCCTAACGGAGTTAATAACTTGATAATATTATAAATTGTATCAGACCTGTCCCAGGCTTCTATCATCATAGTTGGCTTACATCTCTTAATTAATTGTAAGGCTCCTCTGACAACTTGCTCCTCGTATCCTTCCACATCAATTTTTATTAACGCTATCTCTTCGTCAAAATTTAGTTCATCAATTGAATATATTTCAATATTGCCATTCTCTGAATTCTGTAAAGTTGTTCCACCAATATTATTCAAATTATATTCGACGACAGATGCACTCGAATGAATTTCTCCAACTCCGCAATTATATAATCTAACTTTTTTTTCCAAATCATTTATTTCAATATTTTTCTTTAATATATCAAATGTTTTTCTTACAGGTTCAAAAGCAATAATTTGTTCTGCTCCACACTCTTTTGCAAAATAAATACTATGGTTTCCTATATTAGCACCGATATCCAACACTACTTGATTTTTTAATTGTACCCCCCCCCTAAACACTGAAGTAATAAAAAATAACAAGTCGTCTTCATAATATCGATCACTAAATAAGATACGTTGTTGAATAAGATCGGTCCTCCAATATGGTAAATAGAACTTAACGTTATATCTTTTTAAATGATATATAGTATTATCAAAATCAAATCCTGAAACTTTTGCTATATGTTCGTCATACTTTTCCTTTATCTGATGTATAAAACATTCTTTTTCAAACAAATCAATTATCCTATCTTCTGGAACATATTTCTTTAATTCAGATCTGATTTCATCATATATATCAGAATTTAAAGAAGTTACCAAAACATATTCATCCTTCAAAGAATACGTTTTTAGAAAATCCAAAGGATAAACTTTTTCATCTCTTGCATAATTATCGAGAATAAAACATTCCTTTATATTAAATTCATTATTTAATATTTTTTTTGTATATTGGCCAAAATACCCAAATGGATATAATATAAATTTATTCCGTCCTCGTTCTAATTCTCTTCTAATTTTCAGTTTTATTACATCAGTCTCTAATTCTAAGTAACGTGCCATTTTATCTCCTTCCATCACAACAATATATATACTTTTTTATTTCTTCCTCTATCGAATATTTACATTCAGAAATACTATCCGAGTAATATCTTTTCTGAAAAGAAAGCTCTAACCCATTCAGGATTGACGGATAAATAAATTCCTGATTAACTGATAAAGTAGGAATCGTTTCTTCATGCTCTATTTCCAAGTTCCAGTCTGGATTTATATACCGCAGAATTCTAGTGCTTTCCTCTTTAAGAACCTCATTTATCGGGTGATTTCTTGAATAAAACAGTTGCCTTGTACTGAAATTTTCCTCAATATAGTCCAGCATTTTTATATCACATAAAATTTCTCGTTCTCTTAACTGTTTTAGTCTATACTGCAAAATCCATTCCAGAAATTGACTTGTAAATAAATTTTCCAATTTAATAATTTGTATAATTTCATCAGCAGTATACCCCCCCCCAGTAAATCCTGGCCTGCTTAACAATTCATCAATGATATGATCATTATATGGAAAAATATTTCTCACAAATTCTTCCCGTTCAGGATCCTGCTCTTTTCCACTCTGCGGAAAATAAATATCCCAAAACAAATTGGCTATTTTAATATAATTAACCTGATCCGACATTAATTTAATTAAGTATTCATTCGATAACCGGTAATCAAAAGCATTATTTAACGAAATATTTTGAGAGATAAATAATCTAACATTCTTTAAAATATTTTTATTCTGCATTAATAACTCAATTTGATCATTTTCCATCATGTGTAATGCCGGCATATCTAGAAATACATACTCTTTCGAAAATTCTCGATTCTGCTTTAAATACATCTTTATTCGAGATGTTTGACAATTCCCATTAATCACTGCCATTTTTCGATTACCTGCATAATCTCGCAGAACCTCTTCAATATCTGATAGATCTGAGATATTGGACAAAATATCTATAATTGGAATTTCATCTTTATCTAACCAATCATATGGCAGATAATTTTTATAAAAAGACAGACCATCCTTTTCTAATTGCTTTGCAACACTCTTCCAGTCAGCCAATGCAATCACTATCTTATATTTTCTTAAATCAACCTCATCTGGATAATAGGTCTCTAAATTGTTCATATTATAATGAGGCTCATAATTATCAATAAAATACTGGATATTATATTTGTACCCTTTTTCATAAAAGAATTTTCTTGCAATATTTCCGGTGCCCCATACAACAATCTCATGGTCATGCATCATTATGTAATTCCCCATCCATTTCTTTCATTATCATTTCAGAAATCCACTCTCTCAATTTTGTTTCCCTTTTCCACCCTAATTCCCGTTCTATTTTGTTTGCATTTCCATAAAGCTGCACACCATAACTCCGACTTGTTATATTACTGTTAATTTCTACGTGATCATACCAATCATTGATCTG
>ERZ777011.3143-NODE-3143-length-11120-cov-3.114144_pt1 | contig 11120 bp, 10 predicted proteins | sample MGYA00374964_ERZ777011 | MGnify/ENA primary metagenome ERZ777011 (study PRJEB29310, sample SAMD00008975) | mouse gut metagenome | study: EMG produced TPA metagenomics assembly of the Metagenome analysis of fecal microbiota from mouse which was promoted...
ATCGTCGTGCGCAGGGTGTGCATTCCCTTGCGGCGGCAGTAGCAGTCGATGAAGAGCAGGGTGTCGCGCACATAGCCTCTTCCCCGGTCGTCGGGGGCGATCCACAGCTCCTCGAGCAGCAGCGTTCCGTCGGGGCGGGACTGCAGAACGAGGAGTCCCACGTCCCGGCGGGCGGCGTGCAGCAGGTAGCATTCGCAACCCTTCTCGATGAGCGTCGGCAGGTCGGCGGCTTTCGTTTTTCCCTCGGCGGCGAGGGTCGCCGCCCGCCGGAATCTTCGTTTTCCGCCTGCGGGCAGCAGACGGAGGTTCTCCTCCGGACGCAGGGTGGCGAAGGAGAGGATGTGCCATGCGACCCCTGCGAAGACGATGCCCAGCACGATCCGTAGCCACAGGGCCTCCGTCACGAAAAGGATGCAGAAGAGAATGGCGGCGAACATCAGCGACAGTGCCGTGATTTTGCTTCCCAGGGTAATGGCCCGCTTCAGGCGGTAGTTGCGGATGTAGAGGCCGAACAGGGGGTGGGTCATCAGCCACCCGTATAGTCGGTCGGAACCGTTGCAGTAACACCACGCCGCGAGCAGCAGGAACGGGGTGGTGGGGAGCAGCGGCAGGAAAATGCCCAGGATGCCGAGGGCCAGCGCCGTGCTGCCGAGCGTGACGTAGACGAGTTTCATGGAGTGCAAAGTAAAGCAACTTTGCGGGAATTTCCATCCGGCCGTCCCTTGGCCTTTCGGCCGCTCCGCCTTTCGGCCGCTCCGCCTCTCGGCCGCTCCGTTTCTTGGCTGCTCCGTTCCTCGGCCGTTCCGCCCCTTGGCTGCTCCGCCTCTCGGCCGTTCCGACCCTTGGCCTTTCGGTCCCTCCGCCTCTCGGCCGTTCCGACCCTTGGCCTTTCGGTCCCTCCGCCTCTCGGCCGTTCCGACCCTTGGCCGATCTGCCTCCGAGTTTATTCCTTCGTCCCATGCCCGATCCCTCCCGGGGTAAAATGAATGCAGGGAAGCGCATGCGCTTCCCTGCATTTGCCGGAGGCGGTCCTGCGGGTGGCAGGAGCCTGTGCGGGCCGATCAGAAGTTCACCTGGAATCCGATGCCCAGCACCTCCTTGAGTTGCAGACGGGGCGAACCGGGCGTGGTGGCCGTCTTGCCGAAACGGATGTCGTCGTCGTAGATCATGTTCACGTGGAGGTTGGCGGTGAGCCAGTTGGTGAGGGCGTAGTTGAGCTGTATGTCCCAACTGATGTCGATGTTCTGCGGATTGTGCAGGTAGTTGGAGTAGAGCTCCAGACGCGAGTAGAGCGAGAGCCTTTTCCAGATGGTGGTGTTCACCTCCGCACGGACGTTGGCGCCGAATTCGTTGAGGATGCGGTGCCCGCTCTTCACGCCGAATGCACCGGCTTCGGAGAGCTTGTCGTTGCAGACGAAGGTGGCGCGGTAGGTAGCCGGCGAGGCGATGATCGTCAGCCACGGGGTGGGCGTGTAGGTCAGACCGAGACCCACGGAGAGATAACCGGGCGCCATGAAGTCGGAGATGTAGTCCGTAGAGGAGACCTTGTAGTCGTAGCCTTTGGCGAACTGGGTGTTGAAGGTAGCCGTAGCGCCGGCGTAGAGTTTTTTGGCTATCAGACGGCCGTAGTTGGTGGTGAGGTAGATCTTGTCGTTGGTCTTGCGCGTTCCGTCGGTGCTCGTGCGGTTGATACCGTAGGCCAGTTCCAGACGGTTGGTCCAGAGGTTGCGTCCGTCGTTGTAGTCGAGCGAATAGTCGAGGGCGGCGTTTACCGCGATGGAGGGATCGCCGCCGGCATTCCAGTTGGAGAACGACGCCTGCGATACGTTGAGTCCGACGTTGCCGTTGCGTTTCCAGGGCGATACCTCGGGCGCCTGTTCGGCGGCCTGTTCCATGACGGCCTTGGTGGTTTTTGCGATGTCGTCGGTGGTGGTGGGGGACTGTGCCCATGCGCTTCCTGCCAGGAGCAGAGCGGCGGCGGAGATGTACAATTTCTTCATGGTTATCTGTTTTTGGAATGATATGCAGTGGGTTGCTTTCAAGAGACGCTTCTATTGAAAATCGTGCCAAAGTTATGAATCCTGCCGGGCGGATGGCGCAAGGTCCTCTGTTTTTCTTGCGCGGGGGAGCAGGCGGCCGGGCGCTGCACGGCGGTACGGCGCAAAAAAATGTGGCTGCGGATTTTGAAGCTGTCGGGAAATGAATTAAATTTGTCCCAATTTAAGCGATACGAAAACGAGATGACGGGGAAGGAGAGCGATAAACGTACGGAAAATTGTGTCGAGACCTTTTTTACCGGTTACGAAACCGCCGTTTCCCTCGTTGTTCCCGATAATTTTTAGGCAGCTGCTCAAGGCTGCCTTTTTTGTGGGTGGTGTTTCGTTCGCCCTTGCATGGCAAGTTCTCTTTAAAAACATATCGATCTATGAAAAAGCTGCTCAAAGGGGGACAGGTATATTCCGGCGGAGCGTTCGTCCGTGCCGACGTGTTGGTGGAGGACGGCATCGTGGCCGCTGTGGGTGCTGCGGCCGATCCGCAGGCCGAGGTGGTCGACGTGGCAGGCAAGCACCTGCTGCCGGGACTGATAGACGTACATGTCCATTTCCGCGAGCCGGGCTTTTCGTATAAGGAGACCATCGCGTCGGGGAGCCGTGCGGCGGCCCGCGGCGGCTATACGACGGTCTGCACGATGCCCAACCTCAACCCGGCTCCCGATACGGCGGAGCATCTTCAGGAGCAGTTGGAGCTGATCCGCGAGGGGGCGGTGGTGAAGGTGGTGCCCTACGGCACCATCACCATGCGGCAGAGCGGCGGCGGAGAGCTGTCGCAGATGGCCCGCATGCGGGACCGGGTGGTCGGCTTTTCCGACGACGGCCGCGGCGTGCAGGAGGATGGCGTCATGGAGGCGGCCATGCGCGAGGCCGCCCGGCTGGAGAGGCCCATCGTGGCCCACTGCGAGGTGAATGCCCTGCTGCACGGGGGGTACATCCACGACGGAGAGTACGCGCACCTTCACGGCCACAAGGGAATCTGTTCCGAGAGCGAGTGGCGGCAGGTGGAGCGCGACATCGAACTGGTCCGCCGCACGGGCTGCCGCTACCACGTCTGCCATGTCTCTACGAAGGAGAGCGTGGAACTGGTGCGCAGGGCCAAGGCCGAGGGGCTTGCGGTGAGCTGCGAAACGGCGCCGCATTACCTCGTGATGACCGACATGGACCTGCGTGAGGAGGGGCGTTTCAAGATGAATCCGCCCATCCGCAGCGCCGAAGACCGTGCCGCACTCATCCGCGGCATCCAGGACGGGACGATCGAGGTGATCGCCACCGACCATGCGCCCCATTCCGCAGCCGAGAAGGCCAAGGGGCTCGCCGGCAGCGCATTCGGCATCGTGGGGTTGGAAACTTCCTTCCCGGTGCTCTACACGCGTCTGGTGCGCGAAGGCGTCCTCTCGCTCGAAAGACTCGTGGAGGCGATGAGCACGGCACCCGGCCGGTTGTTCGGATTGGGCGGAGAGATCGCGGTCGGACATGCGGCCGATATCGCCGTTTTCGATCTGGAGGCACGCTACCGGATCGATAGCTCCGATTTCCTTTCGCAGGGGCACGCGACGCCCTTCGACGGCTGGGAAGTGCAGGGGCGCAACGTACTGACGCTCGTGGACGGCCGCGAGGTGTACCGCGACCCTTCGCTGGGAGGCGGGGACGTCGCGATCGGGGCGTGAGAAGAGGCCGGGCGGACCGCCCGGTAATTTCGGATATTACAGTGAGACAGTTAAAGATATCATGTATAAACGCGGGATCTATAGAATCAAGTCGAACGAGCCGCTGACGGAGACGGTTTTCCGGATGGTGGTCGAGGGCGATACGCAATACCTGACGGCACCGGGGCAGTTCGTGAACATCGAGCTGCCGGGCAAATTCCTTCGCAGGCCGATTTCGGTGTGCGACTACGACGAACATACCGTTACGCTGATCTACAAGGTGGTCGGCGAGGGTACCGCCCGGATGGCCGGCATGGCTGCGGGCGGGGAGCTGGATATGCTGACGGGGCTGGGGAACGGATTCTCCACCGCCGTAGCCGCGCGACACCCCCTGCTGGTGGGCGGCGGCGTAGGCGTACCTCCGCTCTACAACCTGGCCAAGAGGCTGCTGTCCGAAGGGCGGCGGGTGACGGTGGTGCTCGGTTTCAATACCGCGTCGGAGGTCTTCTATGCCGAGGAGTTCGAGGCGTTGGGCGTCGATGTGGTCGTGGCCACGGCCGACGGATCGCGCGGAGTGCGGGGATTCGTGACCGATGCCATCGCCGCCGGATGTACGGATTACGACTACGTGTATGCCTGCGGTCCGATGCCGATGCTCCGGGCGCTCTCCGGTGCGGTGCATGTGCCGGGGCAGTTCAGCTTCGAGGAGCGGATGGGGTGCGGTTTCGGCGGATGTATGGGTTGCACCTGCCGTACGCACAACGGCAACAAACGGATATGCAAGGAGGGTCCGGTGTTGACTACGGACGAAATCATATGGGAGGAGCGATGAACGGAAAGGAGATGAATACGACGGTGTGCGCTCCCGACTTGTCGGTGGAGCTGAGCGGGCTGCGGCTCGACAATCCGGTGATCCCCGCGAGCGGGACCTTCGGCTTCGGCGCCGAGTTCGCCGAATTCTATGACCTGGACATCCTCGGTTCGTTCTCTTTCAAGGGGACGACGCGGGAGGCCCGTTTCGGCAATCCCACGCCCCGCATCGCGGAGTGCCGCGAGGGGATGATCAATGCCGTGGGGCTCCAGAATCCCGGCGTGGAGGCCGTGATCGGCGAGGAGCTGCCGCGCATCGCGCGGATCTTCCACAAACCCGTGGTGGCCAACATCAGCGGTTTCTCGGTGGAGGACTACGCCTACTGCTGCGAGCGGATGGATGCGCAGGAGCAGGTGGGCATCATCGAGGTGAACATCAGTTGCCCCAACGTGAAACACGGCGGGATGAGTTTCGGCACCGTGCCCGAGAGCGCCTACGAGGTGACCCGGGCCGTGAAAGCCGTGACCACCAAGCCCGTCTACATGAAGCTGAGTCCCAACGTGACCGACATCGTGTCGATCGCCAAGGCGTGCGAGGAGGGCGGTGCCGACGGACTGACGCTGATCAATACGCTGCTGGGCATGCGCATCGACCTGCGCACGCGCCGGCCCGTCATCGCCAACACCATGGGCGGTTTCTCGGGGCCGGCCATCTTCCCGGTGGCGTTGCGCATGGTGTACCAGGTGGCCAGGGCGTGCCGGATTCCGGTGATGGGGTGCGGCGGCGTGGCCACGGCCCGCGATGTGATCGAGATGATGATGGCCGGTGCCACGGCGGTGCAGGTGGGAGCCGAGAACCTGCGCAATCCGTATGCCTGCAAGGAGATCGTCGAGGCGCTTCCGGCCGAAATGGAGCGGCTCGGGATAAGCCGTCTGCGGGACATCATCGGCGTGGCCTGAGGGGCGCGGCACGCGGCGGAAGCGGGGCGGACGGAGGGAAGACCGACCGTCGCCCTCCGGGGCGCGTGTCCCGGTGGACGAGAGAAAGAAAATAATCGATAGCAATAGAAGATAGCAATGGCAAAAGACGTGATCATCGCGTGCGACTTTCCGAGCGCGAAGGAGACTTTCAGGTTTCTCGACCTTTTTACGCAGGAGAAGCCTTTTCTGAAGATAGGCATGGAACTGTTCTATGCGGAGGGCCCCGCGATCGTGAAGGAGATCAAACGGCGCGGACACAGGATTTTCCTCGACCTCAAGCTGCACGACATTCCCAATACGGTGAAGCAGGCGATGTCGGTGCTCGCGCAGTTGGATGTGGACATGACCAACGTGCATGCCGCCGGTACGATCGACATGATGCGTGCGGCGGTGGAGGGCCTCACCCGGGCGGACGGTACGCGTCCGCTGCTCATCGCCGTGACGCAGCTCACCTCCACCAGCGAGGAGCGCATGCAGCGCGAACTGCTGATCCAGGCCCCCATCAACGACACCATCGTGCAGTATGCCCGCAACGCCAGGGAGGCGGGGCTCGACGGCGTGGTGTGCTCGCCGCTGGAGGCAGGTATGGTGAAGGAGGCGTGCGGAAGCGATTTCGTGACCGTGACGCCGGGCGTTCGTTTCGCCGACGGCGCGAAGGGCGACCAGGTGCGGGTGACGACCCCGGCCCGTGCGGCGGAGATAGGCACCGACTACATCGTGGTGGGGCGTCCCATCACGGAGGCCGCCGACCCGGTGGGAGCTTACCGCCGCTGTGTGAAAGAGTTCATGATGCAGTAGGCGGACGAACGAATAACCCGACTTCAATAATTAAAAAACCGACATACGATGGATTTGGCTTTGGAAATGGACAGAAAGAGTGCCGGATGCTGCTGCGGCAAAACCGGCGGAGCCGTTGAACTGAAAGAACTTGAAAGGCTGATAGCCAAGGACCTCCTTTCGATAGGGGCGGTATTCCTCAGGCCGGAGCAGCCCTTTACCTGGGCGAGCGGGATCAAGAGCCCGATCTACTGCGACAACCGGTTGACGCTCACGGCTCCCCGGGTGCGCGACAACATCGAGGCGGGGTTGGCCCGCGTGGTGAAGGAGCTCTATCCCGAATGCGAGGTGCTGATGGGTACCAGCACCGCCGGCATCGCGCATGCGGCCATTACGGCCACGCTGCTCGACCTGCCGATGGGATACGTGCGCGGCAGCGCCAAGGACCACGGCCGTACGAACCGCATAGAAGGTCGCCTGGAGAAGGGCCAGAAGGTGGTGGTCATCGAGGACCTCATCTCCACGGGCGACAGCTGCATCGAGGTGGTGAAGGCGCTTCGTGAGGCGGGAGCCGAGGTGCTCGGTATAGCGAGCATATTCACTTACGGCATGCAGACCGGTCTCGACCATCTGCGCGAAGCGGAGGTGCGCAACCACAGCCTCTCGAACTTCGACACGCTTGTCGAGGTGGCTGCCGAACAGGGATACATACGTCCGGAAGATATCGAACGTCTGAGGGCCTTTCGTGCGAATCCGCGGGACGAGTCGTGGATCACGGCTTCGCGTTAGCCCCAGCCGCGGCAGAAGGGCCGCCGCGGGCCGCCGGCGCACGGGCGGAAGGGAAAAAGAGAACAACAGTTACCATAACATATATAAAACAGGTTTATTATGCATCATCTTATCGACATCACCGACCTGAGCATGCAGGAACTGCAGGAGATCATCGATCTCGCGCTCGACATCATCGCCGACCGTCCGGCTTACACTGAAAGATGCAAGAACAAGACGCTGGCCACCCTCTTCTACGAACCCAGTACGCGCACCCGCCTCAGCTTCGAGGCTGCCATGCTCGAACTCGGCGGTAATGTTCTCGGATTCTCGGATGCAAGCACCTCTTCGGTAACGAAAGGTGAGTCGCTTGCCGATACCATAATGACCATCAATAAGTTCGCCGATATCATCGCCATGCGCCATCCCAAAGACGGCGCTCCGCTGGTGGCTTCGCGCGTGACCGACATACCGATCATCAACGGCGGCGACGGCTCGCACTGCCATCCCACCCAGACGCTCGCCGACCTGCTCACCATCAAGCGCGAAATGCGTCGGCTGGACAACCTCGTGATCGGTATGTGCGGCGACCTCAAATTCGGACGTACGGTACACTCGCTTACCAAGGCCATGATGCGTTACGACAACATCCGTTTCGTGATGATCTCGCCCGAGGAGCTGAAGATGCCGGAACACGTGCTCGAGGAGCTGCGCGAGGCGGGCATTCCCTACACCGAGGTGAGGGATATGGAGAGCGTGATGCCGGAACTCGACATCCTCTACATGACGCGCGTACAGCGGGAGCGTTTCGACGACCCGGCCGTGTACGAGGCGCTGAAGGATACCTATATCCTCGATGCGGAGAAGATGAAGCTGGCCAAGAAGAACATGGCCGTGCTGCATCCGCTGCCCCGCGTGAACGAAATCGCCGTAGAGGTGGACAAAGACCCGCGTGCGGCCTATTTCCGCGAGGTGGAGAACGGCAAATTCATGCGTATGGCCCTTATCTGCAAATTGTTCGAGTGGGAGAACAGGCGGATGGAGAACCCGCAGCTGGCCGGCGTGGAGGAGAACCCCGCAGGCGTGAGGTGCTCCAACAAGCGCTGCATCAGCAACTCGGAGAATGTGCCGCAGCTGCTTCGGCCGGTAGAGGGCGAATCGGGTACGTACCGTTGCGCCTACTGCGAGACCCTCGTCAGGAAATAACGGAATCCCTCATTTCCGAATCGGATGTTCGTCCGGGAAGCGTCGCTTCCCGGACGAACGACGTTTTATCCGGTACCATCCGGCGAGTGCCGGGGGATTCGGCGGGCGGCGTTCGTCGGCGGGCGATCGGCGCACGATTCTCTTTTCAACACCGCAACCGGCTGCTTTTCCGCGATACCGACTCCGAAGGAGCCGTAGAAACCGCGACCGGGCAGGTCTTGGTCGGAGCGTTTTTTTCGGTGTCGTATATATTGTTGGTATTCATGAGAAAAGCGTGTACTTTTCGCATCCACTATAAAATTTGGTAGCGTATGAAGATCTGGAGGTTGGTTCCGCTCTGTCTGTCGGTGGTATCGCTGGCCGCGTGCAAACGGATAGAGGAGTGGTTGGATAAGGATAAAGGTGGCGTGACGCCGCCCGAAATAACGGTCGTGGCCGTAACCGATGCCATGGCTTACGTGGAGGTAGGGGTTTACGACGAGGAGGCCGATGCCGAGGTGGGCATCTGCTGGGCCACCCATCCGTCGCCGGATACCACCGGGCAGACGATGCCGCTGCACTGGGCGGCGGGCAAGTCCGCCGAGATTCACGGTCTCGCTCCCGAAACGAAATATTATGCCCGCAGCTATGCGGTCGGGAGCGCCGGGAAGACGGCTTTCGGCAGGGAGGTGGAGTTTTCCACCGACCGTCAGCGCCCCAAGGTGGAAGTGGTGGCGTGCGAGGTGTACGACCAGTCGGCGGAGGTCGCTTGCCGTGCGTGGGGTCCGCGTATTGAGTGTGTGGGCGTATGTTGGAACACCGGCGGTTTCCCTACCACCGAAGACGGGGAGTTTGCGGATTGCACGTACGATGCGGAGCAGGAGCTCTGGCGTGTGATCGTAATCGGCCTGGAGGAGTCGAGGAGCTATTATCTCAGAGGGTATGTACGGACGGACGACGGCTATACCTACTTTTCCGACGACCAGTTCGATTTCCGGACGGAGGAGGTGTATGCTCCCTCCATGTGGATCGATGGGCCCGTCGCGCGGGAGGATACCTATGCCGATGTTATTTATCATGTGAACGAGACGGGGATCATCCGCCGCGGACTGTGTTGGGGAACCGAACCGGAACCTACCGTGGAGGGGGCGACGACCGACGACGGTTCGGGAGGAGCGTGAAAAAAGAGGACTTCATTGTTTTTCTGGTAAAAAGTATTATCTTTACGCCTTTAAAGAACGAATGGTGTTGGCCGCGGGGGCGGCAACAAAGGTTCCGGTGTTTTTTATGTCCGTAAAGACTCTTTTGGTATCCGTACGACAAGGGTCGTACTTTCGTTATTTTCGGTCGGGGCGTCCGGCCGGGTGTGCGGGAGGGTGCCGGAATCGTACGGAAAGTGCCGCAACTCCCCGGGTGGAATAAAGCCGCTATGACATGGTCGTGTTGTAGCGGTTTGTCATTAGAACGTGTTTTTTTAACGATACAGGAGATATGGTAAAGGTAGGAGTCATCATGGGGTCGGTGAGCGACTGGGAGGTGATGTCGGCTGCGGCGGATACCCTCGCCGAGTTCGGCGTCGTTTACGAGAAGAAAATCGTCAGTGCGCACCGTACGCCCGATCTGCTGTCCGAATACGCCAAGACGGCCAAATCCCGCGGGATAGAGGTCATCATCGCCGGTGCCGGAGGCGCGGCGCATCTGCCCGGCATGGTCGCTTCGATGACCACGTTGCCGGTGGTGGGAGTGCCGGTGAAGTCGAAGGCGCTGAACGGGCTGGACTCCCTGCTTTCCATCGTACAGATGCCTGCGGGCGTTCCCGTGGCGACGGTCGCCATCAACGGCGCGAAGAATGCCGCGCTCGTGGCGGTGAGCATTCTCGCCCTGCACGACGAGGCGCTGGCGCTGGCGCTGGAGGATTTCCGCCGCCGTCAGACCAGGGCGGTGCTGGCCACGGAGCTGGAGTAACCATCAACCGATTTCAGAGAAGGGTGAAGACCATAGGAATCATAGGCGGAGGGCAGTTGGGCCTGATGATCGCCGAGCAGGCCGCCGGGCTGGGGGCGAGGACGATATGTCTCGATCCGTCGGCCGACGCACCCGCTTTCCGGGTGTGCGACGAACATATCGTGGCCGCTTTCGACGATGCCGCCGCGCTGGAGGAGCTGTGCCGCCGCAGCGATGCGGTGACGTACGAGTTCGAGAACGTGCCGGGAGAGATACTCATCCCTCTGGCCGAAAAGTATAATATCCCGCAGGGCTACCGTCCGCTTTTCGATTCGCAGGACAGAATCCGGGAGAAGACCAATGCCCGCGACAACGGGCTGCGCGTGCCGCGTTTCGCCGATGTCTGCGACCGCGAGTCGCTGATGAAGGGGATCTTCGAGGTGGGCTATCCGTGCGTCTTCAAGACCCGCACGCTGGGGTACGACGGCCACGGCCAGGTCGTGATCCGTACGCCGGAGGATATCGCCCGCACGGAACCCTACATGGGGACGCCTGCCATTCTGGAGGAGTTCGTGCCCTTCGACTACGAGGCGAGCATCGTCATGGTGAGCGACGGGCAGCGGATCGTGAGCTTTCCGATCGGGCGAAACATCCACCGCGAGGGCATCCTCGACCTATGCCTCGTGCCGGCTCCGCAGATGGACGAGGCCGTGCGTGCGAAGCTCGTCGAGCAGAGCGAAGCGTTCATGCGTCGCTGCGGCTATACGGGTATTCTGGCCATCGAGTATTTCGTGAAGGACGGGGAGATCTATTTCAACGAGATGGCTCCGCGGCCCCACAACAGCGGTCATTATACCATCGAGGGGTGCACGACCAACCAGTTCCGCGAGCTGTGTCGTTACCTGCTGGGAGAGCCGTTGCAGGAGCCCCGTCTGGTGGCGCCGACGGTGATGAA
>ERZ777011.3144-NODE-3144-length-11114-cov-16.181572_pt1 | contig 11114 bp, 7 predicted proteins | sample MGYA00374964_ERZ777011 | MGnify/ENA primary metagenome ERZ777011 (study PRJEB29310, sample SAMD00008975) | mouse gut metagenome | study: EMG produced TPA metagenomics assembly of the Metagenome analysis of fecal microbiota from mouse which was promoted...
CGGAAGAGTAGGTAATCGCCACCTTTAAGCCTCAGAGAAATCTGAGGCTTTTTTTATGTCAATATTGAGTCCGTTTGTTGTTATTTATAGGGTAATTTATGGGAATATCGGGAAAATTGCGTAATTTTGTAAATTAACTTCAAATTTTTGATAAGTAAGCGTTGTGAATTTCAAATCTTACTTAAGCTTAATTAATTTATGCTGACAAGGAAATATAATCTGGTCAACAATGTCGTCGGGTGGGTGGTGTTCGCCATCGCTCTCGTCACATATTGGTTGACACTTGAGCCGACAGCCTCCTATTGGGATTGCGGCGAGTTTATCATTCAGGCTGACAAGCTGGAAGTGGGGCATCCTCCGGGCAATCCTATCTTTATGCTTACGGCTCGTTTCTTCGCAAATTTCGCTCCTAATGATCAGTTGGTGTCAGTGATGGTCAACGCCATGAGCGGCTTGCTTTCTGCTTTGACAATACTTCTGCTTTTCTGGACGATAACACATCTTGTCAGACGGCTTATAGTAAGAGACGGTCTGCGCAGGGAGATTTCACTTTCGAGATACTTCGTTATCATGGGCAGCGGCGTTGTCGGTGCGTTGGCTTATTGCTGGAGCGATACATTCTGGTTCTCAGCCGTAGAGGGTGAGGTCTATGCTTTCTCTTCTTTTTGCACGGCTTTGGTCTTCTGGCTTATTCTCAAATGGGAGAACAGGGCGGATGAACCGCATTCCGACAGGTATCTGATACTAATTGCCTATGTAATCGGCATCAGTGTTGCCGTGCATCTGCTGAATCTGCTCTGTATCCCGGCGATTGTGCTCGTATTTGCATACAGAAAATGGAAGGATATGGATCTTGTCAAGTCGCTTGTCGCGCTTGGCGTATCTTTCGTCATAGTGGCATTAGTACTCTTTGGTCTGGTTCCGGGATTCATAAAAATGGCGCAGCGGTTCGAGCTGATGTTTGTAAACGGTTTCGGAATGAGCTTCAACAGCGGGGCTTTGTTCTATGCATTCCTGACTGTTGCGGTGTTCTTCTGGGCGTTGCATGCTCTCTGGCGGCAGCAGTCGGCGTTGATGATAAAAGTGTCGTTTCTTGTTGCTGTCACGCTTTCCGGTATGCTTTTTATGGGCAGCGGATGGTGGCTGGGCTGGATATTGACCGCCGCGCTTGCCGCATGGCTCTTCATTCGCGGAGCGCGTCCTTTGCCGTTAAGAGTATTGAATAATGTGATGTGGAGCATTGCTGTCATATTTATCGGTTATTCCAGCTACGCGCTTATTCTTATCCGCTCCAGCGCAGACACACCGATGAACCAGAATTCTCCCGACAACGTATTTGACCTGGCTTCTTATCTGAACCGTGAGCAATATGGCGAGAATCCGTTGATCTATGGCGAAACACTTTATTCGGGACCCCAGAAGAAACTGATGGGAGTCATGACCGATACAGTCACCTATCGTGAGGACGGGTCTCCTGTGCTTGTCAATTATCCGAGCTATCAGCAGGTGGTAGAGAAGGGCAAGCCGATGTATGCAAAAGGCGTGAAAGGTGCCGTGCCGACATCCGAATACGGCTTCCTGACTACGGGCGAGCAGGCTTCGAATGCGGCAAAAGCGCAGAAAGGTGGTGATTATTATGTGAAACGCGACTATAAGCCCGAGGTTAAGATGAATCCCGAGCTGAACATGCTTTTCCCGCGTATATACAGCCGTATGCACCGCGATTTGTATAAGCAGTGGGTTACACTCGACACCACTCCGTCCAATCTGAAAGAGCTTTATGCAGTAGATGCAGTCACGGGTGAGAAGGTTCCTGAGACGGATCTTCAGGGAGAACCTTATATGAATCAGGTGACAGGTCAGGTCACGTACCCCCAGAAAATGGGATATCGTCCGACATATGCGCAGAATCTCGAATATTTCTACAACTACCAGCTTGTCCACATGTATATGCGTTATTTCATGTGGAACTTCGCCGGTCGTCAGAACGATATACTGAATCAGTCAGGCGAGCTTGATGCCGGCAACTGGATTTCCGGAATCCCAGTAATCGACAATGCACGTCTCGGAGACCAGTCGCTTCTTCCCGATGATCTCGGAAAGAATAACCCCGGACACAATGTCTATTACATGCTTCCGCTTATATTGGGTCTTATCGGTCTTTTGTGGCAGGCATTCGCAGGTAAGCGAGGCATAGAGCAGTTCTGGGTTGTGTTCTTCCTGTTTTTCATGACTGGAATCGCGATTGTGCTCTATCTTAACCAACCACCCGGTCAGCCGCGAGAGCGTGATTACGCATTTGCGGGTTCGTTCTATGCCTATGCTATATGGATAGGTATGGGAGTTGTCGGTCTGTGGAATATCATCAGGCTTATTGCCGGCAGTCGTAAACGCGCTTCGGCATCGGTATATTGTGCCGCCACGGCGTGTGTTCTCGGTGCAGCGGTGCCCGTGCAGATGGTGAGTCAGACATGGGATGACCATGACAGAAGCGGAAGATATGCCGCGCGGGATTTCGCAATCAACTATCTGAACAGTCTCGAACCGAACGCGATAGTCTTCTGCAACGGAGATAACGATACTTTCCCGCTCTGGTATGCCCAGGAGGTAGAGGGTGTGCGTCCGGATGTGAAGATCATAAACCTCAGCTACCTTGCCTCAGACTGGTATGCCAATCAGATGCGTCAGGAAAGTTACGAGGCGGCTCCTGTGCACTTCACCGCCACCCCCGCCGATTATGCCTATGGAAAAATGGATGTTACCATTCCGGGGCGCGAGCGTGCGCCGGCAGATCTTCTGTCGAGTCTCAAGCTGATTTATTCGGGCAAGACATATAACCAAGATTATCGTTATCCCGAGTTCCCGTCGAGCGTTGTCACAATTCCTGTAGACAAAGAGGCTGTGATCAAACGCGGTCTTGTGGCTCCGCAGGATTCCGCAGAGATTGTCAACGAGATTGTCATAGACCTTGCGGGTGCTCCTGCCATAACGAGAAAAGGGTATGTCGGTCTCGGTGAGCTACTGATGCTTGACATCATAGCCACAAATGCCGCCGAAGGGTGGCCCCGTCCGATATATTGGTGCTCCACAGTCGGCGACGAGTATTATCTCGGCATGAGAGATTACTTGCGGTCAACAGGCATGACACACCAGTTGGTGCCCACACGCCAGTCGGGAATTCCGGCGAGAGCCGACAGAGCATATGATGTAGTGACCAATTACCGATGGGGCGGTGCGGACAAAGCCGTTGCCGGTGGCACACCCTATTTTGACGAGACCGCGCGACGGATGCTTGTGACTACGCGCAACTCAATGCTTGACGTGGCTTCGGAACTTATATATCAGGGCGACCGCAAGGCGACCGCCGGTGATGATAAGGGAGCCAAAGAGGAGTACAAGAAGGCGCTGAACACCTTAAATCTTCTTACAAGCAATCTGTCAGAGAATGTGACACGCTATGACATAACAGTGGCGATGACCCTTCCCGAAATTTACGGAGAACTCGGAAAAAAGCTCGGGGACAAGTCTCTTACGGAAAAAGGGCGTGATCTTATATGGAGCCAGATGGAGCGTTATATACAGTATGTAGCCTATCAGCAGAATATAGCGATGACTTTCGGCGGAGTTGCGTTGACACACGAATCGCGTCTGATGCCGTATCAGTACTGGTATCTGATCAAGGTTTACGAAGACCTTGGCGGTGATCCGAAAAAGACAGACTCGTTGCTAAAGAGATACGGCTTCAACCGCAACGACCTCAAGGCAGCTTACGACCGGGCTTACAGCGGAGGCTCTGGCGGCTCGGGAGAAGGCGGAGCCGGAGGTTATTCGGAGTCGGATTATGTCAATGAGCTTGCGGAAGTGGCGCGTATCGTAAACGAACTTGCCGCGCTGCCTGCCGCAGAATACTCGGCGCGCAGTGCCGACGACCGTTATTACGACTCAATATATTACGATGTCTATCAGCAATATCTCAAGGCAGGCATCAAGCAGGAATCTCTTGATGCCAAAGCCGAGATAAAGAAAGTTGACATGGTGCGTAGCAAACGACTTAACGAAGAGTTTAACTCAAAGCATTAGAATAAGGCAACTCAGGGGCTGCGCAAGTCGCCGCCCCTGAGTTTCTGTTGTATCTGACATGTTGATTGAAAGAATACCCGAATGGTTGAGAAAACTTGCGAAGGACGCGGTCTTCATGATTCCCCAGCGGGAAGGCGAGAAGAAAGTGTATCTCACATTCGATGACGGTCCTATTCCGGAGGTCACTCCCCGTCTCCTTGACCTTCTTGACAGTTACGGGATAAAGGCTACCTTCTTCATGGTAGGTGACAATGTGCGCAAATATCCGGAGCTGTTTGCCGATGTGAAGCGACGGGGCCATAGAGTAGGCAACCACACGATGCATCACCTGCAGGGTCTGCGGGAAAGCAAGGATGCGTATCTTGCCGATGTCGCGGATGCCGACAGATATATAGGGAGCGATCTATTCCGTCCGCCTCACGGCTGGATGAAAAGAAGCCAGGGGAAAGAGCTGTCGGCTAAATACCGGATAGTTATGTATGATCTGGTTACACGCGATTACAGCAAACATCTTGATGCCGGCGATGTCTTCGACAATGTGAAGAAATATGCGCGTCCCGGTTCGATAATAGTTTTTCATGACTCGCTGAAAAGTCTTCCGCGTCTTTTCGAGGCATTGCCAAAGAGCATCGAGTGGCTGATGGAGCAAGGATATAAGTTTGATGTTTTATTCAAGTAAGTTCCGATGGAGATGGAAGATAAGATCTTGATTCGCAAGAAGAGAGTGCTTGTTGTGGGAGCCGGAGGCTTCACGGGCGGCTTTATAGTGGAAGAGGGGTTGCGCCGCGGATATGAGGTGTGGGCGGGAGTTCGCGAGACAACCTCGCGCCGATGGCTTTCAGACGAAAGAATCAGATTCCTGAATCTTGACTTTTCTCGTCCGGAGAGTCTTTCCGCCACATTGTCGACAGCGTTGCCGGCAGGAGAAAAGTGGGATTACATAGTGTATAACCTCGGAGCGACGAAGGTTATGTATTATATGGATTTCTCACGGATAAATTATGATTATCTGCGTTATTTCACCACCGCATTGAAATCGGCAGACATTGTGCCCGAGAAATTTCTTTACATGAGTTCATTGTCGGCAATGGGTCCGGGAGATGAAAAGGGCTATACCCCTTTTGACGAGAGCATGATACCGATGCCCAATACCAGATACGGTGCCTCGAAACTCAAGGCGGAGATGTGGCTTGAGATGGACGGAATGCCTTACATAATCTTCCGCCCCACCGGCATATACGGACCACGCGATCATGACTATTTCCTGATGTTCAAATCCATAAGCAAAGGATTTGATTTCTCGGTAGGTTTCAGAAAGCAGCTTCTGACGTTTATATATGTAGAGGATCTTTCCCGTGCGGTTTTTGACGCTCTTGAGAAAGCCCCGGTGAAAGAGACTTATGATATTTCCGAGCCAAGAGGCTACACACAGAAGGAATTTCGCCGGCTTACAGCCAAGGCTATCGGCAAGAAGGTCGTATTCCCGGTCAGGATGCCCTTGTGGGGAGTCAAGGCTGTCTCTGTCATCGCAGAGAAAATAGGTGTGGCACGCATGAAACCATCGACTCTTAACCGCGACAAATACAAGATAATGAAACAGCGCAACTGGGGTGTGGATGTATCGAAGGCGAGTCGGGATTTCGGATTCTCCCCCCGGGTGAGTCTTGCCGACGGAATATCGGAGTCGATAAGGTGGTATAGGGAAGAGGGTTGGATTTAAAGATCTTTATGAATTGTAGAATGGATTCAGGTGAGTAGATATGCAGGACAGTATTCAGAATAACGGAGGCGGACATGGCGCGTGGCAAACGGTTGATGAGATTGTTGTGCCCTCGCATGCCGCGGAGCCTCTTGTGCCGGTAGGGATGAAGACCGTTGGAGCCGTAAAGCCGGCAAGTGTGTGGAAGCCGGTGTATTCGGCGTCGGATTCGACCGCCAGGGCACGGCGGGATTCCGTCATACGTGCCGTCAATGACTCCCTCGCCAAGGAAAAGAGCGGTTACGGGATAGTGCTTCAGGCTCCATATCGCGAGCATGTGCAGGAGGCGGCTGGAAAAGTCGCCTCACGGAGCGGCGACGGGCTGTCATGGGTTTTTGTAGCCATGGCGGTAATATTCTGTGCTGTTTGTCTCAAGCTCAAGAACACTCCGCGTTATATCAAGATACTTGTGTCGGACATGAAGGATGTCCGCACGCGTCACAACATGTTTGACAACACTGTGAAGGAAACCTCCTTTCTGTTGATACTTATTATCGGCTGGATCTGCAGTGTCGGGGTGCTGCTCTGGGATCTGTTGCGTCTGACGGTTTCCGATTCGCCGTTCGGCTCGTTCGGCATTCCAGACAGTCCGTTGTGCGGAATCGGGCTATGCGCCGGAGTCGCGGCGGTTTATGTCATCTTTATGCTACTGTCGTATGAAATAGTGGGCAACGTCTTTTCCGACCGGCAGCTGACCCGGCTCTGGGTGAAGGGTGCTACCGCTCTTATGGGACTTCAGTCTTTCATGTTTTTTCCGCTTGCGTTGTTATCGCTGTGTTATGCCGAATGGGGCGGAATTATCCTTATACTCGCGGGAATTGTCTTCGTTTTTGGGAAAATACAGTTTATTTATAAAGGTTTTAGAATTTTTTTCAATCAAATGTCCTCTTGGTTGCTTTTTTTGTACTACCTTTGCAGTTTAGAAATTGTACCGTTGATTCTCGCATATCTGGCAGCCCTTCAAATCTGCTCTATGTTGCTTTGAAAAAGGTTGAATCCACGTATCAGACAAGATGCCGGGTATGTTGCTTATACAATAACTGAGAATGAATATTAAGAAGATATTAGTTTCCCAGCCTAAGCCCTCATCGGAGAAATCTCCATATTATGATATCTGCAATAAATATGGGGTTGAGATGGTTTTTCGTCCTTTCATCAAGATCGAGGGTCTGACCGCCAAAGAATTTCGTGCCGCCAAGGTGAATCTTGCCGATTATACAGGTATCATATTCACATCGCGCACAGCAGTAGATCACTATTTCCGTCTCTGCGAGGAATCGCGAGTGAAAGTGCCTGACACGATGCGTTATTTCTGCACTACCGAATCGATTGCGCTTTACCTTCAGCGTTACATCGTTTACCGCAAGCGCAAGATTTCGTTCGGTAAGACCGGCAAACTTGATGATTCCCAGCTTGTAGCTTCGCTTGTTAAAAACAACAAAGAGAAATTTCTTTTCCCGATTTCGGATGTGCACAAAGAGGATGTAGAGGAATTGCGTAAGCTTGGACTTGACGTGACCAAGGTTGTTATGTACCGTACGGTCAGCAACGATTTCCAACCCGATGAAGATCTTGACTATGACATGCTGGTGTTCTTCAGTCCTGCGGGAATCGCATCTCTGAAAAAGAACTTTCCCGATTTCAATCAGGATGAACGTCCCACTTATATAGCCACATTCGGCAGCACCACCGCCAAGGCTGTGGAAGATGCCGGTCTGCGGCTTGATATCTCCGCGCCGACAGTGGAGGCACGTTCGATGCCCGAGGCAATAGACAAATTCCTTGCGACCGACAGCAACGCGAATGCATAATCCCGCGTCATGAAAAATCTACAGGGCGCGGGACTGAGCAGGTTATACCTGAAGGATACGGCATTCCAGAATCTCATGCAGAAGCGCATTTTCAATGTGCTTCTGATAGCCACGCCCTACGATGCGTTCATGCTTGAGGAAGACGGTCGTGTAGACGAGCAGATATATTTCGAATATGTAAGGCTCAATCTCTCCTCTCCTCCGCGTTTTACGAAGGTTGCAAACTACGACGAGGCATATGTGGCGTTGGCGGATAACTCGTTTGATCTTATCATCGCCATGCCCGGTGTCGATGTCAGCGAGACATTCAGGGAAGCCGTAAACATAGACAATCTCTATCCGGACATACCGCTTGTAGTGCTCACCCCTTTTTCCAAGGAGGTGAGACGCCGCATAGCCAACGAAGACCTCAGGGGGGTGGACTACGTCTTTTCCTGGCTTGGCAATGTGGATCTTATCCTTGCCATAATCAAGCTGATAGAAGACCGGATGAATGCCGACACAGACATAGAGGAAGTCGGCATACAGGCTATTCTTCTGATAGAAGACTCCATACGGTTTTATTCATCGATTCTTCCGCATCTTTTCAAGTTTCTTCTCAAGCAGTCGATGCGCTGCGCCACAGAGGCGCTGAACGAGCATGAGCAGATGATGCGTATGCGCGGACGCTCGAAAGTGCTCCTTGCACGAGACTATGAGGAGGCAAAGGGACTCTTTGACAAATACGGCGACAATATACTCGGAGTCATTACTGATGCCCGGTTCCCTGTGAATGGAGAAAAAGACCCCGATGCGGGTATGAAATTCGCCCGCATGGTCAGGAAACGCAATCCCTACATGCCCATTATCATGGAGAGTCAGGAGAGTGCGAACCGTACGCCTGCGGAAGCGGCTGGTTATGTGTTTCTTGACAAAAACTCAAAGACCCTCCCCCTTGATCTCCGCGAGGCGGTCTCAAAGAAATTCGGTTTCGGAGACTTCATAGTCCGTGATCCACAGAGCGGAAACGAGCTGATGCGTATCAGCAATCTCAAGGATCTGCAGAAAAGAATCGAGTCGATACCTGACGACATTCTCTATTACTATTGCTCCACCAACAGCATATCGCGCTGGCTCTATTCCCGTGCGCTCTTTCCATTGGCAGAGGTTTTCAAAGGGATCGAGCTGAGAGACATGTCCGACACGCCGCGGCTCAAGCAGATAATATTCGATACAATCGTGAAATACCGCCGCATGAAGAACAGGGGAGTCGTGGCGGTTTTCCAGAAAGAGAATTATGACAAATGGAGCAACTTCGCCCGTATAGGGGAAGGCTCATTGGGCGGGAAAGGACGCGGTCTTGCTTTTATCGACCAGATTATCAAGCGCAATCCCGTCTGTGACGATTTCGACGGAGTGCAGATAACGATACCGCATACAGTCGTAGTGTGCACCGATATCTTCGATGAGTTCATGGACAGCAACTGTCTGTATAAGATCGCGCTTTCCGACGCGCCGGATGAGGAGATACTCAAAGCTTTTCTACAGGCGAGTCTGCCGGATGATGTCATTGCCGATTTCGAGGCGTTTTTCGATGTTGTGCGCCGTCCTCTCGCTGTCAGAAGCAGTTCTCTGCTTGAAGACTCGCATTATCAGCCCTTTGCCGGAATCTATTCCACATATATGATTCCTTATATAGAGGACACGGCGGTGCGTATGCGTATGCTGACCGATGCAGTAAAGGCGGTTTATGCCTCCGTATTCTTTTCCGATTCCAAGGCATACATGAACGCCACCAGCAATGTCATCGATCAGGAGAAGATGGCGGTCATACTGCAGGAAGTGGCGGGAGAGGAGCATTCAGGTTTCTACTATCCGAGTTTCTCCGGAGTCGGACGCTCGCTGAACTACTATCCCACCGGCGATGAGACGGCGGAAGAGGGAGTGGTCGAAGTTGCCGCCGGTCTTGGCAAGTATATTGTTGACGGAGGAGTCTCTCTCAGGTTTTCCCCCTCGCATCCCGACAAAGTGCTTCAGACATCCACCCTTGAGCTTGCATTGCGCGACACGCAGACATCACTCTATGCGCTTCCGGAACACAACGGAGAAGCGGCGGAATTTCTTGTGGACGACAGTTTCAATATCAGCAGACTTAGTGTGCCGGATGCCTTCAAGACCGGCGCGTTGAAATATCTTGTGTCTACCTTCGATGTCGATGACAGGATAATCCGAGACACTGAATTCGGTCGGGGAAGGAAAGTGATGACATTCGCGAATGTGTTGAAACATAATGTCTTCCCTCTTGCCAAGATTGCAGGCTTCATGCTTGAGACCGGACAGTATGAGATGGGTCGCCCGGTAGAGATCGAGTTTGCAGGCAATATCAATCCAGTTCCCGGCAGGGATGGAGAGAAGGGCACGGTATACTGGCTGCAGATCCGCCCGATTGTCGACACTAAAGAGATGCTTGACGACTCCATAATGGATATTGAGGATAAAGATTTGATCCTGAGGAGTGAGACGGCGTTAGGTCACGGCATCATGGATAATGTGAAATATATCGTGTATGTGAAGCCGGACAAATTCGATTCTTCACGCAACACGGATCTGGTGAGGGAAATAGAGGAAATAAACGCCCGTTTTGTAGAAAAAGGGGAGCCTTACATTCTTGTTGGTCCCGGACGATGGGGATCGTCGGATCCTGCACTCGGTATTCCGGTGAAATGGCCGCAGATTGCCGGAGCGAGACTTATTGCCGAATCATCGTTGCCCGGCTACAGGATAGAGCCATCTCAGGGTACACATTTTTTTCAAAACCTTACATCTTTCGGAGTCGGATATTTCACCATAGATCCCGATGGAGGGAATGGATTCATAGATATGGACTATCTTGATTCGCTTCCTGCCGAACAAGAGAGCGACAGCATCCGCATTGTGCGTTTTCCCGATTCACTGACCATTGCAATCAACGGCAGAAAGTCGAAAGGAATTGTCCGCAAGCCATAAATCGCTTTATAAACAGATTGTAAGAATGCAAAAAATATATTCGATTGCAGTTTGGACAGCTGTCTCTGTCCTGGTGTCGACATTCGCATCGTGCACGCCCAAAGAGGTGCGTGATAAACTTACCGAGGCAGAATCAATCATGGAGGAAGCCCCGGATTCAGCCTTGCATATAATCACGTCTATCGACACCACCGATCTGAAAAATCGTAAAGACTGGGCAAAGTATGCATTACTTAATGTCCAGGCTCGCACAAAGACTAATGATATCATTAAGTCTGATTCGCTGATCAGCCGTGCAGTCAGCTATTATCAGGGGAAAGGTGATTCACCGGATCTGATGAAATCTCTATTCTATAATGCCGATATATTATGTAATCAAAAGAAGTTTGACAGGGCATCGTATATCGCTACCAATTCATATGATCGTAACTATTCAGCGGACGCGCCGATGTAGTCGCCGTTTAGAAAAGGGCGAGGAT
>ERZ777011.3146-NODE-3146-length-11110-cov-4.028223_pt1 | contig 11110 bp, 9 predicted proteins | sample MGYA00374964_ERZ777011 | MGnify/ENA primary metagenome ERZ777011 (study PRJEB29310, sample SAMD00008975) | mouse gut metagenome | study: EMG produced TPA metagenomics assembly of the Metagenome analysis of fecal microbiota from mouse which was promoted...
AGATAGGCGTTCCCGTTGCAAATATTACGCCACGGCTGCCCGTGATTTCAGAGACGGATTGTCAAGTGTGTTTGTCAAATACAATGCATATAGCCTGTTCCTTCTGCATTAGCCACACAACGAGATGTAATTCTTACAGGTAATTTAACATTATATAAGCTACATGCTGCGTATCTTAAATTATCCTGAAGAGCCTCTTTCATGGTTTTAAGATAAACCTCTTGATGCCTTGTTAATTCAAACTTAGACATCCTATTGTACTCATCATAAAATATCCCAAATAGATTCAGTCTATCTTCTCCTAGTCTTCCCCAAAAATCAACAGCATGAACTTTAGCAATTTCCTCAATACTTCTATCAACAAATTTCAAATTATTCACAAGTATTTCGAATGTTTCATGATTGATTTTTTTTACTGTATGTAATTTATCTAGCGGACAACAACTTTGTACTATATACTGTATACCTAACAAATTTTCCTTTTCATAATATAGTTGCCTAGATACAATTTCTGAATTGTTTAAATCAAATGTAAACGGCAATCCAATATCAATCACAACCAAATTATCAAACTCCATTGACCAATAGAATTCTGTATCAAATCCAGAAATACCTTGTTTATGCATATTGCAAATACACCAAGCAAGTTTTTCAGCAATCCTACGAGAATTTATATGAGACATTTGAAATGCGTTATCCAAAGTAATAATATTGTGGTAAACAGGCATAATAATTACGTCATGATTTGTTAGTACATTACCAACAATTACTCCCCATTCGATATCCGGTGAAAATTGACTTGTTGAATAAATTTTTTTATAGCTGAGGTATTGTAGATGAAGATATGAAACAGAATCATTTTCTGATATTTTAAGAACATACTCCCTCTCGTTACATATAGCCTTATACAACATATTTTTATGATATGACAATTTTTCTGCATGTTTAAAATGCATTAAATTCCCATCTTCTGTTATTATAATAAAACTATCCTCTATCATTTCATTCCTCGTAATTGATCATGTCATTATATAAATCTAGGTGAATTGAAATCAATTCTCTTATCTTATCCGTACTTCTTTCTAATATACTTGATTCTAATTGTAAATAATCATCAATAGAGTCAATTTTAAATTGCATTGAATCTATTATCACTTTATATATATATAATAAAACATCTTTATTGTTACACATAAAATTTATTGCAAAGGCTTCCATATCGACCACATCTATCCCCATGTCTTCTATTTTTTGCTTTTCATCAGAAAGTAAAAGCGAAGAACAAGTTGCAAGTGTACCATTACAGCTATCCAACCCACCTAACTGAGAATATATTCTAAACACTTCAGTCGCCTTATTTGAGATTTTTGCTCTTGCAGCTATTTGATTGTATTTCCCTATAAAAACCAACTGATCGGGTAAGGCAATACATCCACTCTCAAGTTTAGGATTCACTGCACCACAAGTGACAAAATTAATAATATGGCTAATAGGATACTTTTGGATTAAAGTAGCACAACATCTAGCTGCGTATACACAACCAATACCACTAATACTAATAATAACCTTGTTTTTCCTTCCTGTTAACTCGTAAAACTCAAATTGTCCCACCCTATAATGCGGCATCCTATCTAATTCGTTAAAAACCGTTTTGGCTTCTTGATATGTTGCACAGATTAACCCATAATTCATATCTTTATTAGCCCTTTTTTAGCATCTCGTGCATTACACTTCTTATATATTGCTTAAGTTTCATCCTATAATCACAATACTCTTGTCGCAAATCCTCTATGCCATCGAACCTTCTGAAAATTGCTATACATCCTCCACCGCAATTCAAAAAATCTTTACAATCACCACAAGGGCCTACCAATATATCATGAAATCTCTGTTCAGCATCAACAAAAATCTTTGAAACTTCAACAGGCTGAAATGTTTCTGTACCTAGTGCATCACAAATTGTAGCCCGTCCTTTTGGATAAATTGATACGAACTTACAACAATTGACATATGCTTGGGTTGCTGGTTTAAGTATGGCTTCAAATTCAGCTTGAATAGGGTCAATTCGTATGTTTTTATATACTCCATGAGCAATCCAGTATTCGATTATTTTTAATATATATTTAAGGAAATGTAATGGTCTGATAGAATAAGTAGCTAGACCTTCCTCATTTACATCAAAACAAGGATTAAACCTAACTTGCTTTATATTCTTGTGAGACAAAAAATACTCCAATGTGCCTATTGGATTATCTATATTGGTTGAATTTACAGTTGCAATACACTTGATCGAAATACCATGCTGTTCAAAAAATGATATTGTTTCGTCAACTTGTTGAAATACAGGATTATCTTGATAATCTACCCTTAGACTATTCTGAACATCATCTCCATCAATGCTAATACCAATCCTTAATATATCACTATTGTCAAGCAACAATTGCTTCATATGGTAATCTATACATCCATTTGTCTGAATTGATAACCGATTACCTGTTTTCTTCGTTCGAAAAGTTGAAATAACGGCATTGACAGTGTTATAGTCCAAAAGAGGTTCCCCACCGTGCAATAAAATATCACATGAAGTCGGTAATTCAGAAATTATATTCTTGCATTCCTCAAAATTCATGGAATTCTTATGTGATTTCTTTATTTCAGAACAATATTTACAGTTGAGATTGCACATTGTACCATTAATCTTGAGTAATACAGTGTTTGGATCAAATTCATTATGTGAACAAACCTCCATATATATCGTTTCCTCCTACCTATGAGATACTTACAAAATTACTCATTTTGGATAATGTATCGTATTTTGAAATATACAAATATGCTGAGTTCGATGTAATATTTTCCCTGTATGCATTTTTAAAAGCACTTATATACAAATAATTTTCCACCTCGGCATATAATGAGTATTTTCTAATAAACAAACGTAGCATTTCTTTTTTTAATTGTTTTGGACAGTCCCCTATAAGTTGAAGGAAATGATTCCTTGCAACACCACAAATATGTTCCTGTTCAGCACACTCACCTACTGCTTTCTGCAACTCTTTAAGTTGAGGTATTTCTTTCCCATGAACAATTTTTGAAAACAGCAGCATAGACTTATTTCTATCAAATAGTTCTGATACCAAATTCCATATTGTCATCCAATTCTGATTTTCGATAGCATACTGATAATGTTTGCCCACCATTTCAGTGCCTGTATATCCAATAGTATATCTTGGACCAAGATCCAGTAATGCTATTTTCTTATACTCATATGACCAATAAAACTCCACATCAAAACCAGAAATTCCCAAGTTATGCAATTCGGCAATCGCCTTAGCTGCACAACTTATTATATACCCCCAATCCATCACTCCATTTCTCATCAAAAAACCAATAGGATAAAGCTTATCCAGTTTATCCATTATAAGTATTTCGCCCCAAGTTTCGTAATTTTTTTTATATTGAATAACACGAGGAACAACAAACGATGGATTAGTTTTTTGACATGCCCTAAGAGAATCTGACTGCAATGCACAACTCACAAACCGCTCAGCACTATGTGGCACCTTAACAGCACACTCTTTCCCATCAATATTACAAGAATAAACTTTACTATTGCTACCTTTCCCAATTAATTTTGAAGCATCAATTTCAATCATAAGGCTTCACACTCCGAATAGGAATAAACTCTTTCCACCCATACAATAATGGATATTCCGCCCAAGGTCCTTCACACATTGAAAAAAACAAGCATTGTTCACATGTTTTACACTTTATTTTAAGATTCTCTTCTCTATGTTTTGAAAATCTCATTATACCCATTTTATCAAAAATTATAATGTTGTTCAATCCTTCCACTTCCGCTACATTTCGTTCATATCCGCACATCAGGCAAAATGGTATTGCTTCACTTTTAACCCAGACACCAAACTTATTTCCGCAATCCACTGCCTTTTTCACTGCTTCAGCAGCATCAGAAATAGTAGGAATAAGTTCGTGATGACTATCTGCGCGTCCCGTAATATGCATAAATGCAAATTGAATGCTATTTGCTAAGTGATTTTCAATTACAAACATAACTATTTCTGATAAACTATTGATGTTATACTTAGAAATAACACAATTTATTGCAACAGGTGTTTCTAACTTTGATAACTTATTCAAATGAGCCACTGTATTATCAAATGAAAATTTTGTTCTAGTAAAACTTTCATGCATTTCGGCTGTACAACCATGAAGAGACACTCCAAAGCTAGTGATACCAGAATTCACTAAATCCTCCATAGTTATTTCAAGTGAACCCAGTGTAAGATTGGACTGAAGTTGAATTGTTTCAAAACCTTTATCCCTTAATCCCCTAACAACCTCAAGAATACTGGGATGTAATGTTGGTTCTCCACCAGTAAGAACAACCTTTGTATTCTTGATTTCATCATAAGTCATAGTTTCTATATGCTCAAATATAGTCTCTTCTGCAATAGTGCTCTCATCGTTCTTTATCTCATCATTCTGGCAGCAAAGCAAACAATGATTATTACATCTATATGTCAATTTTATATCTAAAATATTCATTTTACATACGTACACTTTCTATTCTGTTTTTAATATATTCTACCATCCTCCGCATTTCTGCACAATATAACTCTTCTTCTCCGTTTTTCCCATATAATATATATCTACGCCTTACAGCTAAACAGCCTCCATGACAAATTGACTGGTATCCACAGTTCTTACATTTTTCCAATAGAGCATCCAACTGGTCAAATAATGGTTGTGGTTGCTTCCCCAAAAGTTCATTAATATTATTTTGAGAATACAGGTAAGGATACAACCCATCATCTAAGTCAAAGTTATCACAAGCTATCACTTTACCGCCAGGATAAACACTTAAAAAATGATTGCATTTCTTATCACAGAAATTACAAAAAGAGTTTTCTATTCCTTCAAGACTCTTAATTATGCTAAGTATCGGCTCTACATCCAATCTCCTAAGATATTGGTTCTTGAACATAATATCAAAAAAATTAATTACATACTCCACATACTCATTAGGAAAAATACCCCATTCAGGTACACTACCATCTGTCCACATATCGTAACACGGATTCAGCTTAAGAAAGCGAATATTATTAAACTGGGAAATAAGTTTAAACAATTCATGTTCTTGCCCCATTGCCGCCTGTGTCAATGTACTTATCATACCCACTGTTAAATTTCTTCTCTCTAGCTCTTCCAATGCATGGATTACATTATGAAATGTAGATTTTCCATCTTTCCTTACCCTATTTGAATTAGCTGATGCACTTCCATCAAGACTAATAGAAATACCAACAATTTCACGGTATGAATCAAAAAAATCAATCCATTTATCATCAATCAACGTAGCATTAGTCTGAAATCCAAAATAAACATCATTCCTCTGTTGACGCCACTTTTTAATTATATCATCATAATAGCCAATTGGAAGCAAAAGCGGCTCTCCTCCATGAAATAGTACCGTAATATTGTCTACGGATGCTGTTAGATCCATAAGTTTCTCAATATCATCCAGTGTAACAGTATTAGCATTAGTTAGACTAACTTGCTTTTTACGTGCTTCAGCACAATACTTACATCCTATATTACATGCCGTTCCAGCACATTTAAGAATTAACACCAAATCATTATCACTAGTTTCCATAAGCTTTTATATAATCCTTCCATATTCCTTCACAATTATCGTTATACTTGCAAAATGCGCAATTAGTAAACTTTCTTTTATCCAATTTCCGAAATGTATGCCACTTCTTGCCATCCTCAGTTCTAAATTGATGTTCAAGTATTTCCAATGCTAAATAATCTTCTTGTTCCTCTTGAATAATAATATTAGAGTATTCCCCTACAAAGCATCTAGGAAATGCCTGAAGGATAATTGGTATACTAAATTCATTTTGATAGAATTCTTCAAATATTTTTCTAGTATCTTCCCTTTTCAAATCCACTTTTCGAATAATATCTACAGGAAAACTGACACAATGCGGATACGCAACAATTATGCTTGAAGCACCTGCTTCTTCATAAAACTTACATATATCACTTAGATTATCAGTGAATTTCGTAAGCACTATTTTACCAATTATTTTAACTCCGGCACGCGCTATAAATTCTATACTTTCTCTCGCTTGCTTGAAGCCATTATTACTTCTGCAAATATAATCATTTCTTTCTGCATTGGTACTATGTATCGGAATCATAAATTCTAGCATTTCCGAACATTCTGCACAACAGCTACATATCTCTTTTATTTGCTCTGTCATTGATCCATTTGTTTGAATCTGTACACCACACCCTTTTTCTATGCAATACAATACCAAACCGGGTAAATCCTCTCTCAATGTCGGCTCTCCACCTGTAAATACAATCTTCGTTGCCCCTTTTTCTATAGCAGTTTCAACCGCAGCCATAGCTTCATCCTTGGATAAATTTTCTGTGTTTTTTTCCTCTGAATAGATGCGTTTAATTTTAACAACACAATGCATGCAATTGTGATTACATTTATAGCCTAATACGATATGCGACTCAACTTCTTTTTGAAATACAGAGTTTTCCATATACTATACTCCTCTGCCTTTATTAATTATTACTGTACAATTTTGCACCATTTCCTTTAACACGTTTTCAGCTAATGGACAAGAATCAATTATACTATTATCTATCATTATAATAGAATCAAATATCGGATGGACTAAATAGGCTGTAAGTTGAATCAGTGCCTGTTCTTCCTTGTTCAAATTAAAGACCTTTGTAAACAAATTATACTTTCCAAATCCAAAAGCTACAATTATTTCAACTGCATTAACCAATTTAGGGTTAGCTTTTTTATCATTTTTAATGATACCTAACAACTCATCAAATGAACATTTCATGAATTTACCATACCCTAATGCCGAATGGTCTATATTTCTATATTTTTTACCTAAAAGTACTCCTTGACAAGCTTTGCACGTTGACATACACTTGCTGGCACGAATCATCCCAGCCAATTTCTCATCTGCCATATATCTTAGCTCTTTAATTACAAGTCTATTAAGTCCTTCCCAATAATACTCTTTTCCTTTATCATAAAACTTACGTTGTCTATCACCAAAAAGAAGTACATTTTTTTCTTCCTCGGATAATTCCTCAAACAATCGAAATATATCTAAACCATAACTTTTTTTCAGACACTTCTTGGCAAGAACATAATTTGTTCTGTTTTTCAGCAATGCCTCGACGGATGGGGCAAGCATACCTTCTGAAAAAGCAAGCTTAAAATCAAACTGTTCCAGTTCTCCATTTCCTTTACATACCGGACACTTTCCTACCGAACTTCCCGGTGAAAATACATCAAGCTTAGATTGCTTATCTGACACATCCTGTACTGACATAGATAAAAAGTATCTCGAAATATCATTATATAGACCAAGAGCATCAACAATCCTCGCCTTTCTTCCAAACGTTATATTTCCAATACCTACTGGTCTTATAATTGGCATTTTACATCTAATAAATTGATCGTCATCGTCTGGTTTTTCTACAAAAAACACACTTACAGGCACAGCAGCATTCAAATACTCCCTATTTGAATACGCAAACATTTTTTTTATATCTTTTTGTGGAATATTGGTATAACTAATAGCATTTTTCTCAATTACCCCTTCAACAGGCAGCATGATATTATTTGTATCTTTCATTTCCTGATTAGTCACTTTTCTTTTCTTAATATCAATTTTCTTTTGCTGTAATACTACTCCTGTTGATGTATCAGCATTTTTAAGTTCCTCAACACTACCAGAAAATACAACCTTGCCACCATTCCTACCCGATGAAGGTCCAAATTCGATAGCATAATCGCACTGCGAAATAAAATCAATGTTGTGTTCAACTGCAATTACTGTATTTCCACTCCTAATAATTTCAGAAATGATATTCAGCAGTTTACTAATATCTAAAGGATGCAACCCCTTAGATGGCTCATCAAGAATGTAAATATTACCTTTTTCAGCATTAGAAAGTACATTTACAAGCTTTATTCTTTGAATCTCGCCTTTGGATAGCGTCTTAGACGTTCTTGCCAAAGAAAGATATCCAACTCCAATCTGTTCACACAGGCTAAATACCTTACTCAGTTTTTTATCTTCTTGCACTAAAGAAATAAGCTGCTTCACCGATGTCTGCAAAAACTCTAAAATATTTAATTCTTGATATTTAATTTGTAAAACTTCATCGGTAAATATTCTACCCTCACAGCTTGGACAAGTTTCCTCTATACCTTCTTCTAATATAATTCGTCCTCTACCGCCACACAGTGAACATTTCCCTTCTGAACTATTAATAAGAAAATTTCCTTTGCCAAGTCCACTTTTCTTAACAAAAAGCTGCGCAATCTTATCATTAATTCCAAGCAAACTCCCTACATTTGATGTTACCGTTCTAGTTGCATTTTTTTGTCCAAGATTATCAATGCGTTTAATGCCTAATTCTTTGGCATTACTAGTGAGCCATGGTATAAGGCAATGATTAACAAAAGTGGATTTCCCACTACCTGAAACACCACAAATAGCAACAAGGCTATTAGTCGGGAACGCCACTGATTGGTGTTTTATGTATAAAGCTGAAAAGTCATCAATATTGATTGTCTTTAAGCCCGAATTTGATGTCACTGCAACAGATTGTTCGTTATTTAAAGTAACATTTCCTAGCACCTCAAACTTCTGGCAATCACTATCTGTACCCTCTAACCAGTCACTAGTCTGTACCTCGCCTCCCTCAGCTCCCCCTCCTGGACCCAATTCCAATATATAATCACATGTGCAAAGTATTTGCTTATTATGTTCGATCAAAATTACAGTATGTCCCATTGATTGAAGTTTGTGTAAAAGAGTTGCAAGTTTTTCAATATCTTTTTGATGAAGACCTGTTGTAGGCTCATCCAATAAAATACACGCATTTGTAATATTACTAGAAAAAAAGGAACACAATCTTAAACGCTGAAGTTCTCCCCCGCTTAATGTTGTTGACTGTCTATTTAACTCAAGATAATCACACCCTACATCCTCATATACTTTCACTTTTGCCTTTATCTGCTCAAGAATTACCTTTTCCCCCAATGATGCTTCGGTAATCCAAGATTCCACTTTTTCTCCTAATTCATGAAGATTCAGCGGCAATAATTGTCTTAAGGTTATTCCATGATATGTAATCCAGTCTGTCCGCTTATCTAAACGATTACCTTTACATTCTGGACATTCTTCGTCCTGAACATAATCACATAACACTTCGACACCTTTTCCTGCTTTATAACTCTCCACCGTATATGCTTTGAATCCCAAAAAACATTCCGTCTTCTTTCCTCCATTAGCGCCTCTGCGGTCAGTAAATGCAATCGCCTCCTCAGCCCCATTCAATATAGCATTCTGCTGTTGCTCATTTAGTTCATCCAAAGTACTACTCCATGAAAAATCATATCTCTTAGCAACAGCATCCAAAAACTTCTCTGTAACCGTTGTATAGCGAATACCTTTAGCAGTCATAGTGGGTATTCCACCATTATTCATTGGAATATCCCGCTGAAACATAGTTTTTGCATCACATGTCATAACACGCCCCGAACCAGAACAGTTACCACAAGCACCTCCACCATCATGCGATGAAACATTAAACGAAAACAATCCCCTGCTTTTTCTAAGAAGGACAGCATGACAATGCTCACAAATAGTATGTATTCTTGTATCAGCAATATCATCATTCCCTGCAAGCATTATTCTAAGCGACAAATTCGCACACTTCTTTAGCATTTGAGCCGCTGATTTAACTTTATTAGGAGCAACTTTCAAATATATCCTTACATAGCCATCTATAACTCTTTTTGATTGAAGATTATCATTTTTGTCATAATATTCTGTCTTTTGTATTACAAAATTCTCTTTAATTGCAGTTACCCGCTCTTTATATTGAGAATCACACTTTACCTCCGCAAAAACAACATGAGCAATCTGCAAAATAATATCATAAATGTCATTTTTTACTTCATTATTGCATATTGGACAACGATATTCTCCATATGTAGAATAAAGTTCTCTAAGTAAGGAGTGTATCCCTGTAATTGTTGACAAAGTAGAATTGGGATTGTTTACACTATTAATGACATCTATCATTAATGTTGCTGGAAGATTATCAATAGAATCTACTGCTACAACAGAATTATCAGAAATAATTCCCCTTTCATACATAGGCAACGAAAGAACATAATTCTGAACGCCATACGCAGATATTATATCCTTAACAAGAGTACTTTTACCAGAACCGGATACACCCGCAATACCTATCACTCTACCTATTGGTAGACTTGCATCAATATTCTTAAGATTATTTGCATAAGCATTTTTAATTAAAATTTCCATATTGTATATATGCCTTACTCTGGTGCGGTGTCCAAATTCATATTTCAAACAAGAAAGGCTACCGCAATATTTACCTTTCCAATTGTAAAAAAGTCATGTTCTACATATAATAAAAACCGCTGTAAAAGATTCATACGAAGTCACTTTGGTAACGTGGCATCTGAACTGTTACAACGGTTGTGATAATTTTCAATTATGTTTTCTACCAGTTGTTATGATTAGAATGGTTCGTATGAGAAACAATTCCGCAGTTGTGTTCTTGCTCATGCAACTCGTCCAAAAATTTAAGAAAATCCTTTTTTGCCTCATCCGAAAAATCACCAACAAACTGATATTCGCTCTTAGCAGAACTATCTAACATATAACATATACCTCCACTTCCATTTTTAAATATTATACAAAAAACCTCTTGCGTTGTCAAGCAAATCCGACAAAAAATGACGCGACGTGAACCATAGAGCTGCAAAATAGAAAAGTGCTTGATTATCAATTCAAATCCGATTATCTCGCTCCTTTATCTTTCTGCCTTGTCTGATGCACCATACCTGCTTCTCTTTCTTTTACTATCTGCTCTTTCTGCCTGAGTCTATCCCTGATGCTCATGGAATCCGCCGCTTTTTCTCCGTAGAGTTTCTCATACTCTGCACGATCTGCCTGATAATCAAAATACTCGCTCTTGGCTGCATTCAATTCCT
>ERZ777011.3147-NODE-3147-length-11110-cov-2.950339_pt1 | contig 11110 bp, 9 predicted proteins | sample MGYA00374964_ERZ777011 | MGnify/ENA primary metagenome ERZ777011 (study PRJEB29310, sample SAMD00008975) | mouse gut metagenome | study: EMG produced TPA metagenomics assembly of the Metagenome analysis of fecal microbiota from mouse which was promoted...
TTTACAGAAACCAAAAAAAGTTTGTCCGTTCCGCCGCTTGTGGAAAATGTGTATAACAGGGGTATATAGTGCTAAAATCGTAAAAAATATCCACAGGCAAAGAGACATTGATAGGCACTTTTTCCGTGGATATTGTGGATAATTATTTACGAAGAAGGTTTTCACCGATTTTTACGACGTCTCCGGCGCCCATAGTTATCAACAAATCATCCTTTGTGCAATTTTCCATAACATAATTTTCAATTTCTTCAAAGGACGAAAAATAGAGACATTCGTGTCCGAGCTTCCGGATTTCGGCCTGCAGTGTTTCCGAACTGATGCCGAGCGTATCTTTTTCCCTGGCGGCATAGATGTCCGTCAGAATGATCCGGTCCGCGATAGAAAGCGCTCCGGCGAATGCGGAAAGGAACGCTTTGGTCCTGGAATAGGTATGCGGCTGGAAGATGCACCAGATCGTTTTATGGGGATAATTTTTGGCTGCATTTAAAGATGCGGTAATTTCTGTAGGATGATGTGCATAATCATCTATTATAGTAAAACCGTTTACCTGCCCCTTGTATTCGAATCGTCTGTCGGTTCCTTTAAAGTCAGACAGCGCTTTTCGGATCACATTCTCATCGATGGCCAGCAGTTTGGCGGCAGCAATGGCGGCCGCTGCATTGTAGACATTGTACAGACCGGGGACGCTCAGCCTATAGGGGCCTTCTTTTGCACCATTGGCAGTGGTCAGAAAGAAGGAGGGATTGCCGAATTCATCATAAGTGATATCCGTGGGGCAGTAGTCGCAGGAAGACGAACCATATGTGATGACCCGACAGCGCAGATCGTCCGTGAGCTGTTCGATCTGCGGGATGTTCCCGTTTATAATGAGCGTTCCGTCTTCGGGAAGAAGTCCGGCAAATTTATGGAAAGAGTGACGAATATCGTCAATATCTTTAAAGAAATCCAGATGATCTTCTTCTATATTAAGAATAATGCCGATCTTTGGGAAAAAGCTTAAAAAACTGTTGGTGTATTCGCAGGCTTCCGTCACAAAATAGTCGGAAGCGCCGACGCGGATATTGCCCCCTATTGCGTGAAAGATACCGCCGATGGACAAGGTCGGATCAGTACCCGCTTCTAAGAGAATTAAAGAGAGCATGGATGTGGTCGTGGTTTTTCCGTGGGTGCCGCTTACGGCAATCGGTATCTGATAGCATTTCATCATCTGTCCGAGAAGCTGTGCTCTTGTCAGAAAAGGAATTCCCAGTTCTTTGCCGGCGATAAATTCCGGGTTGTCGTTTTTGATTGCGCTTGTGTATACGATACAGTCCGGCTTATCGGCGAGATTTTCTTTTTTCTGCCCGTAGTGGACACATGCGCCCTTAGCCTGGAGGCTTTCCGTAAGAGGAGACTGCTGTCTGTCGGAGCCGGATACTTTAAAGCCTTCCGAAAGAAGGATCTCGGCGAGGCCGCTCATGCTGATGCCGCCGATGCCTATAAAGAACACGTGAACAGGATTTTTAAAATCAATTTGATACATAATGCGTGACTTCCTATCTTCTTTAATTTATACATATATTATTATAAGTATTATACGCATTTGTTTCAAAAAAACCAACATGAATTTGCAGAAGTGCGGAAATGACACGGGACAGGGAGAAATGACACGAATGAAATTTATCTAAAATTACAAATTTTTTTACAGATTTTACAAAACGAAATGGTAAAAACATAAAAAATGAATAAAAAAATAGAAAAAAGAGAAAAAATATTGTAATATATGAATGAAACAAAGAGTATAAAAAGAGAATTATTTTGTAAATAATATTCACTTTCTGATTTACATGTGGTATACTTATAGCACAAAATAAGTTTTATGATTTATATATAAAATATATTATCAGAAATAAGAGGTGAGAATATGGTTAAGAAAGAGATGATTGCCATGCTTTTAGCTGGCGGTCAGGGAAGCAGGCTGGGGGTATTGACATCCAAAGTCGCAAAACCTGCCGTATCGTTCGGCAGTAAGTACAGAATTATTGACTTCCCATTAAGTAACTGCATTAATTCAGGCGTAGATACCGTTGGTGTTTTAACACAATATCAGCCGCTTCGTCTGAATACCCATATCGGAATCGGTATTCCGTGGGATCTGGACAGGAATATCGGCGGCGTTACGGTACTTCCTCCTTATGAAAAGAGCGTACACAGTGAATGGTATACCGGTACCGCAAATGCAATTTATCAGAATATTGCATATATGGAGAGCTTTAATCCTGAGTATATACTGATTCTTTCAGGAGATCACATATATAAAATGGATTACGAAGTAATGTTGGATTTTCATAAGCAGAACGGATCGGAAGTTACGATCGCGGTTATGCCGGTGCCTATGGAAGAGGCGAAGCGCTTCGGTATCATGATTACCGACGAGAACCGCAAAATTATCGATTTTGAGGAAAAACCCGAGAATCCGAGAAGCAATCTGGCATCCATGTATTTACATATTTAACTGGAAGACCCTCAAAGAGGCGCTGTTAGCCAATTCGGAGCAGTCAGGACTGGATTTTGGCAAACATATCATTCCGTATTGCCACAAAAACAACGGTTCCTTATATGCATATGAATTCAACGGATACTGGAAAGACGTAGGAACATTGAACTCTTATTGGGAAGCGAATATGGAACTGATTGATATTGTTCCGGAATTCAATCTGTATGAAGAGTATTGGAAGATTTACACCAAGTGCGAGACTCTGCCGCCTCAATATCTGGCTCCCGACAGTGTAGTCGAGAGAAGCATCGTGGGTGAAGGCACAGAGATTTACGGTAAGGTATACAATTCCGTGATCGGCTGCGGCGTAGTGGTCGGAGAGGGTACTGTGATCCGTGATTCCATTGTCATGAATTCTACCGAAATAGGCAGAAATTGTGAATTGAATAAAGCAATCGTAGCAGAGAATGTCGTTTTGAAAGACGACGTGAAATTAGGTGTCGGGGAAGAGGCTCCGAATGAGACAGACCCGCATATCTATAATCATGGTCTTGTAACGATCGGTGAAAAGAGCGTTATTCCAAGCGGCGTCTCTATCGGAAAGAATTCCGTTGTATTCGGCGTAACTTCTGCCGGAGACTTTGAAAACGGATATCTTCCGAGCGGTAGAACATTGATTAAGGCAGGTGAAGAACAGTGAGAGCAATAGGAATTATTTTAGCCGGTGGTAATAACCACAGAATGAAAGAACTGACCCGGAAACGAGCTGTCTGTGCTATGCCGATCGCAGGAAGTTATCGCGGCATCGACTTTGCACTCAGTAATATGACCAATTCCCACATTAATAAAGTTGCTGTATTTACCCAGTATAATGCAGGAAGTCTGAATGAGCATTTGAGTTCTTCCAAGTGGTGGGATTTCGGACGTAAGCAGGGCGGCCTGTTCGTTTTTACACCTGCGGTAACGGCGGAAAGCAATGCGTGGTATCGCGGTACGGCAGATGCGATCGCCCAGAATCTTTCTTACTTAAAGAACAGCCATGAGCCGTATGTTGTGATCTCTTCCGGTGACTGTGTTTACAAGATGGATTACAACAAAGTTCTTGAATATCATATTGATAAAAAAGCAGATATTACGGTCGTGTGCAAAGATATGGGGCCGGGCGTGAACGTAGAGCGCTACGGTACGGTGAAAATGAATGAAGAGAGCCGTATCGAAGAGTTTGAAGAGAAACCGGTAGTGGCCAAATCCAATACGATTTCCTGCGGCGTTTATGTTGTCAGAAGAAGACAGCTTATCGAGATGATCGAAAAGTGTGCGGAAGAAGACAGATATGATTTCGTAAAGGATATTCTGATCCGCCATAAGGATATGAAGAGGATTTTCGGGTATAAGATTAAAGAGTACTGGAGCAATATTGCAACGGTAGACGATTACTTTAAGACTAATATGGATTTCCTTCAGCCGGATATCAGAAATTATTTCTTCAAACAGTATCCTGATGTATATTCTAAGGTAGATGATAATCCGCCGGCTAAGTATAACGTGGGCGCCAAGATCAGAAACAGTCTGATCTCGAGCGGATGTATCGTAAACGGTACGGTAGAAGATTCGGTTATATTTAAAAAGACTTATATCGGCAATAACTGTTACATCAAAAATTCGATTATTTTGAATGATGTATATATCGGAGATAACACGCATATTGAGAATTGTATTGTCGAGAGCCGGGGAACGATTCGTGCCAATTCTTACTACAAGGGAGAAAATGGTATCGAAATAGTTGTAGAACATAATGACAGATATGTTATTTAGTGGTATAGTATCTGTAGTAAGTCTGACAAATTAGACTGAAATGAGCGAAATGATTTTGATTACAAGCTGCGTGGCTTGATAGGTATGACTTGTGTGGAATAGCTTGTGAAAGCCGACAGAAACCTGTTCGGTAGCATATGATAAGGAGGCTGAGCTTCATGAGAATTACTGATGTCCGCGTGCGTAAAATGACTCAAGACAGCAAGATGAAAGCAGTCGTCTCAATTACTATTGACGATGAATTCGTAGTGCATGACATTAAAGTGATCGAAGGTGAAAAAGGACTGTTTATCGCTATGCCAAGTAAGAAAGCGACGGACGGAGAGTATCGCGATATTGCACATCCGATCAATTCCGACACCAGAGAACGCATTCAGAATATAATCTTGGATAGCTATGAACAGGCGCTTTTAGAACCGAATGACGAATAGCGTATTGAATGACGACAAAAAAGGGATGCTATAGGCATCTCTTTTTTGATGAAAAAATACTTGTGAGAAAATGGGGATATTGGTACAATATATAAGATTGCTTATAGAAGTCCGTCGCGGGAAGGACATGGGTATTGCAGCTTTGCAGGAAAGGTATGGACAGACTATGTTTATCATTGCGGGCCTGGGAAATCCAGGAAGAAAATATGAGAATACAAGACATAACGCAGGATTTATGGCGATTGACGAAGCCGCACAAAGATATCACATTGCCGTGTCGGAGAAGAAGCATAAAGCGCTGGTCGGCAGAGGAATCATCGGCGGCGAGAAAGTACTTCTTGTGAAACCGCAGACATTCATGAATCTCAGTGGTGAAAGCATAAAAGAAATCATAGACTATTATAAAATAGAAGAAAAAACACAGCTGATCGTTATTTCGGATGACATCAGTATGGAGCCGGGCGCTGTCCGAATTCGCAAAAAGGGCAGTGCAGGCGGACATAACGGTTTAAAAAATATTATTCTGCATCTGGGACATGATGAATTTCAGAGAATAAAGATCGGCGTAGGAGAAAAGCCGGCCGGTTATGATCTGGCGGATTATGTTCTGGAACATTTTGGGGAAGAAGAGCGTGAAGTGATGGTACAGAGCGCAAGGAGCGCTGCCGAGGCGGTGGAAGTCATGATCACGGATGGCCCCGATACGGCAATGAATCGGTTTAATAAAAAGGGAAGGGAATCAATTTGAGGGCACTACTGGCTCCCCTGCAGGAATTGGGAGAATACGAAGAAATCAGAAAAATGCTTGCAAAGGAACGCGCATCCATTACAGTCAGCGGCTGTGTCGATTCCGAGAAGCTTCATATGATATACGGACTCAGCGATGGTTTTCGGTATAAGATCATCGTTACTTTCAGTGATCTAAGAGCCAAAGAGATCTGCGACGATTATCGATTTTATGACAGGAATGTCATGATATACCCGGCGAAGGATCTGATTTTTTTTCAGGCGGACATCCATGGAAATCAGCTGATCATGCAGCGGATGAAATGTCTTCGGAAGTTGATGGAAGGGCGGCCGGCTGCAATCGTTACGACATTTGATGCGCTGATGGAGCCGCAGGTGCCGTTGGAGATATTACAAAACAGTATCATACGCATCAATAAGCAGAGTGTCATTGACGAAAAAAGTATGGCCGAGAGTCTCACACAGCTTGGATACGAGAAAAATTATCAGGTAGAAGCTCCCGGACAGTTCAGTATCCGGGGCGGTATAATCGACGTTTTTGATCTGACGGAGGAAAACCCGTATCGTATCGAGTTATGGGGAGAAGATGTGGAATCTATCCGCAGTTTTGACATTTTAAGCCAGCGCTCTATTGAAAACCTGGAATCTATCTCTATTTATCCGGCAACGGAGATCATTTTAAGCAAAGAAGAGATGCATGCCGGTATTCGCAGGATAGAGGAGGAGGGGGAAGCCTATGCGCAGAAACTCCGTCAGGAGATGAAGACGGAAGAGGCTCACCGTATCAGCCGTCAGATTCGGGAACTGAAGGAGCAGCTGCTGGAACTCGGCTTTTCTTTGAATGCCGTTAACTTAGAGAGTTATATCCGGTATTTTTATCCGGAATTATCCGGATTTATGGATTTTTTTGATAAAGAAGCAAGCTGTATGTTCATAGATGAACCTGCACGGGTCTGCGAACACGCAGGGGCAGTGGAACTGGAATTCAGGGAGAGCATGATGCACCGTGTGGAAAAGGGATATATTCTGCCCGGACAAATGGATGTGCTTTTTGGCAGTGAGGAGATTGCCGCCAGATTGATGAACCGGAGAGCAGTCGGCATTTCCATGATGGATGGCAGAAATCCTCTTTTTAAGACAGACAGAAAGTTTGACATTCAGGCAAGAAGCATGCCTTCTTATAATAACAGTTTTGATGCGCTTGTCAAAGATCTGATGCGGTATAGGAAAAACGGGTACAGGGTTCTGCTTTTATCCGGTTCACGGACAAGAGCGGAAAGGCTTGCGGGAGATCTGCAGGAACAGGGACTTACAGCCTTCTACACAGAGGACCGGGAGCGAGAAGTGCAGCCTGGAGAAGTCATGACCTGTTATGGCAGGGTTTTGAAAGGCTTCGAGTATCCGCTCTTAAAATTTGTGGTCATCTCGGAAAGCGATATTTTCGGCGCACAGAGAAAGAAAAAAAAGAAGAAAAAAAAGTATGAAGGCCAGAAGATCAATGATTTTTCCGAACTGAAAGTCGGCGATTACGTAGTGCATGAAAGCCACGGACTCGGAATCTACCGCGGCATAGAAAAAGTAGAAGTCGAAAAAGTCATTAAGGACTATATCAAGATCGAATACCGGGACGGCGGAAACCTTTATATTCTGGCGACCGGACTGGATGTGATCCAAAAATACGCCTCCGCGGATGCGGGAAGTCCCAAACTGAATAAGCTCGGAACTCAGGAATGGAATAAGACCAAATCCAAAGTACGCAGCGCTGTGAACGAGATCGCGCAGGATCTGGTAGAACTTTATGCCCACAGACAGCAGAAGAACGGCTATCAATATGGCAGCGATACGATCTGGCAGAAAGAGTTTGAGGAAATGTTTCCGTTTGAAGAAACGGAAGATCAGTTAAATGCCATAATCGATACGAAAGCGGATATGGAAAGTACCAAGATCATGGACCGTCTGATCTGCGGAGATGTCGGTTACGGGAAAACCGAGATCGCGATCCGTGCGGCGTTTAAGGCAGTACAGGAAGGAAAACAGGTCGTATATCTTGTGCCGACGACGATTCTGGCGCAGCAGCATTATAGTACCTTTATACAGAGAATGAAGGATTTTCCGGTGCGGGTCGATCTGCTTTCCCGTTTCCGGTCAGCCGCAGAACAAAAAAAGACGATAGAGGATCTGCGGAAGGGAATGGTAGATATCGTGATCGGGACGCACCGGGTTCTTTCAGGCGATATCGTATACAAAGACCTGGGACTTCTGATCATTGACGAAGAACAGCGGTTTGGCGTGACCCATAAAGAAAAGATCAAGAAAATGAAAGAAAATGTAGACGTGCTGACACTGACGGCTACACCGATTCCGCGGACGCTGCATATGAGCCTTATCGGAATCCGGGATATGAGCGTTTTGGAAGAAGGGCCGAACGACAGGCTGCCGATCCAGACATTTGTCTGTGAATACAACGAAGAACTGGTAAGGGAAGCAATCGTGCGGGAGCTGTCAAGAGAAGGGCAGGTCTATTATGTGTATAACAGAGTCGCACATATTGCGGATATTGCGGCTTCCATCCAGAAACTGGTGCCGGAGGCGGCGGTAGCGTTTGCGCATGGGCAGATGAAGGAAAGAGAGTTAGAACACATCATGTACGATTTCATAGGCGGAGAAATCGATGTGCTTGTTTCCACGACGATCATTGAGACCGGACTGGATATTGCCAATGTCAATACGATGATCATCCATGATTCCGATAACATGGGACTTTCACAGTTATACCAGCTTCGAGGGCGGGTAGGGCGTTCTAACCGGACTGCGTATGCTTTCTTAATGTATAAAAGAGATAAAATGCTGAAGGAAGTAGCGGAAAAGCGTCTGGAAGCCATTCGGGAATTTACGGACTTAGGGAGCGGATTTAAGATTGCCATGCGGGATCTGGAGATCCGGGGAGCGGGAAATATTCTGGGATCCAGACAGCACGGACATATGCAGGCAGTAGGATATGACCTGTACTGTAAAATGCTGAATGAGGCCGTTAAGAATCTGAAGGGAATTTCCACGATAGAAGATTTTAATACGAGTATTGATCTGGATGTGGACGCCTATATACCGCCTTCGTATATCGTCAATGAGATTCAGAAACTGGATATTTATAAGCGGATCGCGGGGATTGAAAATGACAGGGAATGCGATGATATGAAAGAAGAACTGTTAGACCGCTTCGGAGAGATCCCGAAATCGGTCGATAATCTGCTAAGGATTGCCCTGATCAGAGTAAAGGCTCATCAGCTTTTTATGCCGGAAGTAAAAGGCAAAAACGAGCTGCTGCAGTTTATTTTCCGTAACGACGCGCCGATTGCCGTGGAAAATATCCCTCTGCTGCTTCAAAAATATAAAACAGGTCTGACATTTGACCCGAAAGGGGCGCCTGCCTTTCGATACCGTTACAGAAAATATGACCTTGTGGAGAAAAATGAAGAACTGATGCTCTCCCTGACAGAGCAGCTGCTGTATGATATGCAGGAACTGCTGCTGACCCGGGATGGCCGGCAGGAAAAAGTATAAAAAGCAGACAAAAAAGAACAAATGTTTGTAAAAGACCGTTTTATTGGACTGTATAAATGCTATTCTGTTTTCAGAACAAATCAAATCTTGATTCTGAAAGGAGACAGTGTTTATGAAAGGATACACGGTAGAGAGCGGATATATGGGATATGTGAACGGAAATTACATGCTGTTTGCAAGCGAGACGGATTACGAAGAATATATGGAGTTCCCGCAGGACTGAACAGGGTATTGTATGGTAAAATAAAATGACATATGATAAAAGCAGATGATGAAGAGTATGTTATGGAACACAGGCTGTAAATGTCCGGAAGATATAAAAAGCAAAAGAGATGTTTTGGAAGGAATATCGGAATGAAAAAAGTATGTTACGGGATAGGACTGCTTGCGGCAGCCGGTATGTTTCTTTTCGGCTGTGCAGGAAGCGGCGGGGACCGTGCGGAAGGTGCGGTTGATACAAAGGAGACAGTGCCCTGTGCAGATACCGCCGGACAAACGGAATTACAGGAGCCGCAGACTGCAGCGGCCGGTACAGGGAGCAGATCGCTGCCGGAGTCAGAGGCGCTTGTTTTTGTGGAAAATATGAAAATAGGATGGAATCTTGGGAATACTTTTGATGCAGTAGATTACGGCGGCCTGAGCGATGAACTGCAGTATGAATCCTGCTGGAGCGGCGCGGTAACGACCAAAGAGATGATCGATACATTAAAGGAAGCGGGATTTCAGACGATCCGCATTCCGGTTTCCTGGCATAATCATCTGGTTCCCGGCTCCGAATCCCCGGTGTTTGTGGCCGATACGAATAATACGATCAGTAAGGCGTGGCTGGACAGGGTGCAGGAAGTAGTCGATTATGCGATAGAGGATGATATGTATGTCATCTTGAATATTCATCATGATAACAGCAAGGAATATCTGTACCCATCGAGTGAATATCTTGAGCAGTCCAAAACGTACGTTACGGATATATGGAGACAGGTGGCTGAGCGGTTTAAGGACTATGACGGGCATCTGATCCTGGAAGCGATGAACGAACCGCGTCTGGTCGGTACGTCCCATGAATGGTGGCTGGAGGCAGACAATCAGGACTGTATAGATGCCGTGGAATGTATTAATGCGCTTAACCTGGCATTTGTAGATGTGGTGCGTTCTTCCGGGGGCAATAATGCGGGAAGATATCTGATGGTGCCCGGATATGCAGCGTCCCTCGACGGTGCGGTTCATCCGAAATTCAGTCTGCCTGAAGATATCGCTGAAAACCAAAATAAGATTCTTGTTTCCGTACATGCCTATACGCCGTATGCCTTTGCTTTACAGGCACCGGAAGAGAGTGGGAGTACAGACACTTTCAACATAGAGGAAACAACGAGCACAGCGGATATTGATTATTTGATGAATACCTTATACGATACGTATATCCAAAACGGTACGGGCGTTGTGATCGGAGAGTTCGGCGCCAGGGATAAAGGCGGGAATACACAGGCAAGAGCAGACTTTTGTGCATATTATGTAGAAGCGGCACGGGCAAAAGGAATAACATGCTGTGTGTGGGACAATAATTCTTTTACAGGAAGCGGGGAAAATTTTGGATTTTTTGAACGCAGTACCCTGCAGTTTCCCTACCCGGAAATCCTGAGAAGTTTCATGGAACATTGTGAATAGAGCACATATTGCATAGTAATAGGCACATGAAAGGCTATTCATGTCATATGATATATTCTAGAATAGGCAAAACAGAGTAAACATACTGGTAAAAAGCATGAGAACAGGAGCTTTGTGTGGTTAAAAAGATTGATGGTATTTCGGTTAATTATATAGATGAAGGGAAAGGCGATGCGGTTCTTTTGCTGCATGGATGGGGAGCTAACATTACGTTATTTGATGGCATCGTGAAAACGCTTGTCTCCGGTCATAGAGTGATAGCGCTTGATATGCCCGGATTCGGGAAAACGCCGGAGCCGCCTGTGCCCTGGTGTGTAGATGATTATGTGGATTTTCTGATCAGATTTCTTGATGAACTGCAGTTAACGGAGTTTAGTGTGATCGTTCATTCTTTTGGCGGAAGAGTGTTGTTTAAAAT
>ERZ777011.3151-NODE-3151-length-11096-cov-3.949008_pt1 | contig 11096 bp, 7 predicted proteins | sample MGYA00374964_ERZ777011 | MGnify/ENA primary metagenome ERZ777011 (study PRJEB29310, sample SAMD00008975) | mouse gut metagenome | study: EMG produced TPA metagenomics assembly of the Metagenome analysis of fecal microbiota from mouse which was promoted...
TAGAATTTCTTCCTCTTTTCGAAGCTTTAAAAAAAATATATAACTCCCTTCCCCAGCCGCCCTGCCGCCCCAAGCTCCCTTTTTTCTTAAGCCCTGGACAACATGCGAGGAACATTCTCTTCACCTGTACAAATTAATATTTTAAAATCCAACCAATATCCCCTTAACAGAAACTCCCTCAAACTTCCCTCTAAACTTCACCCCTCCCCTCAATCATTCCCCTTTCCCGTTTTTAATGGCTTTAAATGTTACCACAGTCATAATAACCGCCAAAATCAAAAACAAACAAATCACCATATTACCAACAGTGAAACCTGCCCCAATATTCCTTAGCCTGCCGCCTGTTATCCATACCGGTATGTATATCAGCAAAGCCGAAAACCATCCCAACGCTATGAAAATATACTTTTTTGCAGCAAGGCAGATAATTCCATATATTATTAAGCACAAGCTAAAAATTAAAAGCCCCTCTGAGAAAACAAAGCCCAGAACACTTCCTGCCAGACCTGCTGCAAAAAGGATAAATCCAATTATGCGCCGGGTATTTTGCGGCTTTTCCTGAATAACGCAGGTTTTTGCGTGAGATTCCATAGCTTCCTCCGGCGCCGCTTCAGGGACAGAGTCATCTTTAACAAGCTCATCTAATGTAATGTTAAACAGCGCACTAATCAATATCAGCTTATCTAATTCAGGAACACTTGCTCCTGTTTCCCATTTCGATACAGATTGTCTTGAAACATTTATTTTTTCTGCCAAATCTCCCTGAGACATTTTGTGTGAATTTCTCAAGGATGCAATTTTTTCACCCAGTGTCATATAACCACCTCCTTTTAGGAATAATTATAGATGCTTCCTGATTTAAAAGCAACCAAGTGTTCTTTGAAAATTTAGCAACTGACGGTTGCAATTAAAAATATCACAGTAAAGATATACTTTTTATATTTATTCTGCTATTATAATTAGATAGCATATTATAAAAAACATACTTTAGAAGGAGCTTTCATAAATGAGAAGATACGTGAAAAAAAAAGAGCCTAATGTTAAGCCGGTTAAAAGGATAGAGCTTTCCGAAAATCATTTTCATATAAGGCTGATAGCCGTAATATTATTAATTGCGATTGCGGCAGGAGCATTTGTATACGGAATATACAGCTATTTTCATGTAGATAAGGGCTGGACAGCCATTACCGCAGAATCGTCGTCAGATATTAACTGCAGTGATGATTTTGTGTTTTTATATAATCTTGGCGCAGGAAAAAATTCCGCGTCAGATGATTTAAAACGGATAACGGAAATATATACTGACGCAACGGTAAATGCCTACAGGTTGTTTAATGTAAACGAGGATTTTGACGGAGTTAAAAATATACGGTATATAAATAATCATCCAAATGAGATTATACAGGTGGACAGCGTTTTGTACAACGCATTTTCACTCCTTGAGGAATATGGAAACAGATATATTTTTCTTGCGCCCCTTTTTGAGCAGTATGAAAATATGTATTATTGTACTGATGATACGGAAACCAAGGGCTATGACCCTGTACAGAATGATGACATAAGAAAATATTTTGACGGGATTTTATCATATGTAAACAGCGGCGAGGATATAAGCATTGAGCTTTTAGGAGAAAATAAAATAAGGCTTAATGTGTCAGAGGCTTATATTTCTTATGCAAAGGAAAACCAGACAGACAGATTTGTGGATTTTTATTGGATGAAAAATGCTTTTATTGTAGATTATATCGCAGGCTTACTAAGGGACGAGGGACTGACCTATGGCTCAATATCAAGCTATGACGGTTTTGTGAGGAATCTTGATGACAGTAAAGAAAGCTATACCTTTAACATATATGACAGGGTGGATAATATGGTGTATGGCGCGGCGTCCTTTGAATACAGCCATAGGAACAGCATTGTATATTTCAGGGATTTTCCTATAAGCGGCAGGGATGCGTCCCATTATTATGAGTTTTCTGACGGAGAGCTTAGAAATCCTTATATTTCTATGTCTGACGGACTGTGCAGGGCTTCCATAGAAAATCTGACGGCATATTCCAAAACAGAAGGCTGCGCGGAGGTAATGCTTAAAACGGAGTCTTTGTATGTGGCGGATGAATTTGACGAGAGCGCACTGCTTGCAGCTGCAGATGATAATGTAAATTTTATATATTGTATTGACTTTAATGTCTGTTATACAGAGGAAGGCGCAAGGCTTACAGGTTTGTTTGAGAGTGAGAACGGACAGATTAAATATGAGAAAAAATTTAAAGCTAAGTAAATAGGGGAGAAATTTATTTTAAATTATACAAAAAATATTTTTAATAGCATAAATGTATTTTTTTTATGCATATTAAAAATATGTATTAAATCTTAGAAGCAGTAAAAGATAATTAATAGTACAATTATATAGAAGGGTAAAAGGAGAGAGGGGCTTATGAAAATATCGGAGCTTTTGAAAAAAGAGGCCATAGAGCTTGGAGCAAAGCCTGCTTCAAAGGAAGAGGCCATAGATATTATGGCAGGCTTACATGAAAAGGCAGGCAATATAAGCGACATCAATGAGTATAAAAGGGGAATATGGGAGAGGGAAAAGCAAAGCTCCACAGCCATAGGAGAGGGAATAGCCATACCCCACGCAAAGAACAAGGCAGTAAAAAGACCTGCACTTGCGGCAATGACTGTTCCTTGCGGCGTTGATTTTGATTCCCTTGACTCGCGGCCTGTCCGCCTGCTATTTATGATAGCTGCGCCGGAGGGCGGAGGAAATGTTCATTTGGAGGTATTGTCAAGGCTAAGTATGCTTCTAATGGATGAAAAATTTAAGGAGGAGCTGATGTCCGCACCGGACAAGGACGGGTTTTTGGCAGTTATAGACAGAATGGAGGCCGAAAAGTTCGGAAAGCCTGAAAAAAATTCTGACTCCTATGATAATAATGGCAGTGACGTAGAAGCAGACGGGCAGGGAAAACAGCAATACAGGATTTTGGCTGTTACGGCATGTCCCACAGGAATAGCCCATACCTTTATGGCGGCAGAGGCTTTGGAGAAGGCGGGAAAGGAAATGGGAATTTCCATAAAGGTAGAGACTAACGGCTCAGGGGGAGCTAAAAATATACTTACAGATGAAGAAATAAAAAGCTGCGACGGTATTATTGTTGCGGCGGATAAAAATGTAATTACAGACAGGTTTGACGGTAAGCCGGTGCTTTTTACAAAGGTATCAGACGGTATTCACAAGCCAAAGGAGCTGATAAATAAAATAATAAACAAGGAAGCAGATATATACAGTGAAGGCAGAGACGTAAGAACAGCCAAATATGAAAAACAGTCTACCGATTCAAATGCAGTGTACAAGCATCTTATGAACGGCGTATCCCATATGCTTCCATTTGTCATAGGCGGAGGAATAATGATAGCGCTGGCATTTTTGGTGGACGATTATAAGCTGGACCCGTCAAACTTCGGCATGAATACGCCTGTTGCGGCATTTTTTAAGACGGTTGGCAACGCCATGTTTGGATTTATGCTTCCTATACTTGCAGCGTATATCGCAGCGTCAATAGCTGACAGGCCGGGACTGGCAGTTGGCTTTGCAGGCGGTGTGCTTGCAATGAACGGCACGAACTTTTTAGCCCTTGCAGACGGGAAGACAGACGGTATATCAGGAGGCTTTCTTGCGGCGCTTTTTGCAGGCTTTCTTGCAGGATATATTGTAAAGCTGTTGCAGATTATTACGGAAAAGCTTCCAAAAAGCCTTGACGGCATAAGGCCTATGCTTATATATCCTCTTATCGGCGTGCTGTTAATTGGTCTTGTAATGTGTTTTGTGAATCCTGTTATGGGATGGATAAATACAGGAATAGGAAACTGGCTTAAAAGTCTCGGAGGCTCCTCAAAGCTTCTTTTGGGGGCCGTGGTTGGCGGCATGATGAGTATTGATATGGGAGGGCCTTTTAACAAGGCGGCTTATGTGTTTGGCACAGCATCCCTTGCCCTTGAAAATTATGATGTAATGGCAGCAGTTATGGTAGGCGGTATGGTGCCTCCTATAGCAATAGCAATCTCTACAAGTTTATTTAAGAGTAAGTGGTCGGATGAGGACAGGAGAAGCGGCCCTGTCAATTATATTATGGGGCTTTGCTTTATCTCGGAGGGAGCTATACCGTATGCGGCAAAGGACCCCATAAGAGTAATACCAAGCTGTATAATCGGCTCAGCCGTTGCAGGAGCATTATCTATGGCGTTTAATTGTACCTTAAGGGCTCCTCACGGAGGCATATTTGTATTTCCGGTAGTGGGAAATGCATTGTGGTATATAGGGGCTCTTGCCATAGGAAGCATAGTAGGAGCGCTGATACTTGGCGTTATTAAAAAGCGCGTGGTTCCGGAAAAAAGCGCTGCTTAAAGCATGAAAATCCCAAGGGGATTATATTGTATTTATGTATTTGCTTAAGAAAAATTTATAATAAAAACACCAGATTTTACAGCTTGTATTTATAGGTAAGCGCGAATATAATAAATCATAGTAGAAAGGGGAAAATAATTATGGTATCAAAAAGGGTAACTGTTAAAAATGAGGAGGGGCTTCATATGAGACCGGCAGGCTTAGTCACAAGGGAGATGACAAAGTTTCAAAGCACAGTGTATTTTATTTTTGAGGATAAAAAAATAAATGCAAAGAGCGTTATGAATCTTATAGCAGGAGGAATAAAGTGCGGAAGTGAAATTACCATAGAATGTGAAGGCGAGGATGAGAATGAGGCTCTTGAGCGGGCGGTAAATATGATTGAAAAGGAATTATAAGTATGTACGAGAGGATGGCAGGGAAATGGAGGCTTTAAAGGGAATAGCAGGCTCGGAAGGATATGGAACAGGAAGGGCAGTTATAATAAGCAATGATATACCGGATTATGAGGATAGAAAAATAACTGATGCTGCGGCAGAGAAGGACAGACTTCAAAAGGCATTTGACGGATTTTTAAGGAAAACTGCGGATATGATAGAGGAAATGAAGGACAGGGTAGGGGAGAGTAATACCGCCATACTGGAAGGTCATATTATGATGCTTAATGACCCGTATATGCAGGAAGAAATCATGAACAGGATAGATGAGGGAATATGCGCTGAAACAGCAGTTAAGGAGGCATGTGACACATTTATACAGATATTTTCACAGACAGATGATGAGCTGATACGGCAGAGGGCTACAGATGTAGGGGATATAAAGCTCAGGCTGTTAAGGCTTCTTACGGGAACGGAAGATATAAATATCAGCGACGTGCCAAAGGGAACAATACTGGTGGCAGAGGATTTAACCCCGTCAATGACGTCTGGTATAGTAAAGGATAATGTAGCGGGAATAGTAACAGGAATGGGAGGCGTAACCTCACATTCCGCAATACTTTCCAGGGCATTGGAGATACCGGCAGTTTTAAGCGTAAAAGATGTGATGAAAAAGGTTAAAAACGGAATGATAATAGCCATAGACGGAAGCAGCGGAATAGCCGTTATTGATGCCGATGAGAATACTGTTGCAGAGTACGAGGAAAAAAGAAGCAGCCATTTAAAAAATAAGGAGGCTTTAAGGGAATACATTGGAAAGGCTACAAGGACGGCAGACGGAATTCCGGTAGAGCTTTTTGGAAATATAGGAAGGCCTGAGGAGGCAGAAAAGGTACTGGAATGTGACGGAGAGGGCATAGGGCTTTTTAGGACAGAATTTTTGTTTATGGACAGCGACAGCCTTCCCGATGAGGAGAAGCAGTTTGAAGCATATAAGACAGCAGCCCAGACAATGGGAGACAGAGAAATTATTATCCGTACCCTTGATATAGGAGGAGACAAGGAAATACCATATATGGGCCTTAGCAGGGAGGATAATCCTTTTTTAGGCTACAGGGCGGTAAGGTATTGTCTTGACCATAAGGATATATATTCCGTGCAGCTAAGGGCAATTTTAAGAGCCAGCGCATACGGACATATAAAGATAATGGTGCCTTTAGTTACATGTGTTGAGGAAATAAGAAGTGTCAGGAGGCTTATAGAGGATATAAAGGCAGAGCTTGACAGTAAGGGTATTGCTTATGATAAAGGAATAGAAACAGGAGTGATGATAGAAACTCCGTCAGCCAGTGAAATTGCAGACCTTTTGGCAAAGGAGGCGGATTTTTTCAGCATTGGAACAAATGACCTTACACAGTATACAATGGCAGTTGACAGGGGAAACCCAAAGGTTTCATATCTGTATTCTGTTTACCAGCCCTCTGTTATCCGCTCGTTAAAGCGTATTATAAATGCGGCGGACAAGGCGGGAATAAAGGTAGGAATGTGCGGGGAGGCAGCGGCAGATGCATTGCTTACGCCGCTTTTAATTGCATTTGGACTGAATGAGTTTAGCGTAAGTCCCGTTTCTATATTAAAAACAAGAAAAAATATAGGAAGCTGGACAAAAGCCGAGGCAGTAAAGGTGGCAGAAAGCGTGCTCCTGATGGATACGGCAGAAAAAATAGAGGATTTTCTTAAGAAACATGTAAAATAATAAAATATATAATTCAAAGAAGATAAAAGGTTGAAAGATAAATACTTTTGACTATTGATTTTGAGTCCGCTAAAGCGGACATGGAGTATAAAAATGAAAAAAGAAACAAAGGAAAAAAATAAAAAGCTGTTAAGGCTTTTGGTTGGAATACTTATGGTTTCGGTTGTTATATTGACGGCGGTTGTTATTTTGTTTGGCTTTGGCATAAAAATAAAGGTATATGGAGACGAGACAATAACCCTTCAATATGGAGAAAGTTATGAAGAGCCGGGAGTAGACGCCGTATGGTATAACAGCATACTGGGTACAAAAAGCAGCGCAGAAGTATCTATAGAGGATAATATTGATTTTGAAAGGATTGGAACCTATGCTGTGAAATACACGGCAAAAAAATTATTTTATTCAGACAGCTTTGTTAGAACTGTTAAGATAGTAGATACGACTCCCCCTGTTATAGCCTTAAGCCATAAAGAGAATTATTTTACCCCTAAGGGAGAGGAATATAAGGAGGAGGGCTATACTGCAACAGACAATTATGACGGGGATATTACGGACAAGGTAAAGAGGTATATTAAGGATAATACAGTGTATTATTCCGTAAAGGATTCGTCAGGAAATGAGACTGTGGCGCAAAGAAATATTTTGTATAATGACATGATACCTCCGGTTATTACGTTGACAGGCCCAAAGGAAATGATTATAAAGGCAGGAAGCAAATATAATGAGCCGGGGTATACTGCCATAGATGAGGAGGACGGAAATCTTACAGGTAAGGTTAAGGTTGAAGGAAAGGTTGATATATATTCCTCAGGAGTGTATACCATAAAATATACCGTGGCAGACAAATACGGCAATAGGTCAGAAGAAACACGTACAGTTACTGTAGAAGCAATAAAGCAGAAGGATACTATTAAGCCTGAGGGAAAGATAATATATCTTACGTTTGACGACGGGCCGGGGCCATACACGGAAAAGCTGCTTAATGTGCTGGAAAAATATAATGTAAAGGCCACATTTTTTACCGTAAATACAAGGAGCAATTACAGCAGCATGCTTACAAAGGAGGCAAAGGCAGGCCATACGGTGGCAATACATAGCTTAACTCATAATTATGCTGAAATATATAAGAACGAAGCTGCTTATTTTGCAGATTTAGGGGCTATGTCGGATATTATAGAGCAAAAAACAGGTAAAAAGCCTATGCTTCTGCGGTTTCCGGGAGGAAGCTCCAACCTTGTAAGCGCCAATTACTGTAAAGGCATTATGAGCAGGCTTACAAGGGCAGTGACTGATATGGGATACAAATATTTTGACTGGAATGTTGATAGCGGTGACGCCTCCGGGGCAAAAAATGACAAAGAGGTTTTTGAAAATGTTATAAGGGGTGTCCGGAAATATAATATATCAATAGTTTTGCAGCACGATTCAAAGGAATTCAGCGTAAATGCAGTGGAGAAAATTATTGTCTGGGGTATTTCAAACGGATATACATTCTTGCCCTTAGACGAGACAAGCCCTGAAGTTCATCATCCGGTGGCAAATTAAAAAATAAAAAAGTCTTGTCTAAAGCAGAGATTAATATTTGCATAAAAAAGTTTTCTATTATTTAAAAATTATTAGCACTCGCTATTGACGAGTGCTAATAATAGTGCTAAAATATATTCGTAGATTGATAAAGGGTATGTTTTTTGCATATAGACCTAACAGCAGAAATATACCGTCAGCAAAAGGAAAGAGAGGTATACCATATGAACATTAATAAATTTACGCAAAAGTCTATGGAAGCAGTGTCTGACTGCGAAAAGCTGGCGTACCAATATGGGAACCAGGAGATAGAGCAGGAGCATCTTTTAAAGGCCCTTACAGACCAGGAGGACGGTCTGATTATTAAGCTTATAGAAAAGATGGACATAGACAGGGAGCATTTTAAAAACAGGGTTGAGGAATATCTGAATAAGCGTGTAAAGGTACAGGGCGGTCAAATATATGTTGGAAGCGATTTAAACAAGGTGCTGATTTCCGCAGAGGATGAGGCTAAGGCTATGGGTGATTCTTACGTATCGGTGGAGCACTTGTTTTTATCTCTTTTAAAATATCCAAATCAGGGTGTAACCGCATTGTTTAAGGAGTATGGAATCACAAGGGAAAGATTTCTTAAAGCCCTTTCCACTGTAAGGGGAAACCAGACGGTGACGAGTGATAATCCTGAGGCAACATATGACACGCTGACGAAGTACGGCATTGAGCTTGTGGAGAAGGCAAAAAATCAAAAGCTGGACCCTGTTATAGGCAGAGACAGTGAGATAAGAAATGTCATACAGATACTTTCACGCAAGACAAAAAATAATCCTGTTCTTATAGGAGAGCCGGGAGTAGGAAAAACGGCGGCTGTGGAAGGTCTGGCACAGAGAATAGTTGCAGGAGATGTGCCTGCAGGCCTAAAGGATAAGAAGATATTTGCGCTGGATATGGCAGCCCTTGTGGCAGGAGCCAAGTACAGAGGTGAGTTTGAGGAAAGGCTTAAGGCTGTTTTGGAAGAGGTAAAAAAGAGCGACGGTCAGATTATCCTGTTTATAGATGAGCTTCATACTATTGTGGGAGCAGGAAAGACAGAGGGCTCTATGGACGCAGGAAACATGCTTAAGCCAATGCTTGCAAGGGGTGAGCTCCACTGTATCGGAGCAACCACTCTTGATGAATACAGAAAATATATTGAGAAGGACCCTGCGCTGGAGCGTCGTTTTCAGCCTGTCCTTGTGGATGAGCCAAGTGTTGAGGATACCATATCCATACTTAGAGGCATTAAGGAAAGATACGAGGTATTCCATGGAGTAAAGATAACGGACTCTGCCCTGGTATCTGCGGCAGTTCTGTCAAACAGATATATTTCCGACAGATTTCTTCCTGACAAGGCAATAGATTTGGTAGACGAGGCCTGCGCCCTTATAAAAACGGAGCTGGATTCTATGCCGGTGGAGCTTGACGAGCTGAGACGAAGGGTTATGCAGCTTGAAATAGAGGAGGCTGCACTGAAGAAGGAAACGGATAAGCTTAGCACAGCAAGGCTTGAGACACTGCAAAAGGAGCTGGCAGAGCTTAAGGAGGAATTTAACAGCAAAAAAGCCCAGTGGGAAAATGAAAAGACTTCTGTTGATAAGCTGAATAAGCTTAGAGAGGAAATAGAGGATATAAGAAGCCAGATTAAAAAGGCAGAGAGAGAGTATGACCTGGAAAAGGTTGCAGAGCTTCAATACGGAAGGCTGCCAAGCGTGGAAAAGCAGCTTGAGGCAGAGGAGCAGAAGATAAAAAGCTCAGATTTATCACTGCTGCACCAAAACGTGTCAGAGGAGGAAATTGCGCGTATTATATCACGGTGGACAGGTATACCTGTAGCTAAGCTTACCGAATCGGAAAGAAATAAAACCCTTCATCTGGATGAGGCTCTTCACAAGCGTGTTATAGGACAGGAGGAGGGAGTAAGCAAGGTAACGGAGGCTATTATACGTTCAAAGGCAGGAATAAAGGACCCTACAAAGCCTATTGGCTCATTCCTGTTTCTTGGACCTACAGGCGTAGGAAAAACGGAGCTTGCAAAATCCCTTGCGGAAAATCTCTTTGACAATGAGCAGAATATAGTGAGAATAGATATGTCCGAGTATATGGAGAAGCATTCCGTAGCCAGACTTATAGGCGCGCCTCCGGGATATGTAGGCTATGAGGAGGGCGGACAGCTTACGGAGGCTGTGAGAAGAAAGCCTTATTCAGTAATACTTTTTGACGAGATAGAAAAGGCCCATCCTGATGTGTTTAATGTTCTGCTTCAGGTGCTTGATGACGGCAGAATAACAGATTCCCAGGGAAGGACAGTAGATTTTAAGAATACTATAATCATTCTCACTTCAAATATAGGCTCAGCATATCTTCTTGAGGGCATAGACGAGGAGGGAAATATTAAGGCTGAAAGTGAAAATATGGTTATGAGTGAGCTTAAGAGCTCCTTCAGACCGGAGTTTTTAAACAGATTAGATGAAATTATAATGTTTAAGCCTTTAACAAAGGATAATATAGGCGGAATAGTAGATTTACAGCTGGCAGATATAAACAGAAGGCTAGAGGAAAGAAATATTTCAATAGCGCTTACTGATGAAGCAAGGAGCTATATAATTGAAAAGGGATACGAGCCAGCTTATGGCGCCAGACCTCTTAAGCGGTATCTGCAAAAGCATGTGGAAACCTTGGCGGCAAGGGTTATACTGTCAGACGGAGCGGCTGCGGGAGATATTATAACCATTGATTTGGAGGGAGATAAATTGACGGCGGGAGTATAAGGCTTTATTATTTCCTGATAAATAGAGTTTATAAAGTAAAGTATAGAGGCTGTCACAGTAAGAATTTTAAATACAAGATATAATACCGGTATATAACTGAAAATTCAATACCTTGTATATATTTTCTTAGTGGGGCAGCCCTATTTTATTTTAATAGTTATAAAATTCAATCATTAAATTCCATCAAATTAATCAAATTAAATTCCATCAAATTAATCAAATTAAAT
>ERZ777011.3155-NODE-3155-length-11064-cov-4.804796_pt1 | contig 11064 bp, 7 predicted proteins | sample MGYA00374964_ERZ777011 | MGnify/ENA primary metagenome ERZ777011 (study PRJEB29310, sample SAMD00008975) | mouse gut metagenome | study: EMG produced TPA metagenomics assembly of the Metagenome analysis of fecal microbiota from mouse which was promoted...
ATGGTTGTTGCTGTTGTAATATTCGGTATAATCGGCTTGCTTATATTTTTTGGTGTCAAAGCTATTGTAAATATATATCAGGATTATTGCTATGATGAAATAAGCCTGTTTGTAGCATTATAAGTATAGTATTGCTTGTGTGGTTCGTTGATGTTATGCTATTAAACATAATACTTATGCTAATATTAAGCCACATTCTATACATTGTAGTACATTGGTACATCAAAGATTACAAAGAAAACTACTAAATATAGATAAAATTTGCTACAAAACTAATGCTCCTGTGTAATACAGTGGCTTTTTTTGTGTTACGTGTTATAACACATTGCCCGTTACACCGCATTTTACACTTTTTACTATCAATAATTACTTATTTATCGATTATTGATAGAGTGGCAACACTTCAATCCACTTTAACATATAAGAGTGAATCGGAAACGTTCTCACCGTTCTGATGACAAACACAAGCAAACGATATTAAAATAATTCACAGAAAAGGAAAAATGCTTTACAGTGTACTGGCATTTTGCACAAAAGAGAATTGAAGCAAAGTGTAACAACAATTTTAAAACGTGTTGTTACATGGTTTTAAGGCGATATATAGCCGTTTTTTCAATAAAGTGTAACATTGTAACAACAAATTCCTTGTAAAAGTTTGAAAAAGTGCATTTTAGGTAGTAACTTGTAACCTTTTTGTAACTTTTACTGTTTTTTTTTTAGAGTTTAATAGTAAATTGATGTTACAATGTTACAAACCTTGTGTTTTTGGCTATATTTCGGGCTAAATACCTGTAACAACAAGAAAAATTCGTGTTGTTACAAAAATAAAAGTTTTTGGCTATATTTCGGGCTAAATACCTGTAACAACAAAAAAAAAAGTGTTGTTACACTATATGTTTAAAATACACAAATGAGAGGAGAAAAAGGCTATATATTGGGAAAAAAATTGTAACATCAAAAAAAAAGCTGTAACAACAAATTTAAGTGTTGTTACAGCTTGTATGTTAATTTGGGTTGTAAAGATTATTACCGTTCCAATGTTTGAATGGCAATTTTATAACTCTTGTAACTTTTCCATTTTCTCTTTTCAGCTTGCTTTCATAACCATGTTTTTTTAGTACTTGTCCAACAGTACGAGCATCATATTTCAGGTTATGTATTCTGATGAACTCTGTTACAGTCATTTCTTTTGTGGTGCAGATATATCCCTGCTGTTGTGTTTGCTGTTCTTCCAGTATGTCAAGCACTTCACATTCAGCTTTCATCGGTTTTACAAATGCTGAGTTACGTTTTTCGAGGTATCTTTTTTCATCTTCGGTAAGTCTGAAACAGCTTGCCTTGTCCTTGTCTTTTATAAGTTCATAGACCTGAGCCCAAAGCTGTAAAGCATCAAACGGCTTTATCTGTGTTTCATAGTCAATTACAAGGTCTGAGGGCAAGGGAATTGTAGCAAAACGGCGGTTGCCTGTCTGGTCTATAAGAAATTCATCATCATTGACTGTTCCAACAAATGAAGTCATACGTGGGTAATGCAGACTTGCCCTGCCGTATGGCGTTCTGTATTCGTCTGTAGATTTAGTGAGGAACGCTTTTACGCTGTCCATATCTTTTTTCATTGTACTGCCGATTTCGCCCAATTCACATATCCACTTGCTTGTAGCCTGAATGATGCTGTCTTTGTCACGTGTGTCTAAGCAGATACCCTCACCGAAAAAATGGGATTTAAGTGCTAACTTCTCAAAAAATCGGGTTTTGCCTATGCCTTGTTTGCCTTTGAATACAAGTATAATATCGAGAGAAAACGGACATTCAATGATATTGAACAACGCACAACCAGTCTGCATAAGCCATTTTTTTATGTAAATGCGGCTGTATTTGCCTTCTTCCGTGTTTTCAGGCGGTATTTTGAATATAGTATATATTTCTTCTATACGGTCTTTTCCATCCCATTTCACCGACTGAATAGCACTCAGAACAGGATTATACTTGTGTCTTGTTGCATATCGGGTAATGTAGTCTATAACGTTCTGCTTTGAAACGTGGGTATATATCTTTTTCAGTTGGTCTTGCAGGATTGTTGGCACGTTCTCTGCCAGATGTTCCGCACTCTCGCCCGTATCAAAGCCGAAAAACTCAAAATTATGGGTAATCTGATTATATCTTATGGAATATCTCTGTTTTTTAAGGTATTCAGAGAATAATTCATAGTCAATCATTATCTTTTTCTTTTTTTCCTCTTTGTCGGGAAAAGAAATTTCTTCTTTATCAAAGCTTAATGCACGTTTAGAGAGGTTCTGTAGACTTCTGATAAGCATTTGTCGGTCTGATACAAGCAGTTCGTTAGCGTCCTTGCAGTCGCCCCATACGTCTTCAGGGGCAATTACATAAGGTGTTTTATGCTCTTTACAGAGTTTTTCAAGTTCAACAGCAGCCTTACAGCCTGCCTTATCGTTATCCAAAGCGATAATAAGCACGGTATTTGAAATATCAAAATCAAATATTTTCCTGATATTGCTTGTAGAACCTAAGCCGATACAAGCGAAACCACACTCATCAACACTCATACAATCAATTTCGCCCTCAACAACGAAACAATATGGAGCAGTCAGGGCAACAGAATTGAGAATATGGGTAGTTCCTCTCTTTTGCTTGATGTTCTCGGTGGTACTCCGCCACATAAAAGACGTATTTGCAGTCGGAATTATAATTGCTGGAGTAGTCTGATTGCTCTTGTACATAAAGTTCGGAGTATATCCACAACGAAATTTTCTTTGCGTATCTATTGATAATCCACGTTTTGTCAAGTAGTCTGTTTCTTGTAAGTGCTGTTCAGCCACAGCAAAAAATTTTGTATAGTCCTTTTCTTCTCTCTGTTCTGTCAATTTTATCGGCTGTTTCTTCTGTCTGATGGGCTGTGAGGAAGAAGTATTATACTTTTCTTTCAGCTCATTGACAATTGCTTTGAAGTCGCTGATGTGATTTACTTCTCCATATAGATTGAAGATGTCACCATTCGCATCGCAGGCAAAGCAATGATAACTGTTAGTATCAGGGTATACGGTGAATGCTCCTGAACGGTGCGAACCTGTGCCACTGTTACACAACGGGCATATGTATTGATTTCTGCTGCCATTTCTTGACAGTTCTGTAATCTCCTGCACATAGTCAAGCAGGAATGGTTTTAATCTTTCAATTGTTTCGTTCATAGTAAGTCCTTTCTTTGCTATAAGCATATTTTCTGCAAAAGGGTACAAAAATACCCTATATTCGCAAATACAGGGCAACATCTTACTATGTTCTTGGATTTATCAATGTCAAAGGTCTTGACAAAACCTTTTTTATTTGATATAATCAGAATGTAAGTATAGTATTGGTTGGTTTGCTGTCCTACCGAATGCTACCCTGCCGTTAAGGTGTTGACCGCACCTTGACGGCAATTTTATTTGCTGTTATTATTATATCCGATGAGGATAGATTTGTCAAGTCTTGATATAAAGATTGCGGCGATAATCTGGGCAAAAGTCTTTGGTGTTCTTGTGGTCGAAGTGTGTCACAATGACACACTGTTTTCACCCGTATACAATAATTACTTATTTATTGATTATTGAAACAAATGTTATTTAATTGTTGCTGTCACTTTTGCTTTTAGCTCATACTTGACTTAATCTGCATTATATGCTATAATAAGGCTGTAAGGTGAAATAGCATATGCAAGCTACCTAAAGTATTACCACTAACGTATTAAACTTCAGTAGCTTGCAATGTGGACACCCCCTTGACCCCCATATTGATGAAAGGAGAAAAAATGAACACAAAAAGACCAAAGCAGATGACATTCAGAGTATCGGAAGAAGAATATGAAACTATTATGAAGAAGATAGCCGACAGTGGATTAAATAATCAGGAGTATATTCTCAGAGCTGTAATACAAGCCCCAATTATTAAGACTGATGATTTGAAAGAACTTGTTATTGAACTAAAACATCAAGGAACAGAGCTGAATCGACAGGGCAATAACATTAATCAAATAGCAACACAGCTTAATACAAGAGGATTTGTTGATTACAAGAATAAATTACTGCAGACATTATCTGCACTTAGAATCGCACAGGAGGAGCTTAAAAGCCTATGGCAATCATTAAGGCAGTATCTTCAAAGTCATCGATAAAGATAGCTATAGCTTATGTCAGCAAGGAAGAAAAGACTGAACATAAGCTGTTGAGTGGCTATAATTTATCATTACCTGAAACTGCATATGAAGAAATGCAGATAACTAAAGAAATCTGGAACAAGACGGACGGCAGAACATACAAGCATTATATTCAGAGTTTCGCTCCCGATGAAGCGATTACTCCTGAACAGGCACACGCAATAGCAAAAGAATTTGTAGAAAGTTGTACGCAGTTCAAAGGATTTGAAGTTCTTATAGCAACTCATCAAGACCGAGAACATATACATACTCACTTCATTCTCAATTCTGTAAGTTTTGAGGATGGACACAAGTTTCAGCAGAAAAGTACAGAATTGCAGAAAATGAAAGACCTATCAGACAAAATATGCCTTGAACATGGATTTAGTTTAACTCACAAAGGGAAAACGTTTGACGGAGCAGAACGAGAAGAAACAACAGCATACAAAAAGGAGCAGTACAGGCTATTACAGAGAGCAGAACAGGGCGAAATGGAAAGCTATGTACAGGATATTGCTCTTGCTGTTATGGAGTGCAGAGAGCAATCTAAGAGTCGAGAGCAGTTCATTAATATGATGAACGCTAACGACTATGGTGTTATATGGTCAGATAATCACAAGTATATTACATTCATCGACCTTGCAAGGCAGGAACAGGGAGAAAAACAATGCAAGATTAGAAACAGTAAGTTAGAAAAATATTATCATATAGATTTCAGCAAGGAGGGATTAGAGAGTGAGTTTGCGGACAATGCACGAAAACAACAAGAAGAATATAATCAAGCCGTCAGAGCAAATACAATCGCCCAGCACGGAAGAGCTGCTGTCATTGATACAAGAACTGTCCTCAAAGAATCAGGAACTGTTCTCGACCAATCAGCAACTTTTAGTAGCAAACTCAGACTTGACCGAGACAATACAAGGATTACGCTCAGACGAGCAGACATTAAAGTTGAAAGTAGTACGGCAAGCCGAGCTGATAGAGAAACTGAACAGGAGCGACTTAGAGCTGAAGAAAGCCGAAGAATTGCAGAACAGACTGAGAGAGAAAGAAAAGCATTGGCAGAAAGAAGTAAAAAGAAGTCAAGAGGAGGCTTCTCTCTCTGAAAGACGTGCAAATACAGCTATTTTACAGGCTAATGCTGAAAAAGAAGCAGCCAGCAAGAGAAAGTCTGAATATGATAAATTGATAGCACGTCAAAACAAGGTTGTTAAAGAAAAAGCAGAACAGCTTAACGACAAATTCCGAAAGAAATGGCAGAGGGTAATGCTTGTTCTAATTGCTTATGGTGGTTTGGCTACCCTGTTTACCGGATATAAGTCGGAACGTGTTGTATCTGATTGTGTGAGTACTTTTAATGCGGTCGGAAATGTGATTATGATGATTTTTAACTGGATTGACAACATATCTAAAAAAACGGCAAGTTCTGTAGGTGTTCCTAATATTGTTATATTGATGGTTGTTGCTGTTGTAATATTCGGTATAATCGGCTTGCTTATATTTTTTGGTGGAAAAATCATTGTAAATATATATCAGGATTATTACTATGATGAAATAAGCCTGTTTGTTGCCATTATAACCATAGCCGTATTAGTATGGTTTGCTGATTTTATGCCGTTAAATATAATACTTATACTGGTATTAAGCCACATTCTATACATTGTAGTACGTTGTTATATTAAAGACTACAAAGAAAACCACCCTCAATAAAATATACTGGGGTGGTTTTTAGGTTTTAAAATGTTTGTGAGATATAATATTAGTATAAATGCTGAATACTTTTGGGCAATTCTGTTTCTGAAATTTCAATATACCATCTTCTTACTTTAGGTTCTAAAGTAAGAAAATCAGGTATAACATCAATTTCATGTTTCATATAATACCATTGATTTCCTACTTTGAAGTAACTCTCAGGTGATTTTTTATATCCCTCTGTTGATAAAGCAATATCGACATTTCTTTTACTGTAATATTGAAAGATTGAATTTGAATATAAATCCAAAAGTTCTTGTGGTTCATTAGCATTATTGTATTCTTCTGAAGATATTTTATTTTGATATTTTTCAGATAGCATTTCATAAGGGATAATTTTATTTGCCATTTCAGGCGAAGATGTTAATACTTCTGCATAATATGCTGCTTTGCTTCGCTTCGCAATCTTACACAAGAATTTAAATATGAATATATTCTAAGAATAAAAAATAGCAAACACAAAAACAATATACCTACAACTATTAATATCTTATAAGTTTTTTTTCTTGTTTTCATAATTGATTAATCTCTTTAGTTAAAGGATTATATGAAAATGCAATTTCAACAGGTTTACAAATTTCAGATTTTGATTTGTCAGATGAGAAAAAAGCAATATTGTCATTAGATTCAACAAATGAAATAGTGTGTTCTATTAAGTAACCTCTTCAATTGTAATAATCCATTTAGAAATATATGGTTTTAATGTAAAGTAATTTGTTTTTACCTCAATATTATGATTTACACTATATTTAATACCATCAATAGTTAACAACTCGTAATATGTTCCATTTTTGTTACCAATTGTCGTAAAAAATGATGAGCATTTTTTTGATGATGTGTTTTCAATAACTTTATTATAGATTTTAAAGCATTTCTCGTCAGTATTCGCAGCTGTAAACTCTTCTTCATCAATAATAATTTTATAAATAAGTGACAAATCGTCATATGGAATTAAATCTAAGTAATATCCTTTTTGGGCTATAGAATAACCTATAGAGTTTACAATAAATTTATCAATATATATTCCAGATTTATTTAATCCATAATTTATATAAACAAACAAATGAATAAATTCAATTATTAAAACAGCGACAATAACTACCATTATTTTTCGTTTACGTTTTTTCATATTCACTCCATAATGGCTACTGTAGATGTCTCAATATTAAATTTCAGTTTTATTGTAGAATCTGAATTACTGCTAAATGAAAAAGTTTGTATTGATGGCGTTTCAGTTTTAAAATCAAAAATATAATCTACTACATCATTTTCAATGTATTCACCATTGTAATCATAAATATCACAAGAAACTTCAGAAATAAAAACTTGAGTATCATCAATAGGAAGTGAATTTTCTTCAATATAGTTATTAATAGCAGTAATTGCAAGAGCACGAATACTTCCACCACCGCCGTGTCCGCCTTTTGTATAAACTTCTTCTTTTGTGGTTGACCAATCGCTTATTCCAGTCGAAAACTTATATAAATACATTGAAGAATATGTAACATCAATATTATCACATAATGAAGAATCCAATGTTTCTTTTTCATAATTAGCTTTTACAAGTAATCCAGCATGTTGTTTGTAAATACTATAATCTTTTGTATTAGCTTTCAGCCAAGAGGTATATATATCTTTACCATCAGCAGAAAAACTTAAAAAATCATCAATTACTTTTTTATCAGGAGTCCAAGCATTATCTGCACCAGGTGCTGTTCCATAATATCCTATTATACCCTTTAAATTACTATTATTTTTCAAAACATTTATCCAACGTTGTAAGCTGGATGTAGTTATATCTTCTTGGTCTTCAAAACTAGTAGTTTCACTTAACTGACTGCAAGCAGAAGTAATTATCCACTTTAAGTTGTCGTTAAACTCATCAGGATGGTCTTTCATATTAAGACTAAAAACATTTTCTACAGGTATTTCAGAACCACCATAACGATGAAAATTAGTTCCGATATACTTGTCAGTTGATAGAATTTTATCATAGTTATTAACATATATTCTTTCGCCATTTGAATTAAATGCATTTTTATATATAGGAAGAACACCGCCATCAAAACCATGACCACTTATATATGCTATATCAGCTTTTAAAAGTGCCTTTAAATTCTCATATTCAAATGAAAAAGCATTGTCTATATTTTGTCCGATAGAATATTCATTATAAGGATTTCCATTAAATGAATATTCAAATATTTCAATAAATTTATTATAATCATCTATTTCATAACTGCTTGGTAAGCCTTCGCCAATTTTAAATGCTGCATATGTTGGTTCATATTTATCCATTGGCTCTATTCCAATGAGAAAATCAGTTTTTAACAAATCTGTTGGAATTGGAGGAATAAACGGTATAAACATTGAAGATACAACAATATTATTTGTCACTCTCATATTTGCAGTATTTGAAGCATTACGAGTCATTGAGCTAAATGTCTGTATTTTTTGTTCTTCCTCTTGATATGAGTAATCGTTTTCAAGAATATAATCTCCAGATTTCCAATCAGTGTTATAAACCATAATATTTAAATCAATATAATCTTCAAAATTAAGAATACCTGTATCTTCTTTAAACTTTACAGAAACATAAGTATCAGCCATTTTTTTGCGAACATCCATTTTAATAACTTCAATAGAAGCTTTGTCTTGTATACTTACATTATTGCTACCAATGCTTTTAGCAATATAGTTACCTGCAACTGACTGAGTATATCCATTATCATTTGTATAGTAATATTTTATCTCAGTATGTCCCAAATCAACGGGAAGCAATCCGTTGTTAGTAATACGAATATTGAGATTCATACAACCTTTTCCATCTACTGCATTAGGATTAAATTCAACCAACAAATCAGGGTTCATTCCATCTGCAGAAATTTCAGGTATTTTACCCCAAATTGGATGTTTAGAATTAGCAGATGAAAATACAGGCATATATTCCCATGATACATATCCGTTTGAGGCTAATGAATCGTCACCAACGGCTGAATAGTCATTTGAAGAAACAATTTTTGCCCATGACGAATTATTTATACCTATATTAACAATAATTTCTTGATTAGGTTGAAGTTCTTTATCTGTATTAAACGCAAACTCAAAATAAGAAGTAGCATTTTTAGATTCCACTTCTAATTCCTTATCTATCATAGTAACAATAGAATTAGAAAGATACGAATAAGGTTGATTCATATGAACTGAATAACAGTTAAATTGTTTTTTAGATTTAGGAGATTCGTCAATATAATAATAACGTGGACAAATTTGATTAAGTGCAATAGGTTCATTACTAATATTTATAATCTTAAATTTTAAATTAAGACTGCTGCCGTCTGAGATAACACTTCTATCAAGCATTAATTCTACATTATTATTCACAAGAGAAGGAATTTCAATTTTTCTTTCCAATGTTTTAGTTTCAGCATTATCAGCAGTTACAATTACACCATATGTTTCAATTTTATCAATAGCACTGGGTTCAACTTCAACTTTCCAAGATACTTGTATTTGTTTATTACTTACAGGAATATCACCTAAAGAAACAACAGTACTTCCATCAACAACATTCATTCCTTTAGGAAGTGTCAGCTCCACATTGGTATTATATGCTGTACCTGTACCAATGTTTTGTACATATGCTGTAACAGTAAAGGGATTCGGAGAATATGCTGACATTCCTTTTTTATCCTCAATAACTTCAAGTTTTGTTGCACCAGAAATAGCCACTGCCAATGGAGGTTCATTACTTTGCTGTAATGAACTTAAACCATAATATGTTTTACAAGATAATGTTTCATTTGCTCCAAGTAATTTAGGATTCCAATACAAACAAACAGCACTGTCACCGTTGTTACTCTCAGAACTTCTTATGTAATCCCAAAGATTTCTACTTGCTGCACCCCAATTTGTAAATCTAACTCTATCAGGAGTAGATAATGTATCAATATTTAATGTTCCTTGAGCAATAACAGAAGGATACGTTAAAGAATCAAATGCTTGCCAAAATTCTGGTATTGCTGCACCACTTAAATCGGTTTCAGTAGTAACATCACCTATTTCAGGTAATCTAAATGGTGCACTATCATTGCTTCCCAACATAGTATCAAACATAATGCGAATACCAATATTATGGTCATCTGCCCCTGTATTTTCAACTGTATAAAAGAACTCAGCTACATCATTACAATTAGTATACTGGTTATTAACTATATTAAGATATTGAGTGACAATAACATCTCCAATAACACCAGTACTTATAATTGAGTTTTCACGATAAGTCGTAGTTTCTGGTTTGAAAACATTATTAACACCATCAATTTGAATGGTTGTATAGGATGTTCCACCATTTGGATAACCATATAGCAAAGTTTTATTATTGTCTGTTGTAGAATTTGGATTACCTTCTATAGTACCTAAAGTATAATTGTATCCATTCAATGTAAGCTCTATATAATCGTTAGAAATACCGTTTGCAGAATTTCTTGCTGAAAAAGTAGATACACCATTTTCGTTCATGTTATCCAAAACATATTCTGATTTCCAATTTTGATATTCTTCTCCATTAGGGTCTAATGTCATATAGTAATCAAAATCTAAATTCATTTCTTCAGCCATTACAGGCATTAACAAGTTCATAGAAAATGTTATTACTACAGCAATACATACTGAAATAATACGTTTAAATTTCATTGTAAACCTCCATTTATTCCTTTGTGTTTTTACAGTTTTCTTTCAAGTCATTACGCTTATAAAAGCTATGATAAAGGAATTTATATTATTTTCTTTGTAATTTCATAACACGTATTATACACTATAATACATAATTTGTCAAGATAAATTTGTAAAAAAATAAGAAGAGATCAAGAAAAAATCTGAATATGATAACCTGATATCTTCACAAAAAAACTCACGGAAGAGAATTTAATGACCAATTCCACAAGTAATGACAATGGACAATGCTTATTCTGATTATTTATGGTAGCCTAGCTACCTTATTTACCGGATATAAGTCGGAACGTGTTGTATCCGATTGTGTGAATACTTTTAATGTGGTCGGAAATGTGATTATGATGATTTTTAACTGGATTGACAACATATCTGAAAAAACAGCAAGTTCT
>ERZ777011.3156-NODE-3156-length-11061-cov-18.510903_pt1 | contig 11061 bp, 13 predicted proteins | sample MGYA00374964_ERZ777011 | MGnify/ENA primary metagenome ERZ777011 (study PRJEB29310, sample SAMD00008975) | mouse gut metagenome | study: EMG produced TPA metagenomics assembly of the Metagenome analysis of fecal microbiota from mouse which was promoted...
CTGAATTTCCTTATCATGAATACGCCTTTCCCAGCTCCCGGTTCAGCCCGTCAGACAGTTCCCCGACAAGTGCGCCGGAGTCAAGCACTACCTGGCTGTTCGCTAACCTGGGCAGATACTTTGTCACCACTTCATACATGGCATCCAGCCTTGCCGCCAGAGAAGCACTTCCGTTCCCACCATTCCTGGCTGATGAGATGCTTTCCATTGCCCCTGTTGTGGGGATAAGCATTCCGGCCAGTTCCTTCATGGGGCCGGTCAGCTTCCCTAAATTCCCACGGATGCCTTTTCCGAGTAAATCGATCATATCCGGCATAAAGGTGTGGAAGTTGGAAAGCGGTCCCTCGTCCGGCTCGGAGAAATGCAGGAAGGAGGCGATTGTCCCCGCCACATCCTTCACGCTGTCCACAAGGCTGCTGATTTTGGACTTGATGCCGTTAATCAGCCCGCCGATGATATCCTTGCCCCACTGCAATGCCTGTGAGGGCAGCCCCTTGATGAAGTTAATTGCACCCTCAAAGCCGCTCTTTACAGCATTCGTGATTCCGCTCATGGCATTCTTGATGCCGGAGAGCAGGCTGTTGAACACATTTACCACCGCATCCTTTAAGCCGCCCACAATACTGGTAACTGTGGACTTGATGGCATTCCACACACTGGTGATGACTTCCTTTATTGCATTGACCACAGAACTTACTGCGGATTTGATGGCTTCCCATGCGGCGGTAATGGCGCTCTTGATCGCCTCCATAATGGAAATGACCGCTGACTTTATCGCCTCCCATGCCGCCACAGCCACATTTTTTATGGCTTCGATTGCTGCGGACACCGCGCTCTTAATGGCTTCCCATGCCGCCGTGACAGCAGACTTTATCGCCTCCATTGCTGTGGAAATAGCATTTTTAATTGCTTCCCACGCAGAGACCACCACATCCTTAATGGCAGAAAGCACCGCCGTCACTGCGGTTTTGATTGCCTCCCATACTGTGGTAATGACGTTTCTGATCGCCTCCATTACCGTGGTGACGGTATTCCGTATTGCTTCCCATGCACTGGAAAGGAAAGAGCCGATGGCATTCGTGACAGTTTCAATCACAGTTTTTATCGCATTCCATACCGTGGAGACCACCGTCTGTATCACATTCAGCACGGTTGTAATGATCAGCTTATAAAACTCGAACCGCGCCACGATGAGCGTCTTTATCACATCCAGCACCGTCTGGAAAATATTCTTGATACCATCCCATAAGCCGCTGAAAAAGTCTTTTAGACCGTTCCAGATGGACTGCGCCGCCCCGGTAATGGCATTCCAGATGTTGGAAAAGAAGTCTTTCAGGCCATTCCATACCGCAACAGCCGCTTCTTTGATGACATTCCATAAATTGATCCAGAACTCCCGGAAGCCCTCGCAGTTATTCCACAGTGCCACGAAAATGGCTATCAATGCGGCAATGGCAGCGATCACTAAAGTGACGGGGTTCGCCGCAAGGATGCCCCATAAAGCACTAAGCCCTCCGCCGATACTGGAAATGCCGCCGATCAGTGTGGGGATGAATGTCATGATGCTGCCCACCGCAGAGACCACTTTCCCGATCACGATAAGCACAGGGCCGATTGCCGCCGCAAGCAGGCCGATGGTGACGATGGTGTTCTTGGTGCCCTCGTCCATGCTGTTCAGCTTATCCACAAAGCCCTGCACCCATGTGACGATCTGGCGGATGGCGGGCATGAGGATTTCACCGAAAGAAATGGCAAGCTCCTCCAACTGGCTCTTTAAAATGGTAAGCTGTCCGGCAAGGTTATCCTGCATGGTAGCCGCCATTTCCGCCGACTTCCCGTCACAGTTTGCTATGGCGCTACTCACCTTCTCGATATCCGCAGGGGCGGCGTTCATCAGTGCGAGGAATCCTGACATGGCATTTTTACCCACCAAAGCCTCTGCCGCCGCTGCTTTCTCTGATTCAGACAGGCCGCCGAAAGCCGTCCGGCAGTCAGCGAGGATGGCGCTCAAATCCCTCATGCTCCCGTCTGCATTGGTGGTGGCAATGGTGACTTCACCAATGCTCGAACCGCATATCTTCACTTCCCCGGAAAGGTTGCTCATGATGGTACGGAGCGCGGTACCGGCCTGCGTGGACTTGATGCCCGCATTGCCCATTAAGCCAATCGCCTCTGCGGTATCTTCCGCAGAGAATCCCAAAGCCCCGGCAATAGGCGCACAGTATTTGAAGGTCTCACCCATCATGGAAACATTCGTGTTGGCATTAGAACTGGCCGCCGCAAGGATATCCGCGAAATGCCCGGAATCGGCTGCGGTAAGGCCAAAAGCAGTGAGCGCATCCGTCACGATATCGGATGTGCTTGCCAAGTCCTCCCCGGACGCCGCCGCCAAATTCATAATGCCCTCAATGCCGGAAAGCATATCAGAAGTCTTCCAGCCTGCCATTGCCATATAATTCATGGCCTCTGCCGCTTCGGATGCGGAGAACTTGGTCTTGCTGCCCATCTCCCTTGCCTTATCCCGGAGGGCATCCAGGTCACTTCCCGTTGCCCCGGAAACCGCCGCCACCTGGCTCATGGCGGAATCAAAATCTGCCGCCGTCTTTACCGCCACCGTGCCAAGCCCCACAATGGGCGTGGTCACGCTTTTGGTGAGGGTAGTCCCTACACCGGAAATCTTATCCCCTAAGTTCTTTAAATCCTCACCCACGGCGGCGATCTTCTGCACCGCCACCGCAGACTGGTTCGCCTGCTGTTCGAGGCTTTTTAATTTTTCCTCGGTCTCGATAATCTCACGCTGCAGGCCATCGTACTGCTCCTGTGTGATCTCCCCTTTTGCCAGTGCCTCATTTGCCTGTTCTGCAGCGGCTTTCAGGGTTTCCAGCTTCTCCTTCGTTTCCGCAACCGCCTGCGCAAGGAGCCTGTGCTTCTGTGCCAGCAATTCCGTATTGCCGGGGTCCAGTTTCAGGAGGTTGTTCACATCCCGTAGCTGTGACTGCGTGATGCGGATGTCAGTGTTGACCGATTTTAAGGCAGTGGTGAGTTTCGTGGTATCGCCGCCGATTTCCACCGTTATGCCCTGTATCCTTGATGCCACTCCCCTCACCTTCCTTCCCCAAAGCACAAAAAAGGAAGCCCGGAAGCTCCCTGAAAAAATGCATAAAAAAAGACACCTGCTGTTATGGCAAGTGCCTATGTAAAATTTATTCTGTTTTTCTGCTGTTGTATCAGCCCTGCAAATGAGAAGTTATCAATGTAACGGTAAAACTATTTTTCCAGAAAGTATACAGTAAGTTAATATCACCCCTAAAATAATAAGTACAATGGCACCTACACCAGTAATAATATGAAGTCCTTGTTCTTTCGGCATTTTCTTTGTTTTTAGCAGAAGCAAAATCCCGCATATTATAAAAAGTATTGCTATCGAAATAAACATTGTTAATCCTCCTCAAATTGTGATTTGAAAGTAAGTCATACAGCCTTTTTCCACTTCCAATCATAGCAGAAAAAGGCTGTTTTTTCAATCAAAATGCGTCCATTGCGGCCTGATCGCCAAGTACAGCGTAGGAATAGGAATCATTCATACTTTCACAATACATATCATTGATCAATCCGATGGAGAGCAGTTCCAGGTCAGCCATCGAAAGCCCTAACTGTACACACCGGAGCAGGAACAGCGGCGTTGTCATTTCCCGCTCAGTTGGGCGAAGTTTTTTTTAGCTTCCACATCCGTCTGCACGTTTAATCCCCACAGTTCTATCAATTGTGGCAGCACTTGGTAGATGGAAAAGGTGTTGAAACCGTCCAGCCACTCATCCACTTCGTTGGGAATCTTAGGGTCGGCGTGTTTTGCCATCGTGTAGGCGATATTCTCGAACATCTCCAATGAGAATAAATCGAGGTTGGAATTTTCCTCATCACCCTCGCCTATGCTCTTTTCCAGAATCCGCAGGTCTTTATAAATATCCCTCTGAAATTTCAGTCTGTAGATGCGCGGAATCGCCGCCGATGCCTTAAACAACACATCCTGTCCGTCAATCTCAATCTTTCTAACGATACTCATATCCTTTCAGCCTCCTTCATCCCTGTCCTTCTGTTTCTGCATCCACCGCTTTGGGTTCCGGCAGATATACAGATTTATACCAGTTCGCATACGTCTCCGCAGATGTCCTGTTCCCGGTCTTGGCTTTCACATAGCCGCTTGCCAGCGGCCTAGCCTTAATGGTCAGCGTCTCGGTCTGCACCTCCCGGCTCTCCTCATTGGTCTTGCCCTCGATCTTGGGGCGGCTTGCGGAACAGTTATACAGCACATGGCGTATTTTGCGGATGTCGCCGTCAAACTCGAACAGCAGCGCAAAGGCCGCAGTTTCCGAATGTGCATTTTCCACCAGCACTTCATTATTATCCGCCTCCTCCTTCAGCACGTCCGTGCGGAAACTTTCAGGAATCAAAGCCAGTTCCAGGTCGCCGTCATAGCCCATGTTGTTGGCTATGATGTAATACTCGATGCCGTCCGCATAGAACGATTCCGGCTCCCCGTTGGGGTCCAGGGCGATGGAAACCGCACCGGGCATCGCCACGGGCGTCTCAAACCCGATCTCCCCGTTCTCCTGTGTTTTCTGCAAAGCATAATGGCAGTTGCAGATGTTGAATTTCACTTTATTGTTGTTCTTCATTTCAGACCTCCATTTCATACAAAACTTCATACAGCTTTTCCGACTCTATCCACGTTTCCGATTTCCCGTAGAAAATGCCGTATTTCAGCAGGACTGCCTCTATGGTTTCTTCCAGATTAGGATTTTTTAAGTCGGTGTACAGTTCAATGTCAAGCTGGTTGATTTTGAAATATGCAATCCCGTCCGCCGCGAAATTGTCAGCTTTGGGATATAAAAATACGAGGAAGGGCGGCTCCGGGGATTCGCCCTCCACGAAATGGTCATAGGCAAAGGGCAGCCCCATTTCCTCCATCATCTTCAATACATCATCGTGCTTCATCCTTCCAGCCCCCTTTTGATGCCTTCCTCCAGTTCCCGGATGCCCGCCTGTTCCGCAGGGGCGATATGGGGGAATGCCCGCACCCTCCCGCCGCCACGCTTGGCATGGCCTTTCTCCAGAAGGTGGGTAAGCTGATACCTTTTCTTGTTATGCACCACCAGTTCTAGTGCATTGGCGGTCTCTTTCTGCTTTTTCACAGCCCATCCCTTTTTGTACTGCCCTGTCCGAACCGGGGCATTGGCTTTCACTTCCGATTTCACCGTGTTCCCGGCTTTGGTAACGCAGTCCTTCATCACGTCCGTGGCAAGCCCGGCATACTCGATCAGGCCGTCCATGACCGCCTCCGCCATCTGCTCGATGGATACTTTCTTTTCAGACATCATTACCTCTTTTCCAAAGCCGCCCGCAGCTTTATGGTCTTATTCTGGTACTTCACGTTGTCAATGAACGTGATGTTATAAATCTGCTCCCGGAAAATAATGCGGAAATGCTCCGTGTCAATGACTGCGGCTTCGCTGCAATAACGGATAAGGAAAAATATCTCTTTCTCCGCATTAAGCTGTGCCGCCTCCCAATACTCCTTCCCGGAAAGGTTGTTCACATAGGCGTGGCAGGTGTAATAATCCACCCACGATAAAATGTGATTCCCGGCTTTGTCATTGCCCACCACGCTTTTCTGAATGATGATCTTATCTTTCCATTCTCCCAAAGACATCAGAACACCTCTTTCCGTATGCCGAATAAAAGGGAGCGCAGCGTTCCCGCCAGTTCCCTGTGGTCTGCCTGCTCCCGGTGTTCATACAGATAGGCGGCGGCATAAAGGACGGCAATCCGCACCATAGGAAGATGCGCTTCCAATTCTGATAATTCCATCCGTGCCACATCTGCACACAGATTTTCCCCGGTCTCGATCAGGCCGGAAATAAAAGCATCCTCATCTGCGCTGTCTACCCGGAGATACTGTTTCGTCTCCTCCAATGTCAGGACTGCCATCCCTGCCGCCTCCCCTCTTATGATGCTGATGATGCGGAAGCCTTCACCTTCATGGTCTTTACTGCCTCGGCAAGGATCAGCTTTCCATCCACACGCTGTGAAGCAAGGAATCCCACCTGCCCGGTTGCCGCAAACAGTTCATTCAGACGCTTGAAGGAGCGCCCCTGCCTGTCAGCGATCCAGTAATAGGAAAAGTCACCGAAGGCCATCACCTTATTGCCTGCCGCCACTTCCGGCACATAGGAGGAAGTGTGGTAAGGGCGGTTTAAAATCATGTCCGGCACCCCTGCCTGCACGGAAGGCTGCCAGATATAATTCCCGTTGTTATCTTTCAGTTTCCGCAGGGCTTTCACGGTGGTGTCATTCAGCAGCCACACAGCCTTTTTGCGGTAAGGCGCTTTCAGGGAATAGAATAAATCCATCACGTCATCAAAGGTGATGTTCGCCGTGGCGGTGGTCACGCCATCGGAAGCGCCGCCCGTAGCGTTCAGGATGCCCGTAGGCTTGCCCTTGCCGTCCCCAATGAAAAAGGCTTCCTCCTCCTTGGTGCCGATCCTGCGCCCGAACTCCTTGGAGATGTAAGCCTCTAAGTTGAATACATTGTCATTCAGTAACTCATCCGATACCTTGATCATGGTCGCCACCTTGAAAGCGCCGATGGAGACCTGCCCGAAGGAATCATCCGATTCCGGGTATGCCCCTTCCTCGTCAATCCATGCCGCCTCGCCTTTGGACGCCACCACGGGAATCTTCCTGTCGCCGCTGGAGGTCTGGATGACTGTGGCAAGACCGCGGAAACAGTTCTCTTCCTCCAATGCCTCCACTAAAGTGTGTTCAAATTCATCCGGCACAAGATAGCCGCCCTCGGAATCCGTGCCCACCTGCAGGGCGTTCTCCACATCGAAGAAGTTCTTCCGGCGCATGGCGTTCCAGAACGTCCTCCTGTAATTGTCAGTCGCCCTGCCTGTCTTTTCCTCCCCGTCCGGGCGGTTATTCGGCTTGTTGGTGATTGGCTCGGAGGTGGGCCTGCTTAATTCCGCATCAATAGCGGCCTGCCGCTCCAGGCGCTCGATCTCCTTCCCAAGATCGACTACCTCTTTCTCCATCTTCTCATAGGCGGCGGTGTCCTCTGCGGAAAGCAGCCCGTCCTCGCCGCGCTTGCTGTCGAGGAACTTCTTTGCCGCCTCCCATGCCTTTGCCCGTTTTTCCCTTAACTCTAAAATCTTGCTCATAAACATTTCCCTCCATAAATTTAATGTGATAATAGGTTCAATCTCTTTTCAAGCTGCTCTATGGGTATCTTTGCCTCCGGCTTTTTCGGAATCAGCTTGGTCAGCAGGGAATTGGTCACCGCTGTGCGTGAAAACATCATGCCCTCCATAGCCACATCCCCTGATTCATCTGTACCTTCCCCTTCATGCAGGATGCCGTCCGCAAAGCCCAGCTCCACGGCTTTCTTTGCGTTGAACCAGCTTTCCGCATCCATGAGGTGGGATATCTTCTTACGGTCCATCCCGGTCTTAATCTCGTAGGCGTTCATGATGCTTTCCTTCACTTCATTTAACATCTCCCCCGCCTTCTGCATCTCTTTGGAATCACCGATTGCTACCGTAATCGGATTGTGGATCATCATTAAACTTGGCGGGGACATCAGCACCGTGGTGCCTGCCATAGCGATAACGGAGGCTGCCGAAGCCGCCAGCGCGTCCACCTTCACGGTCACATCGCCCTTGTACTCCATGAGCATGTTGTAAATCTGTGCCGCGGCGTACACATCGCCGCCCGGTGAATTGATCCACACGGTGATGTTGCCGCTCCCGGCATTCAGCTCCTTTGCGAACAGCGCCGGGGTCACTTCATCCCCGTACCACGTCTCATCCGAAATCTCGCCGTTCAGCACGAGGGTGCGCTCTTCCTCCCCGCCCGCATCATTTTTAATCCAGTTCCAGAACTTCCTTTTCATTCTCTGCTATCCTCGCTTTCTGCATAGAAAAAACAGGCAGAACATACCCGCCTGTTTCTATATCTTTATTCCTTCTGTGACTCCCCCGGAATTCTCCCGAAAAGTCCTGCGTCCTTTAATCGGCATAGGTTCCCGTTGGTGAGAAAAAATTCACCACCCTCCTCCACGGGTATCAGATCCATGCTTTCCAGCCGCCGTATATCATTCGGACACATGAAACCGTTCTGGATGCCGATGGAGTAGCCTTTCATCCTGCTTTCATAATCGCCACGGAGCAGGCCGTCCACGTTCATCTTCACGAAATATTCTTTTTTCTCCTGCGGAAGGAACAATGCTTTCTGTATGGACTGCTCCCACCGGATCACCCACGGGTCTAAGGTATATTTCACGAATTCCAAGGACTGCTGCTCAATGTTAGTAAAGCTGCTCTTGTCAAGGTCGCCCACCATGTGCGGCGGGATGCGGTACAGCCGCGCGATCTCGTCTATCTGGAACTTCCGCGTCTCCAAAAACTGTGCCTCCTCCGGGGGAATCCCGATCTGCTGGTACTTTAGGCCTTCTTCCAAAACTGCCACCTTCCCGGCATTCCTGGAGCCGCCATAAACAGCGTGCCAGCTCTCCCTTACCCTTGCCGGGTCTTTCAGTACCCCCGGATGCTCCAGCACCCCGCCCGGTGTCGCCCCGTTCTCGAAAAAGGACGCGCCGTATTCCTCGCAGGCCAGCGTCATGCCCACCGCGTTCTTTGCCATAGCGATGGGCGAATACCCCACCAGCCCGTCAAAGCCAAGGCCGGGGATGTGCAGCACATCCTCCGGCTGCAATCTCACACGCCCGTATTCGGAAAAGTTGGGGTTTTCATCGGTGTTCCGGGTATAGGTGTAAAAGAGCCGCCCATGCTCATCCCGGTCAACCTCCATCTTGTCCGGCAGGAGCGGGTACAGGGAAAGCACCCTGCCGCTCCCGTCCCGGATGACCTGTGCGTAGGCATTCCCCCATATGAGAAGGTGGCTCATCAGCGTCTCCCGGAACACGAAGGAAGTCATCTCCGGGTTCGGCTCGTCATGGAGCAGGTAATATAATGGGTGGTCATACACCCGCTCCTTCCCGGTATCCGTATAGCGGTACACATGGATGGGGAGCGATGCCACCGCCTCCGCCAGTATCCGCACACAGGAATAGACCGCCGTGGTCTGCATGGCGGTACGCTCATTCACATTTTTCCCGCTGGTGCTTCTCCCAAAGAAAAAGGAATAAGCCGAACCGCCGTAGCTGTCCTTTGGCTTATCCCTTGCGCTCCTCATTCCAAAAATGGATGGTAGTTTCATAGGCACCTCCTCTTAAAAATAGGCAAAAAGAAAGCACCTCCGAAGAGATGCCCATTAAAATAGCATTAATTTGCATTATCAAATTTTAGATAAAATCTTTCCTCCTGATAACCGTAGCCCTTCCACATGGTTGGCTGAATAAGAAACATAACGCAATAATCAAAATAGTGGTTCTCACCATAAATATCTTTACAATTAATGTACAATTCTGCAAATTTGTGTTCACCTACTAATGCATTATTATTCTCATATTTTTCCTCTTTACAATTTTTTATTTTTTTAAGATACAAATTTTCTATTAGAAGGAGAACCTCTCCTGGCACTTGCACCCTAAAAATATTATCTCCATTAGTGTTAAGCATTACTTCCGCTTCCGCAACCTCAATAGTATCTAGTGAAAAATATTTCAGCATATCTTCATACTCATTATCTGTAAATCCTAAATTACTACAAAGTTCCCGATGATAATTTTTTGAAAAATCCCACTTAATTTGTACATCGGTGGCGTTACCTGCCCCTGTATTATAAATTGGGAAAAAAACTCCCCACTTATTTTTTTCAGAAGACATAGCTTCAAATGCCATCACGCAACAAAAATGTTCTGTTACTCTTTCGGCAATAACTCTTCCCACACCATTACGATACATTTTATCTAATTCTCTATATAAAATCTCCATAGAGTCTTTATAAGTATGATATGCACACTTTTCTTTTATCAGATTACACATTTTCTTCCGATTTAAATTCTTTAAAATATGCTCCCACTCTGTTCCTCCTTTTTCTTCTGTTAATTTGCTGATTATAGCATCTATAACCAGCTCATTAACCTCAAACATATCTACTTTTTCTTTTGAAGCAAACTCTTCAACCAAATGAAACAGCGGCTTTTCTGTAATAGTCAAGCCTTGCCCTTTCTTTTCATAAAGGTAAAAATCTTTTTTTACAGGTCTGATACATGGCTTAACATTCATCACCGTACTTTTAATGGTATATTCTATTCCCCATAAAGTAATAATTCCTGCTATACCTGCTCCTATCAAGCTCCCATAGAATCCAAGCCACCCGTTTTCATCGGCTAGAGTCGGAATCGGCACAAAAAGAAATAAATTTACCATAAATCCTAAAATAACTGTAACTATCAAGAGAACAACGTATTTCCCCCACAATCCCATTTTTTTCTTTGGTCTCTTTTTCATTATATATTTTCCCTTTCATTTATGGCAAAATCTTACCATAAAAGCTAAATTATAACAATCCCCCTCTCGTCATACACGCTGCCCGTGCTGATGCCACCGTTCCGTATCGCACGGTCTAATCCCATGATCGTAGCCACAGCGCCGTCAATCTTCTCCGTGGACTTCTCCTTGTCCGGCTTGATGTTCCCCGCCGGGTCCGTGCGGACGAAGATGTTATCCATCATCCACCGCAGGACGGGATGCCCGCCATGTGCGATGTTCTTCTCCAGCACCAGTTCCATCAGCCGCTTGGTGGGCGGCGACATATCCTTGAATCCCTGCCCGAAGGAAACCACCGTAAAGCCAAGCCCCTCCAGGTTCTGCACCATCTGCACCGCGCCCCACCTGTCGAATGCGATCTCTTTGATATGAAATTTCTTTCCGAGATCATCAATGAAATTCTCTATAAAACCATAGTGGATCACGTTGCCCTCCGTGGTATGCAGGAATCCCTGCTTCTCCCACACGTCATAAGGCACATGGTCACGGCGCACACGCAGGCGCATATTTTCTTCCGGTATCCAGAAGTACGGTAAAAGAATATATTTCT
>ERZ777011.3157-NODE-3157-length-11054-cov-9.344122_pt1 | contig 11054 bp, 4 predicted proteins | sample MGYA00374964_ERZ777011 | MGnify/ENA primary metagenome ERZ777011 (study PRJEB29310, sample SAMD00008975) | mouse gut metagenome | study: EMG produced TPA metagenomics assembly of the Metagenome analysis of fecal microbiota from mouse which was promoted...
CAGACACTAACTGCCAAATCCTATATTTAAATCAATGTGTTTTGCTCATCTCTAAATAATCTTATATATAAAAGCGGCTTATGTCAAGTGTTTTGGCTAAACAAGAGTGGGTGGATTTTGGAAAAAGAGAAAATTATACTAAAAATAACGAGTATTGACAAAAAATATTTGTATAAATATAATTTTTAAAAAAGTTATCAGGGCAGGCTGACAGTCAGGCAAAAGAAAAATGTTATAAAGAAAGGAGCATACAAATGAAAAGAGAAAGAAAAACAAGGAGTATGTTGCAGAGAGGAGGTGACCTGCGATGAAGAAACGAAGCTTGAAAAGATTTTTAGCAGGACTGTTGTCTGCAGTTTTGGCAGTAACGTCGGTCCCGGTGATGGAGGTGCAGGCAGTTCCATCAACGGATGCGATTCAGGAGTATGACTATGCAAAAATGTACTCTCTGGAAGGGGGAAAGAGCGGAGACTATATTGCCGGTAACTATAAGGATACCGGGAAAGAACTCAAGCGTGAGATGAATTACGGGGAAATGACCTATTTGGAGTTCGCGCTCTCCTATAATACACCGGCTAAGATCGAATTGTTTATAAAAGGCGAACCGGAACCTGTGGGATACGTTTACGGAATATCCTATAGAGGCCACGTAAATAAAAGAGGGACTCCTCCAATTTATCTGGCAAAGGCAGGGATGAATCAGACAAAAATCAGGAACGAAATGACTGCTCTCTCGAAAACAGAACAGTATGGGGCGGTGACGGAACATGAGGGGATATCCCTTACCGGGAGAGTCCTGCCTTATGGAACTCTTGCGGAATATTATGACTATTACGGCATGGAACGTCCCAGCGTTATGGATGCCGAAGCGCAAGAGGCAGAAACCGAAACAGAAGAAATCAAAGAGACAGAAGAAATCGAAGAAGAGAAAGAGGATACTCCCGTAAATGATCAGGAGTCAGAGGAAGAAAATCCGGAGCTGTCGGAAGAATCCGAGTCAGAATCTGCGGAGGAAAACCCGTCTGAAAGTGTCTTTGAGAGTGAAGACGATGCGGCAGAGGGAGAGACAACAGGAAAAACGCTGTCCGGCAATATTTCAGAGGATGAAGAAAACTCAGAACAAGAGGAAATTACGGAAGAAAAATCCTCCGAAGATATATCCGAGGACGAAGACAGTACAGAACAGGAAGAAATAACGCATGAAGAATCCTCCGAAGGTAAATCCGAGGATAAAGACAGCACAGAACAAGAAGAAATAACGGAAAAAGAGCCGTCTGAAGACGTATCCGGAAATGAATCTCATTCAGAAGAAGAAAGTACGGCAGAGGAGGATATTTTGCTGCCGAATCCGGAAAATCCGGACGAGGAAGACTACCCGGAAGATTTCTTTATCCCTTATCCGGAGTACGGAATCTCCATGCTGGCAGACGGACCGGAAGAGCTCCCGGATGGAATCCTGCATAATTACCTTATCTGGAAAGGACAGTTTGTGACAAAACAGGATCCTTCTCCACAGTATGCGCCGCCGGGAGAATATGAGATCAGAATCACCCCCGAGACACCTTCCATTTCAAAGCACACTGCAAGCATTTTCTTTAAAATAAAGGGGAGCGGAAGCGGAGGAACCGTAACGGAGGAAGATGTTCAGAAGGTTCTGGACCGGGAGCGTGAATTTTTTAAGGGGGAAAGTTCCGGCTTTCCGGCACTGGTGGTCTTAAAAGGCGGGGATCCTGTTGATCTGGTTTCCGGCGCTTTAAACTGGAGCTACAGGGATCTTCTGGTGGAGGGAAAGGAGCCTCTTAATTTCACCAGAACCTATGTTTCCAACATGAGAAACCGAGATATATCCGGACTTGGAAATGGCTGGACACATCCGTACTCCTATTATGCAGAAATGTATCGGCATGATATCAGCGTCTACATGCCGGGCGGCGGCGTCATCAATTACCAGAAGATATATGGCGTCGGATTCCGCACCACCGAGGGGAATGAGTACGCGCTGGCAGAAACCGGAGACGGCGGCTTTATCCTGTCCAGCAACAGAGGAAAGAAGATCACTTTTAATAATGACGGACGGGCTGTAAAGGTAGAGGAAAACAACGGCGTTGTGACAACGCTGGAATACTCCGGCAATCAGCTTACCCGGGTATCCACAAAGACGGGGAACCTGCGTTTTGCCTATAGTGGGGACAGACTTGTATCTGTAACCGACGATTCGGGAAGAAAAGTATCTTTCGGATATTCCGGTACAGATCTGACAAGAGTAGAGAACCCGGATGGGGATACCATTACTTATACATACGATGGAAACCATAATCTTCTGACAGTAACAGATTTTAACGGAAACCGGGTACTGGAGAATACCTATGATGATCTCTGGAGGATCGCAACCCAGAAGATGCCCGACCGCGGTCTTATGACTTTCAACTATGGGGAGGGAACCAGTTCTTATCATGAAGAAGGTGGTAAAACCCAGACGATTACCTATGATGATGGCTGTATCACTTCCATGACAGACGACGCCGGGACAGAGTATTATGTGCATGACGGAAGGAGCCGTCTGGTATCTGCGACCGATAAAAGAGGCGGAACCACTACTTATACCTATGTGGGCGACACCACAAATATAGAGAGCATCACCTATCCGGACGGTACGGCAGAATACTATACCTATAATGGGAGGATGCAGCCCGCATCGATGACGCAGAGAGACGGGACGGTTATCAGTTTCTCTTACGACGGAGACGGCAATCTGACAAAGATTGTGGATCCCCGGAAGGGAGAGCGTACGTATTCCTACGATGACAGGGGATATCTTGCCTCCAGCACGGATACTTTAGGAAATACGACCACCTATACCTGCGATGAAATGGGAAATGTCCTGACAGAGACAGATCCACTGGGAAATACGACAACGTATGAATATAATGCAAAAGGATATCTTACGAAGCAGACAAGCCCTTTAGGGAACAGCTATTCTTACGAGTATTCCGAAGCTGGAAAACTGGTGACAGAAACAGATCCGCTGGGGAATAAAAAGACGACCGAATACAATGGCAACGGATTTAAGACGGCGGTTTCCGACTGGCAGGGAAACAAAACCCTGTATACTTACAATGCGGTCAATGACCTGACCGGCATGACTGACGCTGCCGGAGCGGAGACTGTCTACACTTACGACGGACAGGGAAACCGCACCTCGGAGACGGACGCGGACGGGCATAAGATCTCTTACACTTATGATGCACTGGGACGCATGACCAGCCGTACAGATGGAAACGGCAACAAAACTTCTTTCAGCTATGACGCAAACGGTAACCTGACGGCGGAGACAGATCCCTACGGGAATTCATTCTCTACAGGCTATGATTCCATGAACCGGTCGGTCAGTGAGACAAATGCGCGGGGGATGAAGACATCCTATGAGCGCGACGCCATGGGGCGCATTGTAAAAGAGACTGATGCGAAAGGAAACTCCGTCTCTTACGGCTACGACGCAAACGGCAATCTTGTCTCCGTAACGGACGCAAGGGGGAATACGACAGCCTATGCCTATGACGCAGAAAACAAGCTGACAAAGAGCGTCGATCCGGAAGGCGGCACTACTGTTTTCGGATATGATGCACTGGGGCGGCTTATCAGTATGGCGGACGCGAACGATGCAGCGGAAGGTCTTTCCTACGATGCAGACGGCAACGCTGTCAGCGCGGCGGACGGCCTCGGACAGACAACGGGCTATGAATACGATGCTCTTGGCAGGATCACAAAGCAGACCAACCCGGACGGGACAAAACGCAGCTATACTTATGATGCCAACGGCAACGTGCTCTCTGTCACTGATGGGCGCGGCAATAGGACAACTTATATTTATGATGAAATGAATCGGCTGACTTCCGTTACCGATCCGGAAGGCGGGGTTATTTCCTACACCTATACCACAGGCGGGCAGCTGGCGGCAGTGAAAAATCAGAAAGGCAGCGTAACAGCCTATTCCTATGACGGGAACAACAACCTTCTTTCCGTGACAGATGCCAGAAAAAACAAGACGGTCTACACCTACGATAAATTAAACCGTCCGGTTTCCATAACGGATGCGGAGGGCGGCGTTACTTCTTTTGAGTATGATGAAATCGGCAACCTAACTAAGATCATCCGCCCGATGGGAGGAACCTACATCAGCTCCTATGATGAGACAGACCATCTGACGGCGCTGACAGACGCGCTGGGAGACAGCGAAAGCTATACCTACGATGAGAACGGGAACTGTACCAGTGTGACCGACCGCAGGGGCAATACCACAAACTATGCTTACGATAAAAACAACCGACTGACAAAGATCACGGATGCGCTGGGCGGCGCCACGGTATACGAATATGACGCTCTGGGGCAGGTAGTATCTATCACGGACGCTTTGGGCGGAAAAACTTCCACAGTTTATGACGCTAACGGTCAGACAACCGCAGCAGCAAACGAACTGGCGGGGGAAGGAAACACTCATAAGGTCCGTTATGAATATGATACGATGGGACGCGTCATAAAGCGATACAATGAAGACAATACCTATGTAAAATATACTTATGATAAAAACGGCAACGTGCTCAGCGTGACTAACGAGAGGGGCAAGACGTATACCTACACTTATGATAAAAACAATTTGCCGCTGACGGAGACAAATCCCATGGGCGGCACCACCACCTACACATATACGCCCACCGGCCGGATAGCGAGCGTAACGGATGCGATGGAGGGCGTTGTCAGCTACACCTACGATAAGAATGACAACCTGATCCGGATCGTGGATGCGGAGGGGTACACCCTGACCTATGGGTATGATAAAAACAACCGCCCGGTGTCCGTGACGGATGCGAATGGCAGCCGGACGGGATATACCTATGATGCGAACGGGAACGTGACGGCTGTAGCAAACCCGGACGGCGGGGTGGAACAGTATGTTTATGATTTAAACGATCAGCTTGTTTCCTACACGGACGGGGAAGGATATACCACCCTGTATGCTTACGATGAGAATGGCAACCTTGTCAAAGTGACTGATCCGAGGGGGAACAGCCGCAGTGCGGAATATGACGCTTTAAACCGCATGGTATCTTCCGCCAATGAAGAGGGCGGCAGCATTTTGCTTACTTACGATGCGCTGGGACGCATTACCAAAGCAGTCAACGAGGACGGCGCCGTGACGGAATACGAATACGACGCCAAAGGAAGGATCACGGGCATCAAAGACGCCTACGGCCACTATAAATATTTTGAATATGATCCCATGGACCGTGTCACTGCAGTGACGGATGAGAACGGAGTGAAACGGGAGTATGAGTACGATTTTAAGGGCAATCTGAAAAAGTATAAGGACGGACGCGGATTCACAGAGACTTATACTTATGATGCAAACGACAACCGCACCAGTGTGACGAACCGGAACGGGGAGACCTACACTTATACCTATGACGCTTTAAACCGCGTCACCGGCGAGACAGATCCGAAGGGCAATACGAGATCCTTTACCTATGATAAGAACGGCAGGATCACGGCGGTGACGGACAGGAACGGGAACACCACGAAATATACACTGGACGGCAACGGCAATATCGTAAAAATGGTGGACGCAGCAGGAGTAGGCAGTGAGTTTACCTACGATGCCATGAACCGTCTGGTCAAGATCCGGATGCACCGGGTGGATACGGTCCATGATGTGGATGAATATCAGGAGACGTTGTACACCTACGACCACAGGGGGCTTATCAAAACGGAAGTCAACGCCAAAGGGGACGGAAAGACCTTTGTCTACGACGGCAACGGCAACCTGATCCGGAAGACCGATGAGGACGGCTGTGTGACAGAGTATGAATACAGTCCTGTCAATCTGGTGAGCAGCATCAACTATAATGACGCAAAATCCGCTTTGTACCTCTATAACGGCACCGGAGAACTGATCGAAATGGAGGACTGGAACGGAAAGACTTCCATCGGCAGAGACCTTTTAAACCGCGTGACGGAGGTGACGGACCATAACGGCAGAAAGACATCATACGGTTGGGACAATGTAGGAAACAAGACCGTGCAGGGCTATCCGGACGGGACACAGGTGGACTACTATTACGATAAAGAGAATCAGCTTGTGGAGATGAAGGACTTCGACGGCGGCATCACAAAGTTCGCCTACGACGGCAATGGAAATAGGACCTTCAAAGAATATCCGAACTTTGAGACGGCGTACTATTTCTACGATGAGTGCGACCGGATCATTGAGATGGATGAATACAATATCGGCGGGAAAAAGCTGTTTAAGACCACCTACAGCTGGGATGCGGAAGGAAACCGTTTAAGTGAGATGCAGTATAACCACGGCCAGAGCGGAAGCGGCAATGGAAATAAGAGCGGGGAGGACAGCACCGGCACTGTCTCTGCGGAAGCGCCTGCAGTAGAGATCCCTGTCGTGGATACGGAGAGATTGAGCACTACGGTTTCCGTTGTAAACAAGCCGGAACTGCCCGATCCTGAAGCAGATACCGCGGCAGGCATTGTATTAAAAAATCAGGAGAGCACCACACAGGAGACGAATATCCGGCTTCTGAATACGGTGAAAGATGACGCTTCCATCGAAGGAAACGGTGACGGCAACGGGCAGGTTCCTCCGGGACAGACGGAGGATGAGGAGGGCAATATCGTCAACCTGAGCGGGCATATGCCTCCGGGATTAAACAGAGGGGAAAAGGGAGAAAAACCGGATAACCCGAATAAACCCGTAAAACCGGATAACCCGGGAACCGAGGACAGTGCGGATAAAAAGGCAAACAAGGCGGGCAAAGGAACCCATAAATATAGTTACGACAGCCTGAACCGCATGACAAGCAGCAATATCGCCGGGACAACAATCACTTATACTTATGATACGCTGGGGAATCTGGTACTTGAAAAGACTAAGAACAAGGTGGTAGACTATCAGTATAACGAATTAAACCAGCTGACAAAGAAAAAGGAGGGTAGCGAATCTTATAATTATATTTATGACAAGCGCGGCAACCGTGTGGAGGAGACGAGGAAGAAGGAGAGCCGCTCCTACCTGTATGACGAGACGAACCGCATAGCGGAAGGCACAAACTGGAAGGGCGACAAGTCCGCCTACACCTACAACGGACTAGGCCTGCGTGTCAATAATACACAGACCACTCATGCCGGAAAATCTTATACCCGCGATTATGTGCTTGATAACACCAGCTTTGAGAACGACGACCTGATGGTATTCGCGGAGGGGAACGGACAGCTTGAGTATGAGCAGAAGCATGTGTATGCGGGGAGTGAGAGAATCGAACAGTTCACGGATAAGGGGAACTGGGAAAGGACGCTGTATGTCCATGAAGATGTGATGGGCAACACCCGGTATTACACGAAGGCAAACGGCCAGAGTTTTGCGGAGCTGACCTACGACGCGTGGGGGATGCCGGAGAGCCCGAACAAGCTGTTAAACAACGACCACGGGAACTATGTTTTTGCGACCTTTACCGGCCATATCTACGATACGACATTGGATATCTATTTCGCAGAGGCAAGATTCTACGATGCAAACAACCGCACATGGCTTGCGATAGATCCAATCAAGGATGGTGGGAACTGGTATCAGTACTGTGGCAGCAATCCGGCAACCTACTGGGATCCGACAGGACTGAAAAAAACGACCAGCACCAAGCAGGCGCTGCTTGCAGGAAGTGAAATAGAACCGGCGCTGTTCTGGCGGCAGAGGGATTTCTTCCAAAGGGCATGGTATCAGGACGAAGAAACCTTTAATTTAGCTTATCAGATGCTGCTGAAGGAAGCAGGAACCAGTAATCTCAGCGTGATATCTCTGGCAGAGATGTATGATTATTTCGATTATTTCGGTTATATGAACACGCGGCTGGCCACTCTTCAGGCTCTTGTCGGAGCAGAGGTGACAGGAGTGTATTATGGACAGGAGCTATCGGCAGTCGGATCCATCCTGATATCACAGGGCGTAGAATATAACAGCTGGAACCCGAAGCTTACACAAAGCACTTTGAAAGAGCTTAAAGACTGGTATGACTCCTGTAATAAGACAGTCCGTAAGATATCCTATGAATTGGACAATGGCTGGGGCGATGTCATATCCGGAGTGACATATTTAAGTGTTGCTACCGTGGCGAACCAGCAGGCAAAAGCTCCGAAGGTAAGTGAGGGTGGTTCAGAATATATGGAGGTAACCAACTCTCAATATAAAGGAACAAAATATGACGGCACGCGAAAACCAGAAAATGATTTTTTAAGCAAAAAGGGTAACAGCACTTTGGATCAGCATGCAAGCAGACATGGTTATAAATTACCAGAAAATTATTTAAATGACGCTCGAACTTTTATGGAAAATGATCCGACTTTAACTACACAATCTTTTGTATCAAATGAAGGAACATATTTTAAATATGATATTAATACAAATGAGTTCGGTATAATAAATAAGTATGGAGGTATTTCTACATATTATAAACCAGATACAGGGTTGGCATATTGGTTAGAACAAATAGACAAATATGCCCCTAAATGAAATGGAGGTAAAATATTTGAAAAAGAAATGTCCATGTTGTGGGTATTACACGATTGATAGTGATGATGAAGTAATTACAGATATTTGTGAGGTATGTTTCTGGCAATTTGATATAACGGCACATGAGCAGCATGAAAAGAGCATTGGTCCTAATGGAATATCATTAGATAAGGCAAGGGCTAATTATAAAAAATATGGAGCTTGTAAACGAGAATTTGCCAATAAAAAGTTTGTGCGTAAACCACTAGAAGAAGAATTGCCAACGTTATTTGAATAAAAAATCCGACTGGCAAAACCGGGCGGTATTCAACAACAAAAGTGGCAAAAAATTATACGATACAACCTTTGATATTTATTTTACGGAGGCAAGATTCTACGATGCAAACAACCGCACATGGCTTGCGATAGATCCAATCAAGGATGGTGGGAACTGGTATCAGTACTGTGGCAGCAATCCGGCAACCTACTGGGATCCGACAGGACTGAAAAAAACGACCAGCACCAAGCAGGCGCTGCTTGCAGGAAGTGAAATAGAACCGGCGCTGTTCTGGCGGCAGAGGGATTTCTTCCAAAGGGCATGGTATCAGGACGAAGAAACCTTTAATTTAGCTTATCAGATGCTGCTGAAGGAAGCAGGAACCAGTAATCTCAGCGTGATATCTCTGGCAGAGATGTATGATTATTTCGATTATTTCGGTTATATGAACACGCGGCTGGCCACTCTTCAGGCTCTTGTCGGAGCAGAGGTGACAGGAGTGTATTATGGACAGGAGCTATCGGCAGTCGGATCCATCCTGATATCACAGGGCGTAGAATATAACAGCTGGAACCCGAAGCTTACACAAAGCACTTTGAAAGAGCTTAAAGACTGGTATGACTCCTGTAATAAGACAGTCCGTAAGATATCCTATGAAATAGAAAACGGCTGGGGCTATGTCATAACAGGAGTGACATATTTAAGTGTTGCTACCGTGGCGAACCAGCAGGCGAAAGCTCAGAGTGTAGGTGAGGGTGGTACAAATCTAATTCCTGAGAATGCGAGAGATATCGCACAGCAAATACAAAATAATAATGGTACGCCACCGAAGGGATATAAAGGTGGAAAAGTATATCAAAATAATCCAATAAATGGAGGGCAAAAACTTCTTGAAGGAATAAATTATAGGGAGTATGATGTGAATCCTTATGTGAAAGGACAGGGAAGAGGAACAGAAAGAATCGTAATCGGAGATGATGGTTCTGCTTGGTATACTAACAATCATTATCAAACATTTCAAAGAATGGAGTGAGAGATTATGTATGAAGATGTAGTTAATCAGTTGAGACAGAAGGGGGTTGAATTTGCTAGAGGATTAAGTGATGAAGAACTTCGTTGGATAGAGCATGAATTTGATATATTTTTTCCAGAAGAGTTAAAAAGCTTTTATAAAGAAGCCTTACCAATTTCTAAAGGTTTTTATAATTGGCACGATAAGAGAAATGAAAATGTGATGGGTATTAAAAGAGTTATGAGTATACCCGTTCAAGAAATTGTGGAAAATCCTGAGGAAATTGAGTGGAGCGAGGAGTGGGGAGAAGAGCCGAGTGATTTAAATGAAAGAAAAAAAAGTATCGGTGATATAGCATTAAATGCACCAAAACTTATTCCTATTTTTTCGCATCGGTATATAGCATCTTTCAGATGTAAAAATCCACCTGTATTTTCTGTTTGTGGAACCGATATAATATATTTTGCTAAAAATATAATTGATTATTTTCTCATTGAATTTAAAATTAAAGAAAATAATATATTTATGAGCGATGAGGTAAGTTATATTCCTTTTTGGTCAGACTTGCTTTAAATACTATGCAATATATGTAAAAATGTGGCATTTACTTCAGCGTTTCAAATCCTTATATTGTGATAACACTCACAGTAGAGAGAGAAGAACTCATATAATACCCAAATAAAGCACGGAATCGGAGATGTTCCACAGGCTATTAATATTCTGAGAGTATCTCCGATTTTTTGTAAGCGTCAAATCGCTCGCCTTGGGAGGCTGTAAAAAATTCTGTGTCTATGGGTAAAAATCTTTTTTGATAAGAATTAGATATGTAGACATTTGCTGTCGAATCGTATTGGTTTTATGTTGTCGAATTTCTTCCTTGATAATAGTATTGCCAGTCTGCTTATGTTTATACATGTATTTTGATTTTTCTGCATACCAATCAGGCATTAGCAGCAGAAATACGTTATGTGGGCGCTGCCCACACCCGGCCTCCGGAATAAGGCTGGGTATTTCTGGCAATACTGCTAATGCCGATGGAATAAGGCCGGGACATTTTTTGATAAGATGTGGTGTCCCGGTTTTTCCTTTTTACAAATACTGGGTAAGCCTGTCTCCATAAAGGACAACCATCTGGTTGAGCACCTGGTCCCAGTTCCTGTACCGTAAACGGTAGATAGTGCGTACCTCGACTGTAAGAGCAAAGTGTGTGACAATAG
>ERZ777011.3158-NODE-3158-length-11043-cov-3.243993_pt1 | contig 11043 bp, 8 predicted proteins | sample MGYA00374964_ERZ777011 | MGnify/ENA primary metagenome ERZ777011 (study PRJEB29310, sample SAMD00008975) | mouse gut metagenome | study: EMG produced TPA metagenomics assembly of the Metagenome analysis of fecal microbiota from mouse which was promoted...
GGGCAGCTATGACCAGATTCCGCCGATGTATTCTGCGCTTAAGGTGAACGGGAAGAAGCTCTATGAGCTGGCGAGAGCGGGTAAAGAGGTGGAGCGCAGTCCCAGAACGGTGCAGATCAGAGAGATCGAGATTCTGGAAACGGAACTGCCGACAGTCAGAATGCGCATCGTCTGCTCTAAAGGAACGTATATCCGGACGCTGTGCCATGATATCGGCGGACGTCTCGGATGCGGCGGCGTCATGGAGTCCCTTATCAGAAGCAGAGTCGGCATATTCGGGATAGAAGAGGCACTGACACTGGCAGAACTGGAGAAACTGCGGGACGAAGGAACAATAGCAAGTGTTATCGTACCGCCGGATACAATTTTTGCCGACTGCCGTGCCGTGATCGTGAATGAATCGGGCCGCAGGATGGTGCAGAACGGAAACCGGTTAGGGGCGGCACAGATTGCGCGGACCGTACAGCCGGGACGGGAGGCTGCGCAGCAGACAGACGGACAGACGGACTTCACCGGACGGTTGGAGCAAAATACGGACATCAGAGCGTTTGCGGAAGCAGAACAGGTCAGAGTCTATGACGGCAGCGGGAAGTTCTATGGAATCTATATCTGCCATCGCGCGGAGGGCATACTGAAACCCGTCAAGATGTTCCTGACTGATCATGATAAACGTTAGGGAAAGCAGGTGCAGAAGAGCATGCAGATTATAGAACAGACGACAGATTTTGTGCTGCCGGCAGCGAGTGCGGTCGCCATCGGCAAGTTTGACGGGATTCACCTCGGACACCGGAAGCTGGTTTCCCGGCTTTTGGAGCACAGGCAGAACGGGCTGCTGGCTACCATTTTTACTTTTGATACCTCTGCTGCCGCTTTTTTCGGGGGAGAGGAAAAGGAACTGACCACCAGAGCGGAAAAGAGAGCCGTTTTCGAAGAGATGGGCATAGATGTGCTTATTGAATTTCCGCTGAACAGGGAGACGGCCGCCACCGAACCGGCGGAATTTGTGCGCAGGTATCTGGCGGAGCAGATGAAGGCGGCATATATCTGTGCGGGACCGGATGTGTCTTTCGGAAAGAACGGGGCGGGAGATTACGCGCTCTTAGAGCAGTTTGCAGACAAGTATGGTTATCGGGCGGAGCTGATCGAAAAGGTCGGGCTGCCGGACGGAACGGAAATCAGTTCTACCGCGATTCGGGAAGCAGTCAGACGAGGGGACATGGAGCTTGTCAGAAGTATGCTGGGTAAGCCTTATAGTGTGAGCGGGTGTGTGGAACACGGACGCCGGTTCGGCAGCACCATCGGAATGCCCACCGCGAATCTGATTCCGGAGCAGGATAAGCTGCTTCCGCCGAACGGCGTCTATTATTCGAACATTATTGTCATGGACGGAAAAGAAGGCAAGGAGTACCGCGGTATCTCCAATGTTGGATGTAAACCGACAGTGAGCGCAGCCGGTCTGGTGGGGATCGAGACGTATCTCTATGATTTCGAGGGCGATCTTTACGGGAAGGATATTACGGTTATGCTGCAGGCTTTCCGCAGACCGGAACAGAAGTTTGACGATGCGGACGCGCTGCGCAGACAAATGGAGGCGGACATCGCGGCAGGAAGAGAATATACGGCAGCTATGAGCGGAGCGGCTTTGCGAATGGAGCGGTAAACTGTCACTGCGGCGGGACAGAATTTATAATGGGGCTTGTCAGTATACTTTATTTCCGATAAAATAGAATCGTGTAGGTTTACGCGGCGAATCAGTACATATGAAGGGAATCTGAAATCAGATGGACATATCGATTATGTTATCCATGGCGGGCGGTCTGGGACTGTTCCTGTATGGTATGCGCATTATGAGCGACAGCATTGAGAAAGTTGCCGGCGCGAAATTGAGAGGAATTTTAGAGCGGTTGACGACCAACCGCTTTACAGGCATATTGGTAGGTATTTTCTTTACGGCCGTGATACAGTCTTCATCGGCGTGTACGGTTATGGTTGTCAGCTTCGTCAATTCGGGGCTGATGACGCTGACGCAGGCGGCGGGCGTGATCTTCGGTGCCAATATCGGTACGACGGTGACGGCGCTGCTGGTATCTTTTAAGCTGGAAAAGGTAGCGCCGGTCATACTGCTGCTGGGTGTGCTGATCATCATGTTCTGCAAGCGGCAGAAGGTTTCCCGGTGGGGTGAGGTCATCATCGGCTTCGGCGTCCTGTTCATGGGGCTCGGTACGATGTCCGCGGCAATGGCGGGAATGAAAGACTCTCCCGCAGTTTTACATATGTTTGCATCTTTACAGTCACCGATTCTTGCGGTGATTCTCGGCGCTGTGCTCACAGCGGTGATCCAAAGCTCTTCCGTGACGGTCAGCATCATGGTACTGCTTGCCAATCAGGGGATGATGACTATGGATATCGGCATGTACGTGATTCTGGGCTGTAATATCGGCGCCTGCACGTCGGCGGTGCTTGCTTCCCTGAACGGTAAGAAGGACGCGAAGCGGGCGGCGGCGATTCATCTGATCTTTAACGTGATTGGTACGATTATTGTCTATATTATATTCCTGTTCGGCGTAGGGCAGATTGTAGAGGCGCTCACAGCCATTGCGGGAAATAATTTGGGACGAGTCGTTGCTTATGCGCATATCTTTATCAAAGTGTTCCAGGTTATCATTATGATGCCTTTTATCAAGGGAATTGTGAAGCTTACTTATCTTGTGGTGCCCGGTGATGATAAGAAGGTAGGATATCGGGACAGCTACCAGCTTAAATATATCGGTGAAAAAGTGGTGTTAAACCCTGCTACGGCAGTGGTGGAGGCGATCAAGGAACTGGATCGTATGGCATCGCTTGCAGATGAGAATTTAAACCGTGCCATGAACGTTCTGCTGACGCTGGAACCCGAGGAGATCGAGGAAGTGCGGGAAGTGGAGAAGAATATAGACTTCCTGAGCCATGCCATCACCAACTATCTGGTCAAGATCAACCAGACGACGCTGCCCATCGAGGATTTGAAGAGCATCGGTGCGCTTTTTCATGTTGTCAATGACATCGAGCGGATCGGTGACCATGCGGAAAATATTGCGGAGGCGGCGGAGCGCAGGATCAAGACCGGCGTTGGATTCTCTAAGGAAGCCCAGAAGGAACTGGGTGAGATGATGAATATGGTCAATACGGTTCTGCGGTTCTCCTTCGAGATGTTTGTCAAGAGTACGGAGGAGCATGTGGAGGATATCCTGCATCTGGAGGAGGCCATCGACGAGAAGGAGAAAGAACTGCAGCAGAAGCATATCGAGCGTCTGTCGAACAACGAATGTACGCCCGAGGCCGGTGCGCTCTTCTCGGATATTGTATCCGGTCTGGAGAGAGTTGCGGATCATGCCGTGAACATTGCGTTTTCCAGCAGTTACGGGGAGGGGAACGCGTAACGGGTGCTGTGGCATATTTTTACAGGTGATTTTATATAGAAGGGATTTGACAGAAGCGGAAGTACTTGCTATAATTACGTCGTAATTGTTACAGAAATGTTACGAAATATAAAGAAATGTTAAGTATAGCGGCAAGGACTGCTGTACGTAAGAGGATCAGATAGACATGAAAAGAAAAGAGATTCTGTGGCTGCTTACAGGATGTATGCTGTTATTTACCCCGATCAGAGCGGAGGCGGTGACACTGCCGGATCTGCTGCCGATCGGAACGATCAATGTGCCGGCAGACATGCCGGAGGAGGGAACAGAAGAGATTCCTGATGATGGCCAGAACAGCGGTCAGGCGGACAGCCGCACGGCGGATGGCAGCATCAGCAGTAACACGGCAGAAGAAAGCGGCACGGGAGAGGATGTGCCGGAAGAGACGACGCGGGAGAATCAGGGAGCGGCGGTGGAATCGGGCGATTCTTCCCTGCAGGATATTCTCGGCGGCGGCGCCATCGGTTCCGTGGCGATTCTGGAAGCCACGAAGACAGAGAAAGAGTATGCCGAGGCATATGAGAAAGCGAAGAACGCGAACTGGGGCTATACCAATCTGGGAATCGCGCATGTAGACAATAATCTGAATGTACGTGCCGTCGCTGCGGAGGACGGCAAGCTGGTTGGCAAACTGCCTAAGGATGCGGCGTGCGAGGTGCTGGATTATGACGGCACATGGGCGCATATTAGATCCGGCAAGGTGGAAGGGTATGTCAGCCAGGAGTATCTGCTCACGGGCATCCCGGCGAAGCGCCGGGCGGAAGAACTGGCGACGACCGTGGCGTATGTCAATACGGAAGGTCTGAAAGTCAGAGCGGAGGCGAACACGGACTCAGAGGTGATTACGCTTGTAGCACAGGGAGAGGAACTGGAAGTGTCTGCGGTAGAGGGCGACTGGGTCAAAGTATATCTGGACGACGAGGAAGTATATGTGTCTGCGGAGTATGTGGAGGTCAGCTCCGAACTGGGTACGGCGATCACGATGACGGAACTCTTCTACGGACAGGGCGTATCCGATATCCGCGTGGATGTATGTCAGTACGCGAAGGAATTTCTGGGTAATCCTTATGTGTGGGGCGGCACCAGCCTGACGAAAGGAGCGGACTGTTCCGGCTTCGTGCTGAGCGTCTTCAAGAAATACGGCGTGAGTCTGCCGCATTCTTCCGTGGCACAGTCGAACCTTGGCACTACGATTAAAGTATCGGAGGCGAAACCGGGCGATCTGATCTTCTACGGCAACGGTAAGTCGATCAACCACGTGGCGATCTATATCGGCGGCGGTCAGGTTATCCATGCCAGCAACCCGAAGTCGGGTATCAGAATCTCCAACACGTCTTACCGGTCACCGGTCAAGGCGGTACGGATTTTGCACGATTGAGAAAATGCTTTACATGGGCAATAGAGTATGATAAAATAACCGAGTATGAGTTCAGCCGACACCCGGAGGCGGGATACTCCGACCCTATCTTAGTGTCCGGCGGTTGCAGAGGATCATCGATAAGAGATATGATCCCTGACAGGAAAGGAGATAATCATGATTTCTAAGGAAAAGAAAACTGCAATTATTAACGAGTATGCGAGAACACCCGGCGACACAGGTTCACCGGAAGTACAGGTGGCGGTTCTTACGGCAAGGATTCAGGAGCTCACAGAGCATTTGAAAGAGCACCCGAAGGATCATCATTCCAGAAGAGGACTTTTGAAGATGGTTGGTCAGAGACGCGGACTGCTTGCATATTTGAAGGATAAGGATATCGAGAGATATCGTGCGCTGATCGAGAGACTTGGTCTGAGAAAATAATACGGGACGGAAGACGGAGGTATGGCCGGAAAAGATCCGGCTTTATCCGTCTTTTTCGTTTTATATGGAACAGGTATATTTCTAATAGCGGTTACACGGGCGGAAGAAGTATCCGAGACCACAAATATAGACACAAACAATAACGATTGGTATTTATTGTGCGCGGAGGAATCGTGCACAGGATACGGAAAACGGCAGGTTTGCGGAAATATTTGTAGTTTCGGCATCTTCTGCCTTAAACAATATAAATATAATAAGGAGAGAAGATTATGTACAAGAGTTACACAATGGAACTTGCCGGACGTACCCTTAAGGTAGATATCGGCAGAGTCGGCAAACAGGCGAACGGCTGCGCATTCATGCAGTACGGAGAGACCACGGTTCTGTCCACGGCTACCGCTTCGGAGAAGCCGAGGGAGGGGATCGATTTCTTCCCCTGCAGCGTGGAGTACGAGGAGAAGCTGTATTCCGTAGGTAAGATTCCGGGAGGCTTTAATAAGAGAGAGGGTAAGGCATCCGAGAACGCGGTTCTGACGAGCCGTGTCATCGACAGACCGATGAGACCCCTGTTCCCGAAGGATTACCGCAATGACGTGACACTGAACAATATGGTTATGAGCGTTGATCCCGAGTGCCGTCCGGAGCTGGTGGCGATGATCGGTACCGCGATCGCAACCTGTATTTCCGATATTCCTTTCAACGGTCCCTGTGCTATGACGCAGATGGGTATGGTTGACGGTGAGTTGATCGTGAATCCGTCTCAGGAAAAATGGGACAAAGGCGACCTGAAGATGACGGTGGCATCCACAGCGCAGAAGGTCATGATGATCGAGGCAGGCGCCAATGAAGTGCCGGAAGAAAAGGTACTTGAGGCAATCTACAAGGCGCATGAGATCAACCAGACGATCATAGAGTTTATCAATAAGATCGTGGCAGAGGTCGGCAGGCCGAAGCACACATACGAGAGCTGCGCGATTCCGGCACAGATGTTCGAAGATATGAAGAAGGTCGTTACACCGGAAGAGATGGAGACGGCAGTCTTTACCGATGAGAAACAGGTTCGTGAAGAGAACATCCGCAATATCACGGCTAAACTGGAAGAAGCTTTTGCAGAGAACGAAGAGTATCTGGCGGTTCTGGGCGAGGCTGTATATCAGTATCAGAAGAAGACGGTTCGTAAGATGATCCTGAAAGATCACAAGCGTCCGGACGGCCGTGCGCTTGACCAGATCAGACCGCTGGCGGCTGAGGTTGACATCATCCCGAGAGTACACGGTTCCGCCATGTTCACACGCGGACAGACACAGATCTGCAATGTGTGTACGCTTGCTCCGCTTTCGGAGGTTCAGAGAGTAGACGGACTGGATGAGAATATCACATGTAAGAGATATATGCACCATTATAATTTCCCGTCTTATTCCGTAGGTGAGACGAAAGTCAGCCGCGGACCGGGACGTAGAGAGATCGGACACGGCGCGCTGGCTGAGAGAGCATTAATACCGGTACTTCCTTCCGAGGAGGAGTTCCCTTATGCGATCCGTACCGTATCCGAGACATTTGAGTCTAACGGTTCCACTTCCATGGCATCCACATGTGCCTCCTGTATGTCGCTGATGGCGGCGGGTGTGCCGATCAAGAAGATGGTGGCAGGTATTTCCTGCGGTCTGGTGACAGGTGATACGGATGACGATTTCGTACTGCTGACAGATATTCAGGGTCTGGAAGACTTCTTCGGAGATATGGACTTTAAGGTAACAGGCACGCATGAAGGTATTACGGCGATCCAGATGGATATTAAGATTCACGGTCTGACAAAGCCCATCGTGGAAGGTGCGATCGCAAGATGCCGCGAAGCGAGAGAGTTTATTATGGCGAATTGTATGGTTCCCGCGATTGCGGCGCCTCGTAAGGAAGTAGGTCCTTATGCGCCGAAGATCATTTCCATTCAGATTGATCCGGAGAAGATCGGCGATGTGGTAGGACAGCGCGGCAAGACGATCAACGAGATCATTGCACGGACAGGCGTGAAGATTGATATCACAGACGAGGGTCAGGTTTCTGTGTGCGGTACGGATAAAGAGATGATGGATAAAGCGGTAGATATGATCAAGACCATCATTATGGACTTTGAGGAAGGACAGATCTTCAAGGGAACCGTAGTCAGCATCAAGGAATTCGGCGCGTTTATCGAGTTTGCACCGGGCAAGGAAGGTATGGTTCACATCTCGAAGATCGCCAAGGAGAGAATTAATCACGTAGAAGATGTGCTGACACTCGGAGATAAAGTGACGGTTGTCTGTCTCGGCAAGGATAAGATGGGCAGAATCAGCTTCTCCATGAAGGATGTGGCACAGGTTTAGAAGTGAAGGAGAGTTGAACAGTCAGCAGGGCTGGAGAGCTGTAACGCTACGGCGATTCAGCCTTGTATGTTCTGATATAGGAAATTGCTCCGCTTATTCGAGTTCGCGAAGCGAATCTCGCAAACGAGCTTTGCTCGTTTGGTTCTCTTGACAGCGGATAAACAAGTAGAATATAATAGCAGTAATTATAGTAGTTGCAGTATATGTAGTTTTTTCATTACTAACAAGGGGCAGCAGAATAGGATAAGAGGAAATATGAAGAAACCAACACTTTTGATTGTCGATGACGTAGATATCAACAGAGAGATTCTATGCGAAATGTTCCATGAGTACAATACGATTCAGGCTTCGAACGGAAAGGAAGCGGTGGAGATCATCGCTGAGCATTTGGACAGCATTTCTGTTGTGCTTCTGGATATTGTGATGCCGGTGATGGACGGCGTGGCTGTTTTGGAGGAGATGAAGAAGAATAAATGGATCGAGAGTATCCCGGTTCTTCTGATCACAGGTGAAGCGACCACACAGATTGAGCGCAAGGCATATCGTCTGGGTGCCAGCGATATTATTAAGAAGCCGTTCGACGCTTTTATCGTGAAACAGCGTACCAAGAACGTGATTGAACTGTACTATAATAAACGCCATCTGGAAGAGATGGTGGAACTGCAGACGAAGGTTCTGCGTAAACAGGCGGAAGAACTGCAGAGCATCAATGATCGTATTATAGATGTTATGAGTACGGTGGTGGAGTTCCGTAATCTGGAGTCCGGCGATCATGTTAAGCGTGTGAAAACATTTACTAATATATTGGCTCGTTATGTGGCACAGGAGTATCCGGAGTACCATCTGGACAGCTATGCCATCAATATGATCACTTCTGCAGCGGCGCTGCATGATGTGGGTAAGATCGTGATACCCGACGCGATTCTCCTGAAGCCGGGCAGACTGACGGCAGAGGAATTTGAGGTTATGAAATCTCACACGACGAGAGGCTGTGATATCATAGACATGATGGCGGATATCCAGCAGGGAGAGTACGGCAAGGTCAGCTATGAGATCTGCAGACATCATCATGAGAGATATGACGGCAGAGGCTATCCGGACGGACTTAAGGAAGAGGAAATTCCGATTTCCGCCCAGATCGTATCTGTGGCCGATGTATATGATGCGCTGGTGAATGAGAGATGTTATAAAGCAGCCTTTACGACAGAGGAAGCTTTCCGCATGATTACCAACGGTGAATGTGGAACCTTCTCGCCGAAGCTGATGCACTGTCTGACATTAGCCAGAGAAGAATTTGAGAGCATCGTGAACGGCGGCAGCAGCGAGAAAAGCACAGAAGCATAAATTACCACAGGGCGGCTGATTCGCTTGCCTTTTCCTCACAATATTTGCAGCGATAAACTTCCTTCTCTTCATCCGCAAGCATGAAGATGTGAGGAAGTTCCTGCTCTATGGAAGTAATACATCTCGGATTTTTACATTTGATGATGTTTTTGATTTCTTTGGGCAGCACCAGATCTTTTTTATCAACGATTTTGCCGTCCTTGATCACATTGACAGTGATATTGTGGTCGATGAACGCGAGTACATCCAGATCCAGTGTGTCAATGTCACATTCTACTTTCAGAATATCTTTCTTGCCCATCTTATTACTGCGGGCATTCTTGATGATTGCCACGGTACAATCCAGTTTATCTAACTGCAGATGATGATAGATAGAGAGGCTTTTTCCTGCCTCTATATGGTCAAGTACGAAGCCTTCTTCGATTTTTCCTACATTTAACATGTTTACCCTCCTTGTTTCTGCGCTGTTTCCTATTCATGTGTTACGCACGGCATGGTCAGACGGTGATCTCCAGCAGGGTAAGGATCAGCGCCATCCTGACATAGACGCCGTACTGCGCCTGTTTGAAGTATACGGCACGGGGATCGTCATCCACTTCCACGGAGATTTCGTTGACGCGGGGAAGCGGATGCAGTATGAGCATATCGTCTTTGGCCAGCGCCAGTTTTTCTTTGTTCAGGATATAAAAATCTTTCAGACGCACGTAGTCTTCTTCGTTAAAGAAGCGTTCCCGCTGTACTCTGGTCATATAGAGGAGATCCAGTTCCGCCATGCAGTCCTCCAGCCGGATCACTTCCTCGTATTCGATACCCTTCTCGGACAGCATGTCCGTGATATAGTCGGGTACTCTGAGCTCAGGCGGAGAGATAAAGAGGAAGCGGATATTCGGATAGCGGATCAGCGCGTTGATCAGGGAATGTACGGTTCTGCCGAATTTCAGGTCACCGCACAGTCCGATGGTGAAGCTGCCGAGGCGTCCCTTCAGGGCGCGGATGGTCAGCAGATCCGTGAGCGTCTGTGTGGGATGCTGGTGACCGCCGTCACCGGCGTTGATCACGGGGATACCGGACCGGCTGGCTGCCACCATGGGCGCGCCTTCCTTGGGATGGCGCATAGCGCAGATATCCGCATAGCAGGAGATGATACGGATCGTGTCGGACACGCTTTCGCCCTTGGAAGCAGAGGAGGAGCCGGCATCAGAGAATCCCAGCACCTGTCCGCCCAGACTCAGCATGGCCGATTCGAAACTGAGCCGTGTTCGTGTACTTGGCTCGTAGAAGCAGGTGGCGAGCTTTTTACCCGCGCAGGCATGTGCGTACTTCGCGGGATTGCCGGCAATATCATCCGCCAGATCAAACAGTTTGTCCAGTTCTTCCACCGAGAAATCGAGTGGGTTCATTAAATGTCTCATATGTTTTCTCCATTTCCGCGCAGCATTACCGCGCAAATCCGCGATTGAAATTTTTCATTTTCAATCTTTAGAACACTGAAAAAAATAGAAGAGAAATGATCTCTTCTATTCTGATACAATATTATGTCAGATAGGATAATAAATCTTCTACCGGTTTTCTTCTGGGAACAGCCGGTTCTTCATCGGGATAGCCGACAGGGATCAGCGCAACCAGTTCTCTGTCTTCAGGAAGCTGCAGCATCGATGCAACAGACTCCTCATCAAACAGTCCAAGAATGACGGAGCCAAGACCCTGCTCGTAAGCAGCCAGACAGAAGGTTTGTGAAGCGATGCCGGCATCATACATCTGCCAGCCGTCACCGCGGGGGGTACTGTAGGAACCGTCACGCTCAAATCCGCTGCGGTTCTTTATGATCGTTACGGCGATCAGCACGGGTGCATTGGAGATGATCGTGCCGTTCGGCGGATAAATGGAAGTGCCTTCTGTTGCAATTCTTTCTTTCAAAGCGCCTTCAACCGCGATGTAGCGGGTGATCTGGGTATGCTTCCAGCTGGGAGCATAGGAAGCTGTCTCGACGATCCCGGCAAGCAGTTCGTGGGAAACCGGATCTGCCTTAAACTTACGGATACTTCTGCGCCCTAAGATACATTCCTTTGCAGTCATGCTA